>Ga0208566_1000202_pt1 | contig 43551 bp, 47 predicted proteins | sample PL_2010_150m_FD_184159 | JGI IMG/M metagenome (GOLD analysis project Ga0208566, IMG submission 184159) | Freshwater microbial communities from Powell Lake, British Columbia, Canada to study Microbial Dark Matter (Phase II) - PL_2010_150m... | ecosystem: Environmental > Aquatic > Freshwater >...
GTGACGCTCAATCCAGAACGAGATTCCATCATAAAGACGCATTTGGCTGGGAACGATATTCAACCGTTGGCTGCATGACTGAGGCGACAACTACCTTGACGCGCGCCGAAGAGGATCACCGCTTTCATCGGTCCTTCAGGCTGCGGAAAGTCCACGTTGCTGCGCACCCTCAACCGCATGTACGACCTCTATCCCGACCAGCGTGCGGTAGGCGAAATCCTGCTTGACGGCCGCAACATTCTGGATCGTGGCGTCAGCGTCAATGAACTGCGTGCCAAGATTGGCATGGTGTTCCAGAAACCGACACCGTTCCCGATGTCGATTTACGAAAATATTGCGTTTGGGGTGCGCCTGCACGAGAGTCTTTCTCGCGTCGAGATGGATGACAGGGTCGAGTGGGCGCTGCGCAAGGCGGCGCTGTGGGAAGAAGCCAAAGACAAGCTTCAATACAGTGGCATGAGCCTGTCGGGTGGTCAGCAGCAGCGCCTGTGCATAGCCCGCGGTATCGCTGTGAAACCGCAGGTTTTATTGCTCGATGAACCCACTTCCGCACTCGATCCGATCTCGACGACGCGCATCGAGGAGCTGCTGAACGAGTTGAAGGAGGACTTCACCATTGTCATGGTGACCCACAACATGCAACAGGCGGCGCGAGTCTCGGACTTCACGGCCTACATGTACCTGGGCGAACTGGTCGAATTCGGTGTCACCGACGAAATCTTCGTCAAGCCGAAGGTGAAGGGAACCGAAGACTACATAACAGGCCGTTTCGGTTGATGCGGCCACCGAGGAGATACCATGCTAGTTAGCGATCATTCATCGAAACGTTTCGATCAGGAACTGGACGAAATCCGCACGCGAGTCCTGCAAATGGGCGGACTGGTCGAACAACAGATTCATGATGCCATCGAGGCCTTATGCTCTGCCAACGCCGAGCAGATGGAGCGCATCGAAAACGAAGACCATCGGGTCAACGCCCAGGAAGTGGGCATTGACGAGGCTTGCGCCATGATTATCGCCCGCCGCCAGCCAACGGCCGTCGATTTACGCATGCTGATGGGCATCAGCAAGATCGTGACCGACCTTGAGCGCTGCGGCGACAAGGCGGCCAAAATCGCACGCAAGGCAAAGGGCGTTTTCGGTCACGACATGGTGCGGGTCCTTTGCTTTTCAGACATCCGCGAGATGGGGAATATCGCGGTCAAACTGCTGCACACGGCGCTCGACGCTTTCGCCCGGCAGGATGTCTTGGCGGCCGCCGCGATCGTCCGCGAAGATGTAGCGATCGATGAAAAATTCCAGTCCATCACCCGCCAGCTGATTACCTTCATGATGGAAGATCCCAGGACAATATCCATCGCGCTCGAGATCCTGTTCATCGCCAAGGCAATTGAGCGTGTCGGTGACCACGCCAAGAATATCGCCGAGCAAATTATCTATATTGTTCGAGGTACCGATGTCCGCCATGTCACATGGGATCAACTCGATCGCGACGCCAAAGGAGAAGGCGAAGGCCAATGAGCGGCATCATGACCCGTGTCCTGGTGGTCGAAGATGAGACGGCGATACAAGAGTTATTGACAGTCACTTTGGCCACTGCCGGCTTTGAGGTAGAAGTGGCGGGTTCGGCAGAGGAGGCCTTGCAATCGATCAACAAGGAGTTGCCTGAACTCATTCTGATTGATTGGATGCTACCGGGTATGTCCGGGTTGCAACTGGCCCAACAGTTGCGCAGCCATCCGCGAACTTCAGAACTGCCGCTTATCATGCTGACCGCTCGCGGCAACGAAGGCGATCGCGTCGCTGGACTCGACACGGGTGCCGACGATTACATCACCAAGCCCTTCAGCCCGCGTGAGCTGGTGGCGCGCGTCCGCGCCGTGTTGAGGCGCAGAATGCCGCAGCATGCCGGAGATATCGTAGTAGTGTCCGGCGTGCGCCTTGATCCAACGACGCTGTCGGTAACAATCGATGGCAATGAATGCGCGATCAATCCCACCGAATTCAAGCTGTTGAGATTACTGCTGAGCCAACCGGGTCGCGTCTTCAACCGCAACCAGTTGCTTGACCTGGTTTGGGGCGACCATCGCTATGTCGAAGAGCGCACGGTTGATGTCTCGATCCGGCGCCTGCGTGTGGCCATGGGCCCCCGTGGCGACGATTTGATCGAGACGGTGCGCGGCGTCGGCTATCGGTTTGTCCGGAAGGACGGATAAATAGCGATGTTCTTCTGGGTCGGGCCACTGCTGCGCCTAACGACGCTCGTACTCACAGCACTGGCTGTCGGACTGTTCGTCAGTGCTACGGCCGGATGGGTGTTGCTGGTCATCGGATTGGCTTCGGCTTATGGATATCACCTGATACGACTGGCCCGCCTCACTCGATGGCTCAACCAGACTCATCAAGGGAAAGTCAGCGACGTTCCGGAGTCCTTGGGCGAATGGGGCGATGCATTCGCAGCGTTGTATCGCCTGCGTCGCGACGAGCAGGCAGGACGCGCGCGTTTGTCGGACTCCCTTGAGCGGCTCAGCCAGGCCGCCGAGGCGCTCCCCGACGGTATTGTTCTGCTCGATTCTATGCTACGCATCGAATGGTGCAACTCGGCGGCAACGCTGTACCTCGGTACCGATGCGGTGCGAGACCGTGGCGTCCCGATTACGCATCTGATGCGCGAACCGGTGTTTGCCGCGTACCTGCAAGGTGAAAGCAGAGGAGAGCCGGTCATCATCAGAAGTGCGTCACCGCCCGAGCGGACCTTGTCTCTCTCCTTGATTCCGTTTGCCGAGTCCGGCCGCCTCCTGATCAGTCGGGACATCACCGCCCTGGAACGGGCAGACACGGTAAGACGAGATTTTGTCGCAAACGTCTCGCATGAATTGAGAACTCCTCTGACCGTCATTGTCGGGTTTCTCGAAGGGCTAGCGGCAGGAGACGTTTTCGAAGCGCAGGATCTGGTTCGCCAATACGCGCTGATGTACGACCAGGCGCTGCGTATGGAGCGTCTGGTCAAGGATTTGCTGACGCTGTCCGCCCTTGACGATACGCAGTCTCCTGCCAATGAGGAACTGATTGACGTGCCCTTGCTGTTGTCGACCCTGGTTGAAGAAGGTCGCGCGCTGAGCGGCGGGAAGCATGACATAAGGTTGGAAATTTCGGCGCGCAATCTCTATGGAAGCCGCGAGGAGTTGCGCAGTGCATTTTCCAACCTTATCACCAACGCTCTGCGATACACTCAGACGGATGGCAGCGTGGCAGTACGCTGGATCCTTCGCGATGGCATGCCCGTATTCGAAGTTACCGATGACGGGATCGGCATCGCGCCTGAGCACATTCAACGTCTGACTGAACGTTTCTATCGAGTTGATAAGGGGCGTTCTTCCGCGACGGGTGGTACCGGACTCGGCCTGGCCATTGTCAAGCACATCATGATTCGCCACCAGGCCAAACTGGAAATCGAATCGACCCCGGGAAAAGGGAGCACGTTCAGAGCGGTGTTTCCTAAGACGCGACTGCCGTGAAATCGATGGCACTTCGGCGCTATCGGTGTTCGAGTGTTGCCGTGCACGCCTTGCTGGTCAGGGATCGTGGCTGATCAGGAAATGCAATGACATCCCCGAATCCCGGCGCACTGGACACATCTCTAGAAGAAACACAGCAGCTGAGAATCGTTCAGGAACTGCTGGCTCGTCAGCGACGAGTGGAAAACCTGGTGCACCGTCAGGACATGCCGCGTCATGATCTTGTCGAAAACTTGGTGCACAAGCAGCACCTATCTGAACTCAAGGCCCGGCTTGATCGGATGCCACCGGACTGCGTAGCGCGCATCCTCGAGGCGCTGCCCCAGGACGATAGCGTGCTGGAATGGGAAATGGTGGCGCCCGACCGCGGCAACGAAATACTTGACGAACTTTCCGAGGCCCTGCGTGAAACCTTTTCTGCTGCGCAACCCTCGCCGCGCAAGCCGATCATGCTTAACGCCTTTGAACTGCAGAATGGCCGCCTGAGACAGATTCCGGTCGATAGCCGGGAAGACCTTACCGCGACCAAACCGATCTGGGTTGACTTGGTCGCTCCGTCACGCGAAGAGCGCAAGTGGATCGAGGACATCTTCGGCCTGCGCCTGCCGGACGCGGATGATTTGACTGACCTCGAGGAATCCGCCCGCTTCTACATCGAGGAAAACGGCGAAGTGCATCTGCACTCCAACTTCCTGCTCGACAAGGATGACGAATCGCGCAACGTAGCCGTTGCCTTCATCCTGCACAACAACATCCTGTTCTCGATGCGCGATGAAGAGCTTCCCGTGTTCCGCCTGCAGCGTTTGCGCGCCCGCATCCAGCCCGGCATGGTCTCGGAAGGCAAGGACGTGTTGCTCGACCTGTATGCGGCCGACGTCGAGTACTCGGCAGATGCGCTGGAGGACATCTATTCGGATCTCGAGGTGGTCGGTAGCAGAGTGCTTAACCCACAAGTGACCGATGCCGAAGCGGCACTGATTCTTTCTGAGATCGCTCGCGGCGAGGACCTCAACGGACGCATCCGGCGCAACGTGCTGGATACGCGCCGCGCACTCTCGTTTCTGATGCGCGGCCGGCAGCTTTCGCCAAACCAGCATGACGACACGCGCCAGATTCTGCGCGACATCGAATCGCTCGACGGCCATACCTCATTCTTGTTCGGCAAGATCAACTTCCTGATGGACGCCACTGTCGGTTTCATCAACATCAACCAGAACCAGCGCGTGTCGAAGCTGACGACCATCAGCGTGGTCTTCATGCCGATCAACATCCTCGCCGGCATCGGCGGCATGTCCGAATTTTCGATGATGACCAAGGATATCCCCTGGCCTGTGGCTTACGGCGCCTTTGTCCTAGGAATGGCCGCCGTGGGCTGGCTGACCTTTGTCACCCTGCGCTTCCTCGAGAATCGAAAGCTACGAAAGAACCTTGGTCCCAGTCGCTGAAGAAGGTCTTAGCCCTCCTTGCGAAAGTCGCAGCCTTGGACTCAGGCATCCCGTTGGTAGCGCAATTCGAACGATGCAGTCACCAGCGAATACCCAGCATTTTGCCGAGGCTTGCTCTGATCGGTTCCTGCCACAATGTTTGTGTGTCAATCGTACTGAACAGTTGAGTGAAATCATTCCGTAATGAAGCTGCAACATTGACTGGTGATAATACAGTTGTGGATGCTTATCGAAGTCTTTCCTTCTCCTTCTGGCTTCTCGACTGAAATTGGACGCGGAAGCTCAGCCAACCTCGCTGTGAATTGGGAATGTGAGAATGCGGTCAAAGGTACCTAGTCTGCATAGACGTCAAACATTTCGCGCTGACGCCGGAAGCCTTGTCGGGAGCATTTGCATGGACGAACCCGCTTTTCAGTCACTAACGCAGTTTTGCGCAGATCAGTTCAGTACCTTCGATTCTGACGCATGGATTGGACAATGTCCCATCGATCGGCAAGCGATTGCCGTCACCGCGAAATATCTCTCGATGACGAGTTGGTATGGTCACGAGGATGAACTCGAACGCATCGCGGTGGGAATCAATGCGCCCATCCTTAACGTTTCGCAACTTCATCGTGAAACACAAGCAATCGGCCTCGACCTGGAGACTCTCTCGGCCAAGTTGAGGCACAAGATTGCTCTGCGGCAAAGATGAAGTGCGCAGGTGAGTACCAGCATTTTCGGAACCGTCTCCGGCGGCCTCGGCGGCTTCGACTGCCGTAACGCCGAGCACCCAACATTTGACCGCATGAAACCTAGACAGACGTCGATGGATCTGATTCTTTGGCGCCATGCCGAAGCCGAAGATGCGGTCGGAGGTCTGCCCGATGCGTGTCGTCGTCTGACGGACCGCGGACAAGAACAAGCGCGCGCAATGGGGCGGTGGCTCAAGGAGCATATGCCAGAGAATGTCCGCATTCTCGTCAGTCCGGCCCAACGCACCCAGATGACGGCTCACGCTCTTGGCCTGCCATTTGTGATTGAACCCCTGATCGGTATCGGCGCCTACCCGCGCGAATTGCTTGCCGCTGCGGATTGGCCGAACCATGACGGCGCAGTCCTCATCGTTGGCCACCAGCCTACGCTAGGACGTGTTGCGGCATTGTTGAGTTCAGGGGAGGAATCCGATTGGAAGGTAAAGAAAGGTGGGCTGTGGTGGTTTTCCACCCTCGCGCGTGGAGATCGACAACAAACCGTTCTTCAGGCTGTGCTTCATCCAAGTCTCGCGAAGATCCAGGGCGCAACCGCAGAGCTTTCTTTACCGGACGGCGCCCTGCTTGCGTCAATGACCTCTCCTGTAATCGCCAAACGACGCTTGACCGAGGCCACTGCCAGGCACGCTCGCGCCTGAGGTACCGTTTCATATGACTCATCAATCGACTGAAGACGAGAAATCCGAATATGATTTCAGGTTAGTAGCGTTCGAAGTGGCGATGTATGTCATTTTGCTCTGGGGTCTAATCGAATGCGCCCGCTCTCCCCTGATGGACCTAGGCTGACACCTCTCCATCCATTCTTGCATCCATGAAAACGCCTCCAGAGCCGGCCAGGCGCGACCGATAAAACTGCAAACTGGAAGGGTAGCGTAAATCGTTTATACTATATATACGATTTATACTCATAAAGGACGCATCATGGTTAGCAACTCCGCGCCGAAGAAAGTAGAGCAAAAGAAAACAACAGTTACAGCGGCTCGATCGTCTATTCCGGAAACATCACCTTCAGTCAAAGGCGTCCCCGCCAAGTCGGCGCCAAAGCGTCCCAACAAACCTCTGAACAAATCGAAGAGTAAGACATCGCCGGTGGCTGCAATAAATCCAGCAACGAAAGCCGTCACCAAGGTGCCGCGTAAGGCGGCTGTGAAGGGCGTGAGCAAGCCTCTTTCAGAGAAGAACACCGTGAAGAATATTAAATCCGAAAAGAACGTAAAGCCAAAGAGAATCAAGATGGTGCGCGATAGTTTCACCATGCCCGAACTCGAATATGAACTGATCGCGGCAATGAAGAGGCGTTGCGTTGCCAACGGGTTGGCCGTAAAGAAAAGCGATGTGTTGCGAGCTGCCATTATTGGCTTTGCCGCGCTGAGCGATAGTGCCGCGATCGAGGTACTGAAGGCTCTGCCGGTCATCAAGACCGGGCGTCCGGCCAAAGTGCACAAGTAATTCTGGTGATTCGTCAGAGCGCGAAATCGCGGGCTCTCACGAACCAAATATAGGGCAACTCTGCTTCGCCGCGTTTCTTGTAAATGCGACAAGAGCTTCGTCACGATGATCGCAGAGTAGTTGATTGACGAAGCTGTGCCCGACGGTACGTGTTACTGGCTGTCGCGAGATGGCGAGAGCGTTTCCAAGCCTATCGGCTTGAATTCTCCGCACCATGAATGAATTGTTACCAGAGGAAAACACCATCGGTGCAGTTCCCGTGGCGACTGATCGCCGGCAAAGTGCGGTGGGTATCGATGGCAACCACCCATGCCGTGATCCTGCTCACGGTAATAGCAGCATGTGCTGCATGTGGCGTCCTGCCCGATTTGCGCGCTATTCATGTCATATTTCCCGAGTACCAGCGATCTGAAGCGCACGCACTATATCCGCGATTTCGACTTTGGTTGTTACGGATTGATTACACGCTGCCACAAGAACTCGGCAGCAGACGAGCATTCCCTCGTATGGGAGAATTCAATGCAGGTAATGCCAATATCGGCAGGACGCAATCGGATCAAAGCAGCGACGGGAGAACATTGTGGAGATATGGATACTGGTGGTACTCATCCTTGGTAGTGGGGTCCTTGCGATGGCCGAAATGGCGGTTGGCGCAAGCCGTAATTCACAGCTTGCCATGCGTGCTCGTGATGGCGCCGGGGGGGCAACAGCGGTACTGCTATTTCGCCAACATCCCAGTCGCCTTCTGGCGACGACCCAGCTGGGCATAACCGCTATGGCCATGCTCTCCGGAGCGTTCGGTCAATCGCTTTGGGTACCGCGTGTCGAGGCTTGGCTTGTCAATGTTTCTCCTGCGTTGAGTGGCATCAGTTATGCGCTTTCGTTGGCACTGGTGGTGATCTTGATTACCTTCTTCTCGATCGTCTTCGGCGAGGTGGTGCCCAAGCGTATTGCCTTGGCTCGACCGGAGAGCATTGCCATCGCCATGGCGGCGCCGATTAACCTGTTGTTGCGAATCGCTCACCCCTTGGTGAGCGTCGTATCGACAACGGCAGACCGCGTCCTCGACTTTTTCCCGTTCAAGGAATCAGCCGAAGCCACCGCGACGGACGAGATTCGCTTCCTCATCGAGGCTGGCCGCAAGGAAGGTTCCTTGGACAATACCGAGGGCGAAATCCTCGGCAACGTCTTCCGCTTGGACAACCGGCGGGTGGCGGCGATCATGACGCCCGCCGCCAATATTGCTTGCCTGGACCTCACCCTGCCCAGGGAAGAAAACATGAAGGTACTCGAGCAACGCAGCGTTTCGCGTTTCCTGGTATGCAAAGGCGGGGTTGCGAATCCAGTTGGTTTCGTGGAAGGCCGGGAATTGCTGCGGGTGGTGATGGGCGGCAACGCGCTCGACTTCGGCAAGCTGTCACTCAGAGTGCCGTACTATGTGCCCAATACGCTATCCTTGATCGGGCTTCTCGAATTCTTCAAATCAAACCAGACGCAAATTGCCCTGGTGGTGACCGAGTTCGGTGCGACCGAAGGTTTGGTCACGCTCTCTGATCTGATGGGCACGGTGGTCGGAGAAGTTCTGTCGGGGGCGACGGAAGCCCCGCTTGCGGCGCAGCGCAGCGACGGCAGTTGGTTGCTCGATGGCTTGCTGCCGATCGACGAAGTGAAAGAGATACTGCGCCTACCGCCTTTGCCTGAGGAAGATCTGGGTAACTACCACACGCTCGGTGGCTTCATGTTCTCGCAACTCGGACATATCCCCAAGAAAACCGAGAGCTTCGTGTGGGGTGGCTGGCGCTTCGAGGTAGTGGACATGGAACGAAACCGTGTCGACGAGGTGCTGGTAAAACGGATGGAATCGTAATGGCCACTGTAACAACCTGACCAAATGACGACACGGGCTCAATTATCCCTGGCAAGGGTTCTCTCGGGATTCGTCTCAATCGGATTGCCAGTGGCCGACGTAGCGGTTTGAAAGCGCTTGAGTATCGACATGACTTCACTGTGTCGATGAAAGAAGGTCGAGAATCCAACCGGGAATGACTCGGTCGGGATGGATTTCCGGGGTATCGCGTCTTTGAGCACAGCATGATGGGCGAGAAATTCGCGCGCTTCCGAGTCGGTCGCAACGATAGACAGGACAACTCCCCTCGTGTTGGCTGCCTCATTGAGAAACAGTTGAATCCTAATGTCGGAAATATTGTCCCAAGGCACGTGCAGCCACGAAACGTCCGTCGTCGGTACAACAATTGACCGCGACCGGATAGATGGGAAATAGACGCCCCCACGATCGCAGGCAAAATAGATAGAGGCCGCTTCGTGGCGTCGGCGCAGCGCGATCAGAACCAGAATACCGGATGCGAGCCACAGCATCAGCGTGAGTGGCAGAGGGATGCTGTTGATCGACAAAGCCAAGTAGGCCAGCAGCCCGGCAATCAATAGTAAAAGACCGAGATACGTCGCCTCCAGCCACCGTGGCGAGCGGTAAATGAAGTGGTCATCGCTAAACTCGGGTCGTGCGCTTAGGATCTTATTCAATGCAGGCTCCTGGTGAGCGCGTTGCGCGCACTTTCGACTCGGCCAGTGTCCACGCCGTTCATTGCGGCAATATTACAAAATTGTGACAGCACGCAATGTGCTGGGAAACCTGCTCCTGAGGTTTCACCCAACCGATATTGATGATTCCTCTGGAAGACCAGAGTGGTCCGCGCCATAGCGGCTATTTGACTCCGCCCAGAACCGCCTGTCCGAGCTTGAAGAAGACGTCGGTGTTGTCATAGACGCCGGTGAACAGCGACGCGCCGCGTCCGTACCGGTGCATCAGGACCCTGAATTGCCCATCGGCCCGAAATTCCTGCGGGGCATCGATCTTTGGAGCATATGGAAAGACGTGCGCTGCCCGGTACTCGTGCTGCGTGGTGCCGATTCCGACGTTCTGACCGGCGAGATTGTCGAGGAAATGCAGCGACGCAAAAGGGGAGTGAGCGTTGTGGAATTCGTCAACGTCGGTCATGCACCGTCGCTTGCTGATTCGCAGCAGATCCAAGCGGTACGTGACTTCCTTCTCGCTCCCGACGAAATTTAATGAGGAACTGATCCAAGGACCGCCACAGGAATGACGTCCCTTTTCCCGTTTGGTCCTTGTCGAGAAGTTCGTAGCCCCGCCCACCGTGTCCGCTGGTTGTTAGCGGATCGCTCTATTCACGCGTTGCGGCACCTCGGTCTTATCTTGCGCCTCTGCGTAGCAAACGTGAAATACGCCATTTTGATGTTGGCACATTGACGGGAAGCGTCCTTGTTTGAACAATTCCCGAAAGCGAGAGAGGGCCGCAAACTGGGTCTCGGCGACTTCTATCCGGCTAACTGGCTGGCACTGCGCGCAAGGATTGGATTCATGCGTCATGGTTTGACTCCCGTGAGTTGTCGTGGTGAGCACCGTCTGCCCAAGCACAGCGTTGGTCAGAGTCATTGTTGCAGGGCAATATTTCAGGTTCGCGACAAGAGTATGAAATCCATGGTTGTCACCCAGGTTCACCGAACCGGAAATTTTCGGGCAAGCCAGTCCTGTACTTGCAACGCCACCCAATCCGAATCATCCAGCGGAATATCATGGCCGGCAGTGGAATGCTCGCTGAAATCCGCCTTCCAGCGCAGTGCGAGCCGCCTCGAACAGCGAACATTGACCAAGCGATCCTGAGTGCTGGCCAAGATCAGCAGGGGTGGCGCAGGTTTCCCGTCCGCGCGATAGCAGATCGCCGCCCACAACTGCCGCAGCGCATTGCGGCGAGAGACCGGGTATTCCCGTCGCCATCTACTCCACCACTCCAGGATAAACGCTAGGCTGTCGGCGTGATTGCTGGTCAGACTTAGGATCATGGCCTCCCATTCAGCCGAACTACCCCCGAGCACGGCCCGCTTGAGCAAGACAGGGTAATTCGCGGGCCGCAACCGGTGGTAGAAGGGACTAAAAGGACGCAGGCTGGTGTTGATCAGGACGCATCCAGATATTTCCTGCGCATGGCGTCTCGCCCAGACCACGGCCACCATTGCGCCCAGCGACATCGCAAGCAGAAAATAAGGTGGTCCCAGTCCCCGCGCCATTGCCTCGGCGTGGCAATAGTCGGCCATTTGTTCGACGCTGGCTGGACTTTCCATTCGGTTCAGGTGACCGTTGCCGGGCAGATCAAGCATAACGATTTCGGCATCGGCGATGGCGTCACGAAATACGGCAGGGAAATCCCCCCAATGACGGTTTTCGCGGGTCAGGCCCCTGAGAAATATCCAGGTACTCATGCATTAGCGCCGCGGTACCACAGCGCCAGTGCTTGCTCACGGTGCCCTGCACGGGCCGCCCCGATGGGTAGCCAGCGCTGGTAGCCATTGGCGGCGCGAGCAAGAAAATCGAGCCACGACATGTGCCGCCGCAACACCCTCTGCAGGCGATGTCCGATCAGCGGGTTGAAAATGCCATGGCGCGAAAAGAGTTGGCGCGGATTCTTCTTCACCCAAAGCCACGAGCCCATTTCCAGGGTGATCGGTAAAAAGACGTGGTCGGGATGTGTGGCCTGCCGGTAAAGATAGTCCCAGAGATCACCGTGGGTCAGGTACTGGAAGCTTTGTGGCTCGAATACGTAGTTGTGGTTCGTATAGGTCTGGTCGAAGATACCCTTTAACGCATGAATCTCGGGTAAGTGCTCAATCGGTAGTGCGGTGTGAGCATAGGGAAACCAGAGGCGGTCGTGCAGGCCGAACCCGGAATGGCAGTCGAGGGCGAGGCTGAATTTGCGTGGTAACAGCTCTTCTTCAACGATGCGGCAAACGGCTTGGCTCTCGGCTTCCATCGGGCCGCCTAGAGGGCCTTGGTACCACGGCAGCCTAGGGCCGATGCGCTGGCCTCCGATGAGGAAGGGCACGCGCTCCGCCGACTCGATTGGAGCATTGCGCATCAGATCAATTCCACTCGGATTGGCACGCGTTCCGCGCCACATACCCCCAGGATTGACGATGGGCATAAAAACAAGACGCACCGATTCCAGTTCGCGATGCAGTGCGCTGTCCCAGCGCAGTCGCGCCACCAAGCTGCGCAAATACACGAGGACTACCTCGGAGCCGATGCGTTCAAGGCCGTGCATACCGCCGAAATAACCGACGGCCGGAACGGCTGGGTCCGGATTGCCCAGGCAAGCAGCATAAACAGGGAAGCGGTGACCATCGCTGGTTACCTCGCAAACGACGCGGGCAGCGAGATGGGGAGCGCCCTCTTCGATGATGCGCTCCAGTTCAATCAACTCGGGCAGTTCGCGCGGGGACAAGGAGGTTGCTCGACAGTGAAGCAGTGCGCAGGATACCTCAAGCAGCTGCCCTATCTTGATGAACATCGCGTCGCGACCATGCACATACGCGTGTCGCAACCTTGCAACATGTCTGTAACTTCCTGTTGTTAGGCTGACTGCGTTTGCCAATACAACGAGAGTCTGCGATGACATCATCTTCACTGACAAATACTTCAATGAAGCCTGCACTGGATTTTCTCAATCTACAAAGAATGAGTGACGAGCTATTCCAGGAAGGATGGATCCCCCTATGGCTCCAAGACGGTCTTTGACAGCGTGGCGCCTAGCTTAAACAAGATCGCAAACAAGGCCGTGGTGCATAGGTTACTGGCCATAGGCAGCGCTCTGCTTTGGGGCATTATTGAGTTCATCGCCCTCAACGCTCGCTCAGGGTGACTTCGCGATCTCGATGGAGCGGCTAGCCCACACGCGCTGCAACAAGGACGTTTGCAGTGTGGAGGCCACGCTGCGCTGGGGGCGTTTTTGAAAAGTATCAAGGGCTGCTTTGTTGGAGGAAGCTGTCATCCGCTATGCCAAGGGCAACTGACGGGTAAGGGCACACAGGAGTCATCGACGACTTGATACTTGGATCAAACCTCAACAAAGATATTCCGCGCCGCAGCACGCGGTATGGATATCAATCACAGAATCCGGGCAGCCTTTGTGTCAACTCGGTGCCTTGGCGGACGCACTGATTGTTCTTGGGGAAGAAATGAACCTGAACTGCATTGTTCGGGATATGGACATAGCGGGCGGTCGAATGCAACTGCCGCTGGAGCGGGCAGGAGCATCCTTGGTCACGCCAGCAATTACCGTTTGACGTTAAACGCGCAACGGTCTACATTACGCCATGACGATACGTTCATTCCGTTGCACCGACACCGAAGCGCTCTATGAGGGGAAAAGCCCCCGGCGGTTTCGGAACATCGAAAACGTCGCACAGCGAAAACTGCAATTGATGGACGATGCGATGGATCTGCGGGACTTGAACTCACCTCCTGACAACCGCCTTGAGGCGCTGAGCGGCAACCGTGCGGGTCAGCACAGCATCCGCATCAACGGACAGTGGCGCGTGTGCTTCGCGTGGACCGATGCCGGGCCGGAGAACGTCGAAATCGTTGACTACCACTGAGAGGTACGACATGGCCACCAACAAAATGCGACCGATCCATCCCGGTGAGATTCTGCGGGAGGAGTTTCTTGCGCCGCTCGACATGAGCGCAAACGCCTTGGCGATGGAGTTGCACGTACCAGCGCCCAGAATCAACGACATCGTGCGCCAGCGGCGCGCCGTGACGCCTGACACCGCCTTGAGGCTGGCGCGCTACTTCAATACCACCGCACAGTTCTGGCTCAACCTGCAAAGCTCTTTCGACCTGAAGCAGACAGAGATCGACGTCGGCCGCAAGATTGAAAAAGAGATTCATCCGATGACGCAGGCCGCGTAGATTTTCCTGTGAAAATCAAAGTTGCCAAGGTCGAATTGAATTCGCATAGTCGCTGAAAGTCGGCGCCGGCGACACGGCGAGTCCGCCTCTCCGCTTCACTACCTATGCCTGGCCCGTCACCATGACATCATCTTCATAGGTCAGGGTTGCAAACAGGTCATCCAGCGTCTCTTCCCGTCGAATCAATTCGACCCGTCCATCCGCACGGAACAACAACTCCTTGGGGCGCGCCTTGCCGTTGTAGTTGAAGCCCATGGCGTGACCGTGGGCGCCGGTGTCGTGGATATAGAGGATATCGCCATCCGCGATGCGAGGCAGCGGGCGCTGGATGGCAAACTTGTCGTTGTTCTCGCACAGCGAGCCGGTCACATCCACCGCTTCATCGTGCCCTTGTTTGCCTAACACGCTGATGTGGTGATAGGCCCCGTACATGCCCGGGCGCATGAGCGCGGACATGCAGGCATCGACTCCGACATAGGTACGGTAAATCTCCTTGCGGTTGATCGCACGCGTGACCAGGACCCCATGGGGACCGGTCATATAACGCCCGCTCTCGACAAACAGCTTTGGGGCATAAGCGTGTTGTTCCTTGAAGGCGTCAAACAGTGCGGTAATCTCCGCCGCCATTGATCCAATGTCCAGCGGCGCATCTTCCGGTTTGTAGGGTATGCCCAGCCCGCCGCCGATATTGATGAACTCGAAGCAGATATCCAGTTCGCTGGAAATCCACGCAACCATCTCCAGCAGCATGCGGGCGGTCTCAACCATATAGCTGTAATTGAGATCATTGGAGGCCAGCATGGTATGGAGTCCGAAACGGCTCGCTCCCTTTGCCTTGGCAAGCCGGTAGGCGTCCAGCAATTGATCGTGGGCGACACCGTACTTGGCCTCCACCGGTGTACCGATGATGCTGTTGCCGGTGCGACGAGCGCCGGGGTTGTAGCGAAAGCAGATCAGCTCCGGCATCCGCGGCACCTTGTCAACCAGCGAGATGTCATCTAGATTGAGTACGCAGCCGCCATCGACCGCAGCCGCCTGAAAATCGCTCTGGCTGGTATTGTTCGAGGTGAACATGATCCCCTCACCGGTAACGCCGACTTGGCGGCTAAGGGTCAATTCGGCCGCCGAACTGCAATCGAAGCCAAAGCCCAGTGACTTCATGATCTGCATGATGCGTGGGTTGGGCAGGGCTTTTACCGCAAAGAATTCGCGGAACCCGGCGATACCTGAAAAGGCCCGGTTCAGTGCCTCGCCGGTTTCGCGAATACCTTTCTCGTCATAGATGTGAAAGGGTGTGCCGTAGTGCTCGACAATGGAAGCCAGTACGGGTGTCAGGCGATCTTCAAAATCTTTTTGGATGGGCATGGTATTTCAAACTCTTGTGTAATGGACGGCGGTCAGGCGCCCGGGCAAAAATGCCATCGGCCTGATCAAAGTACGGCGCTGATTCGCTCCATCGCCTCTTGTACATTTTCAATACTGTTAAAGGCGCTGATTCGAATATAGCCTTCGCCGCACTTGCCGAAACCGGCACCCGGGGTGCACACCACCGCGGCCTCGTTGAGGAGTTTGTCGAAAAAGGCCCAGGAGTCGCTCTTGCCGTCGATCCAGATGTAGGGTGAATTATCGCCGCCGATACAGGCATAGCCCAGCGCCGCCATCTTTTCACGGATATATCTGGCGTTGTTCAGATAGTAGGCAATCAACTGCTTGATCTGCGCCTGCCCCTCCGCACTGTAGACGGCCTCGGCCGCGCGCTGAACGGGGTAGGAGACGCCATTGAACTTGGTGGTATGCCGACGATTCCACAGCCCATGCAAGGAAACGGCTTCGCCCGACGCGGTATGGGCCATGCACTCTTTCGGCACGACGGTGTAGGCGCAGCGGGTACCGGTGAAGCCTGCGGTCTTCGAGTAACTGCGGAATTCGACAGCCACTTCACGCGCCCCTTCTACCTCGTAGATCGAGTGCGGAAGAGCGTCGTCGGTGATAAAGGCTTCATAGGCCGCATCGAACAGGATCAGCGCCTTGCTGGCCTTGGCATAATCCACCCACTGCTTCAACTGCGCTTTGGTGGCGGTTACGCCGGTCGGATTGTTTGGGAAGCAGAGATAGATCAAGTCGACTGGTTGGGTCGGCAACCCCGGAATAAAACCATTCTCCCGGTTTCCATCCAGGTATACCAGGCCGTCATAACGCCCGGTCTCCTTGTTCCATTTGCCGGAACGACCGGCCATGACATTGGTATCGACATAGACGGGGTACACGGGATCGGTCACTGCGACCTTGCAGTCAAGCGAAAATATTTCCTGGAAATTGCCGGTGTCGCACTTGGCTCCATCACTGACAAAAACCTCATCCGGCTGCACATCAGCGCCCCGGGCCTGAAAATCGCATTTGGCGATGGCCTCGCGCAAAAAATCATAGCCCTGCTCCGGTCCATAGCCACGGAAAGAGCCGTCACTAGCCATCTCGTCGGTGGCGGCATGCAGTGCCTTGATACAGGCATCCGGCAAGGCGCGGGTCACATCCCCGATACCCAGTTTGATCACCTTCTTGCCGGGATTGGCTTTCTGAAAGGCAGCGACCCGTTTGGCAATATCGGAAAACAGGTAAGAGGCCTGTAACCTTTGATAATTCTCGTTAATCTTGATCATTCAGCGCTCCAAACATACAAGGCCGGAAAACTCCGGCCGCTATTCACAATAACAACGGGGACCTCGGTCCCCGTTTGCACTAACTGAATCAGTATTGCGTCGTTTCAGTCTTCGTATTTGAACGACATGGAAACGCGTGCCCGAAAGGCCACGATCTTGCCGTTATCCAGTTTCATGTCCAGCTTGGTGATTTCCGCCACACGCAGATCGCGCAGGCTCTTCGCCGCTGATGTGACAGCGGCATTGGCCGCGTCTTCCCAGGAAGTCGGGCTGGAACCCACAACTTCTACGATCTTATAGACGGCATTCTCGTCCTTCGCCTTCTTTGCCATGGTCATCTCCTGATTATTGGTCGGGCTGAAATACAGCGATCAGCGAATTCATGATAGCCCAAACAGTTGCAACAGAGGTCAACCGTCAGCCGCCGGCAATGATGGGTACCAATTGAATGCGGTCGCCGCTGTGCAGGGCCTTGGCCATTTCTCCCGACAGCAGCATCTCGCCATTGACCGTGACATTCCAGGTCGGATCATCCAGTGCTGAACTCGCCTCGGGCAGGTGACGCCTAAGTGCGCTGCGAAGCTCGGTTACGTTGGCCACCGGTTCGTCTATGACGATGGATTTCTCCGGGGCGCCCGGCAAAGGCCCCGGCAGTTCGACACGCAGCGCAAAACCGGTAGTCACCAGCGCCAGTTGCTGATGCCAGTCCGCGCGCGGAACGCCTTCGCTGTTGAGGCCGGTCAGTTCGTAAAAGCGTGCCTTCATCGATTCGAACTGCTTGCGGTCTATCTTTTCGCCCTTGAACGGGCCGGTGTCGATGGCCTCATCGAACCAGCGGCGGGGCAGGGTGTCATCACTGGCACGCAGTCCCAGACGGAAATTGAGCAGGTGCTCGAGCCCCGTTATATTGCGGCCAATCTCGTCCATTTGTCCGGCCGTCACCGGGCGCCCTGTCAGCGTACTGATCTGGATTGCAAAATCGCCGCAGTCGGGCAGCGTGGGGGAGTTGAACAGTTTGGTGTTGAAGCGGCACATGCCGATCGAATCGCCGACGGCGAATGTGTTCTCGCAACGGCGAACGGCAATTTCCTTGCCCTCGTAGCTGTTCGGCTGCGGCGCCACGGTGCCGCCATAAAGTTCGGCCTTGAACGGGGCATCGTCGTTGACGCGCGCGTTGATTTCTAGCGTGACCCGGTTGCGCAGATGGTCCATGCCGCGCGTGGCGACCGAAAGGCCGAGGGCAAAAGCCTTGAGGATGCGGGCATCGTGGGGGTCGGACTGGAATAGTCCCTTGACCGCCATGCGGTAGTCGAGCGCCTCCGCGGGATACTTGCCGCGTTCGACTGCGCGTGCCGAATCGGCGATGGTGTCGCCGAAGCCTTCGCGTTTTGCTGTCATGAACAGCAGCTTTTCGATCGTCTCGTAGTTGCCCCAGGACAGGTCGAGGCCGCCGGTATGGCTGGCGTCGATGATGCCGCGTTGCCATAGTTCCATGGCCCAGGCAATGGCGCTGCCGGTCGAGGCCGAGTCGAGGCCGAGGTCGTTGAGGATGTTGTTTAGGCGCAGCACGTGTTCCGGTTCGCGCAGGCCGATCATCGGCCCGAACTTGCCCACGGTGACGTACTCGGGGCCGTCACCCTTGTCGTACTTGTCGAAGTGCCCGTCGCCCTTGATGCCGTTGTAGGTACGCAACTTGTGGTGATCGACGTCCGCCTGAGCCTTGTCATAACTGGCATTTCCCTTGAGCCCCATCAGCGCGGCGGAACCCCAGCCACCTTTGCCTTCCGGCGTCATGTCGTTCTGGTTGCGACATTGCACCGGGCACTTGAAACAGCCGTCCATGCCGGGGCGGTAGGGATCGAAATTGTCGGCATCGAGTGAATCATGCCAGGCGGTAGTCTGGTTGTTGAGGGTGCCCAGTGCGCCGAGGACGCGTGAAGGCTTGTAGAGGAAGGGCGTGCCCACCTGCTTCAGCGCATTCTTGATCACGGAGGTCGAGGTGATCTTGCGACCGACGATCTTGTTGTGTCCTTTCAGCCCTTTCTGCATCGGCGCTTCGGCCGGCTTGCCATGGATCATGATGGCCTTGAGGCGCAGTGCGCCCATCTTGGCGCCACCGCCGCCGCGCGCCCAGATCGACTTGATGCCGCCCATGATGCCGCTGCACAGAACCTGATTCTCGCCGGCGCTGGTGATGCGGGCCAGCGCCATGTCCTTGCGCTCGGTGCAGTGGAAGTCGCGCTCGATGGCGGTGGCGGTATCCAGATTGTTCAGCCCGACGTAGGGTGTCGCGTCGATAAACTCGACTCCCTCCCCGGATATTTTCAATAGGGTCCACTTTGGCGCCAGACCATAGAGCACGATATGGTCGTAGCCGAGGCGCTTGGTGAACGCCGGGAAATAGTCGCCCGCACTGGCATCGAGAAAGGCGTAGCTGTCAGGCGAACGGCTGGTGAAATTGCCGCGCGTGGCCGCGGGCATGCTGCCGGTCAAAGTGCCGGCACCGAAGATCAGGGGAACCTCGGGATCGAGCGCGTCCCTGGCCTCGTCCAGCAGGTTGTAGAGCAGTACCATGTTGGCGCCGCGACCGCCGAGGAAGGTTTGCATGATTTCCGCGGGAAGGTACTTGCTGCGGGTTTTGCGGCGCTCGAGATCGACGAACAGTACGGCACCCTGTGTCGGGTATTGCGGCGCATCGTGCATGCGCGCGCACAAGAGATCGACCTTGCTTCTGACGCCCATCGCCTATCCTCCGAAGTGACAATCCGACAAGAGTCATCAATATACTCTACTGATTGTTGGATGTCCATCTATATTGCGGAAAACAGGCGACACCGCGTCGGCGTCAATCAAAGCCGGAAAGGCCTCAGCGGTGTTCGGGAAACACTTTTTGCAGCAGCGTCAGAAAGGCTTCGCGTTCGGTATCGTTGAAATTCCGGAGCAGCCGCTTTTCGTGCTGAGTCACGTGACGCTTGAGGGTGCGCAACAGGGTGGCACCGCCGGCGGTCAAGCGGATGGCATTGGCGCGGCGGTCATGCAAGGCGGCCCGCCGCTCGACCAGGCCGCGCCGCTCCAGATTGTCGATGACTGTTACAACCGTTGAACGATCCAGATGGGTGGCCCGGGCAAGATCGCTTTGCTTGAGGTCTGGATTGGCCTCAATGATTACCAGAACGCCAAACAGGCCGGGTGTGACGTCGTGTTCTCCCAGACCGTTGGCAAAGTCGCGGAACAGCGCGACCTGCGCCATGCGTAGCTGGTAACCCAACAGTCCGGGCAAGACGCCGAAGTCAAGCCGTGCATTCTTGGTTTTGTCGGGCGGCTTCTCAGGAGTCATTATTTAAGGGGCGGCGTCCGCGAGGCGTTGCGTGGGAACACGGGCCGCCGGGTCTCCCCGGCGGTCGCTCAGCTTACTTGTCGTTTTGATTCAGCAGGGCTTTGGCCGACTCCAGCAGAGCGTTGGCATCGCCGCCCTAGGCGGTCCTGGTCATGAACTGCAACTCGAACACTTCCAATTTGACGAAACGTCCCGATTGATGCTGAGCGGCGGTACCTGATCCTTGCACTCTTGCCTCTCCTTTTACTTCCATTTCTTTGCCAGTGGGTAGCGGAACGTCCGACTGCTTCTTGCCGACCATGTACTATCGATCCATGACATTTTCAGTATAAGGGATTATAGGTGGAACCAGAACAATTGGAATTCTAGCGCTCAGGTCTGCAGGAAACTCCGGGACGTGCCGTCCAGCACGAGGCAGGTAAGGATGCCGCTTCGGTAGGCGCCCGTATCGATGCCGATGCGGTTGTGGGCAATTACCGGTGTCTTGGAGATGCTGTGTCCATGCACCACGATTGCCCCGTGATCAGCATCCGAATCCAGAAATGGCTTGCGGATCCACATGCAGTCGTGCTCGCTCTGCTCTGCCAGTGGTATCCCGGGACGCACGCCGCCATGAACAAAACAGTAGTCGCCGGATCGATAAACCACCGTCAGTGATCTGAAAAAGTCCCGATGCGATAGCGGCAGGGTGGCCGCAAAGCGGTCACGCAGCGCGGCCACAGTCTCATCATCGCGGGATTGCCGGTCGGGAACTGCGACGCCGTAGTGGGCCAGGGCATCGAGCCCGTCGTAGTCGAACCAGTGTCGTCCGGCATCCAGATCGCCGTCCAGAAAGCGCAACAACAGATCTTCGTGATTGCCCTTGAGCGTTATCCGCTCGAAGCCCTCCGGCAGCCACTCCAGTACCCGGTCCACCACCCGGCGCGAATCCTCGCCGCGACTGACGTAATCGCCGAGATAAACCACCAATTTGCGCCGTGCTGTTCTCTGCCGCACTTCGACCGCAATGCGATCATGCATCGCGGCAAGCAGGTCATCCCGGCCGTGAATGTCGCCGATGGCGTAGATGACCGTATTAGGCGGCGTCTGGCTCCTCATTCATCAAGTTTCACATGGAAACGCTTGGCTTTCATTTCAAAGCGCGGCAGGGCGTTGTGTGCGACGTGATGCACCCGCGGGCGGAAGGCGAGCATAGAGTCGAGCTTGATGGCGATCTCGTGAACCACATCGGGATCGGCTCCCTCGCAGAGTTCTACTTCGATGTCCATTTCGTCCATCTGCTTGACTTTGTTCACGGTGATGCGGAACTCGTCTACCTCGGCAAACTTGCGGATGATGTTTTCCACTCCGGCCGGAAAGACGTTGACGCCGCGCACCGTCACCATGTCGTCGGCCCGTCCCAGGATGCCGCCTTCGAAACGTAAAGAGGTGCGACCGCAGTCGCAGCGGTCGAGATTCACCCGCACCAGGTCGCCGGTACGATAACGGATCACCGGGAAGCCCCAGCGCCCGAGATTGGTGATCACCAGTTCGCCACGTTCCCCCGTCGCAACGGCGTCACCCGTCAGAGGATTGATCACCTCGGCGATGTATTCACTCTCGATCAGGTGGGTGCCGCCGGGTTGCTTGTGGCATTCGAAGGAATGGGCGCCGACTTCCGAAGCGCCCGCGTGATCGAAGCATTTTGCGGCCCACGAGTCTTCAATGCGTTGCTTGGTGGCGGGTATGTTGGCGCCCGGTTCGCCCGCGTGAACGGTGGCTCTCATCGGAATCGTGCCGAGGTCGAAACCGATTTCGTGCGCGACCTCCGCCAGACGTAGCGCATAGGTCGGCGTGCAGCACAGGACGGTTGTCCCTGCTTCGCGCATCAACTCAAGGCGCTGCTGCGAATCGCGGCCGCCTCCGGGAATCATCAAGGCACCGATTTTGCGCGCCCCTTCGACTGCCGCCCAGAAACCGATGAAGGGGCCGAAGGCAAAGGCCATGAACAGGCGGTCGGTGGCCGTGACACCGGCGCCGGCCAGTACATGGCCCCAGCAGCGACCCCACCAGTCCCATGATTCGTGGGTATCCATGACCTTCAACGGCACACCTGTCGTTCCCGATGTCTGGTGCATGCGGACGTAGGCTTCGACAGGGTAGGTCAGGTTGGTACCGAAAGGGCCGTGAGCGGCCTGGTCATCCATCAGTTCGCCTTTTTTGGTCAGCGGCAGGCGCACCAGATCATCAAGCGACTTGATGTCGGACGGCTGTACTCCGGCAGCCTTCCACTTGTTGGTGTAGAACCGGTTCTTGCCCCACAGTTCGGCCATCATCATCTGCAACTTTTTCAACTGCAGGGCAGCCAGTTGCTCACGCGGCAGGGTCTCGGTCGCTTCGTCAAAATACGTCATGTGTTTTTCGCCGTTGTCGGGAGTGGAAGATTTTGAATTGAGTCAGGATTTGACGTCGCGCATTTCGGCATAGACCGCCTGCTCCATCCTGAGCATGGCCTCGCGCTGCTCGGCCGGCCATTCGTACATCAGTGCGGCCATCGTGACGCCTGGCCAGGACTGGTCCTTTGCACCCATGACCTCCATCTCCCACAGCATGATAGACGCAGGAGCGGCGGCCTCGATACACTCCTTGATCTGCCGCGCCTTGCCTTTGACAAGGAAACACACTTCGCCCGGACCGATGATCTGGATGGCTACCTGCCCGGTGCGCTGGAGATTTTTCATGGCTGAACTGCCGAGGTCCACGCCGAAGCGTAGCCGCGTGGCGTCCATCACGATGAGCCAGGTATAGGCTGAACTGGCGTAGCCATCGGTACCCGTGGTGAGCATCAGGCCCGGGGCGCCGGGGCGCAGGTAGGCGATCAGTTTTTCTGCAAGGGTAAGGGTGATATTGCCTGTCAACCGCGTTCTCCGATCTTGCCTATCGAGACAGGGCCGGCTGCCACGGTCCGGTCACGTCGAGGATCACGCCATGCAGCCAGCGATCGGTTGCCGTTCCTGCCTCGGGGGCAGTCTGTGCGGGCATTTTCCCGGCAGTAAAAAGCTCTGCTTCGCTGGCGTCGTCACCCGCGATCAGGCGTCCTCCTGTTGAGTGGGCACGATAAGCAATGATCAGAACATCGACGTCGGCTTGCGAATACACTCCCGACAACTCATCCAGCACGATGTCCAGTCCGCATTCCTCGCGGGCTTCCCGTATCACTGCTTCGGGTACCGATTCGCCGGTTTCGACATAACCCGCCGGTGGCGCCCAATAGCCCGCGAGAGGCGCCTCACTGCGGCGGATCAACACCAGTTGCCGTTCATGCTCGATCACGGCCATCGCCACCGGCGCCGGGTTGCGCCAGGCGACGAACCCGCAGTTGGGGCACTGTTCGCGCTGCCGCTCGCCGATGGTCGCCAGGACCATGTGCGAGCCGCACTGGCTGCAGTGGTGCGCTGTCATTCAAGGCCGATCAGGCGTTTCATCCGGGCACCGTCACGACGTTATAGTGATTTGGCTCGTTCGCGCTCTTCATTGCCGGTCCAGCGCTTGAACAAGTTGAGTTCCACACCCAGGTTGAACTGATCGAGCGCCTTGTTGACTGACTGATTGATGATGTCGTCGAGCGTCTTCGGCTGATGATAGAAGGCGGGCAACGGCGGTACCAGCACGGCCCCGATTTCGGTCACCTGCGTCATCAGCCGCAGATGACCGAGGTGCAGGGGGGTCTCGCGAATCATCAGCACCAGCTTGCGTCGCTCTTTCAGCGTGACATCGGCGGAGCGGATCAGCAGGTTGGTATTGAACGAGTTGGCCAGCGCTGAAAGTGTCTTGATCGAACACGGCGCGATCACCATGCCGTCGTGCCTGAATGAGCCGGAAGAGATGCAGGCGCCGACGTCGTTGTTGTCGTGCACATGGGTGGCCAGCTTCTTGACGGCATCGATCGTGTAGTCGGTTTCGTACACGATCGTGCGCTTGGCGGAATCCGACATCACCAGATGCGTTTCCACCCCGACCTGTTTCAGCACCTCCAGAATCCTCAGTCCGTAGATGGCGCCGCTGGCCCCAGAAATGCCCACTACCAGTTTCATTGTCTTGTCCTTGCGTCAGATCCAGGTCCGCACGGTCCGTACCGCGGTTGGCCGTCGAAGTATCGCCGTGGTGCCAGCGCCGACTATTGCAAAACGGCAGGCACATTGTTTCACGGCTGTCGATGCTTGTCAGTGCCCGCTGTGTTCCTGCTCCGGCTTGAGCGGTTCGGAGTGCCGCATTTCCGTTTTTTCGAGGACAGGGAATCCCGCTGCCTCAAGCGCGGCCGCGACGTCTTGTCCTTCGGCGGCATGAAAGCGCAGGATGACCTTCTTTTCCGGGTAGCCCCATTCCGTGTGGTCATCCGGACGGCCAACCGGGTACACGGCCTGCAGCACGGCTCCTGATGATTCCACGACGTCGACAATCCGCCCGAGGACACCGGGACCCAGCCTGACGGGCGCCAGCGTAACACCGCTGCGTTGCTCCCATGCACCCAGGCAATGCGCCGCCAGCTGGAATATTTCGTTGGCGGAAATGACCCCCACCACTTGATCCTTTTCGATGACCGGCAACTGGGCCACACCGAGTTCCTGGCCTTTGAGCAGGCAATGTTCCATGGTCTCGTCGGCCTGGATCGTCGCCGGGTTGCGCACCATGATGTCGCGCACCTTGAGTCGGGTAACGAAGAAATTGAACTCATCCGCATTCTGCGTGCGCAGGACAAAGCTGCCCATGCGCAGCAGGTTGGCGCGGGTTACCAGTCCGCGCAGCTTGCCATTGTCGACCACGGGCAGCGCGTGCAGATTGTTTTCGCTGATGATCCGCTTTGCCTCCGACACGAGCGTATCGCTCGGGATCACCGTCGGGTTTGTCTGCATCCAGTTGCGCACCATCATTGCAGTTTCTCCTTGGTCTTTGTTTCGTCATGCAAGCGCACGAACTCGTCGACCGCGACACGGGCGAATTCCGGGGTGTAAAGGTGCAGGGGGATTTCCTTGACGTGGGCGGGATCGTCCAGTTTCTCCTTCAGGCGGGCGACAAAGGCAGCATCGGCAACGGGGTCGTAAATCGGACGTCCCTCCTTGTCGAGCGACGACCAGCCCTTGAGCGGAATCAGGAAGGTCCACGGACCCTTGGCACGATTGAGTCTCTCTGCGATCACGTCGGCGGCCTGACGCAGTTCATCGGCGGTGGTGCGGACCTGGACCCGCAGCGCGTCCTGAACGTACTGCACGCGGTCTTTGGTCTGTTCCAGCATGTCGGCGCGGCCTCCATACGACAGAATGTCGAGGCCGCAGGGCGCCAGAACCATCGGGATGCCGGTTTCCACTGCTGCCATCAGGCGGTCCGGTCCCGGATCTCGATTACCCTTGAACAGGTGTTCCATGACGCCGCCGATGCAGATGTCCAGTACGCCGTGAAAGGCGCCGTCGCGGATCATCTCCTCCATGGCCCGGTCGCCCTTGCCCTGGGCGTGGCAGACGATGGGAGTGAACCCCGCCTCTTCCAGCATGCCGAGCGCGCTTTGCACCGCCATTTCGCCGAAGCCGAATGAGGAGATGGCGACGCAGGGCTTGTCGAAAGTGATCTTGATGCCCTGCGTCATTTCTACCATGCCGCAGATGGCGCCGACCGCGTTGATGATCTGTGCCTTCAACAGTGGATTCATCTTGACGATGTCGAGCACCGTGTGATGCATGGTGATGTCGCGCGTGCCGACGTACTTGTCGATATAGGCGGGGTGCGCCGCCATCGGCGAGGCCATCAGCTTGGGCATGCCGAAGGGCAGTTGCTTCATGATCGACGTGGCGACCAGGGTGGCGGTGCCGCCGCCGATGCCGATGATGCCGTGAACGCGTTCCTCCGCCAGCAAATCCTGAACGATCGCCGCGGCGCCCCTGATCTGGTTGTTGGTTGCGGTATCACGGTCCGAGCGATACTTCTCGCGCACTACTTCGATCGGTAGACCGCCGCGCGCCGCTACGTCCTCGGTACGGATGTCGCCGGCGAAAGGCGGTGGTTCCTCCATGCTGAAATCGAGCAGGATCGGCTCGTGGCCTCGGTCGGCAATGAGCTGTTTGACGAAGATGATGTCTTCGCCACGGGTGTCCAGGTTGCAGACGATGACGATGCCTTTTTTGGACTTCATGTGCGTTACGCCGTTGCGTTGCAGCGCCGGCAGGCGGGTTCGCCTGCCGGCACGGATCTACTTGCCGCCCTTGGCTTTTTTCGCTACCGGTTTGGCTTTCTTTATCTCCGGCTTGGCCTTTGGCGCTTCCGCTTTGGCCTTCTTCACTTCCGGCCTCGTCAGGCGGTTGATCATTCCGGCCACCGGGCTCGTCCCCTTGAAGCCGTATTCGTTCCAGCGGTCGGAGACTTTTTGCAGAACCGTGCGGTCCATGAAGATCTCGTTGGGCTTGTTGGCCCACTCGTACGGGGTGCAGGCGTCGAGGATGATGCGGCTGGTGATGTCGCGCGCTTCGATCGGCAGACCGGGGTCGAGGGGCGTCGAACGGCCGCGGTCGATGATCTGCGCCGAGCGCTTCGGATCAAAGCGGGTGGCCAACGCCCACCAGACACGGTCCCAGTCATCGGCCTCGATGTCGTGATCGACGACGATCACGCCCTTGACGCCGTAGTGGCCGGTGGTCGTGGCGATCACGGCATTGCCGACGTGATTGGAATGCCCCGGATACATCTGCTTGACCGAGACGACGACCCAGAACCGGCCGCAGGCTTCGGGCGGGATATACACGCTCTGGATGCCCGGCACCTTCATTGTTTCCAGGTCATGCCACAGCGTCGCGGTGCGGTTCAGCGACTGGATCATGTGGATGTCGTTGATAGGCTTGCCCACCGTTGTCGCCCACATTACCGGCTTGTTGCGATGCAGGATGCGCGCGATGCGCAGCACCGGCTTCGGATAGTCCTTGCCCTTGTTGCCCGAGTAATAGCCGGTGTATTCGCCGAACGGACCTTCCTCCATCAGCTCGTTCGGGTCGATCCAGCCTTCGGCGATGATCTCGGCATTCGCCGGCAACGTCAGTCCGGTCAATTCCGACTTGAACACTTCGACCGGCTTGCCGCGCAGCGAGCCGGCGACTTCGTATTCATCTACCTGCGCACTGACCAGCGTCGAGCCGGCGAGGAACAGCACCGGATCGGTGCCCACCACATACGCGGCGGGCATCAGTTCGCCGCGTTCCTGGTACTTCTTCATGTGCATGTCGCCGTGCTTGCCCTTGATGATCTGCGAGCCGAGGATATTCTTGCCCAATACCTGGGCGCGGTAGGTGCCGAGATTGGTCCAACCGGTGTCCGGGTCCTGGGTCACCAGGAAGCCGGAGGTGACGAAGAAGCGTCCGCCATCGTCGGGATAGAACCAGGGTGACGGGAACATATTGATATCGACGGCATCGCCCTCGATGATGTTCTCCTTCACTTGCGGATTTTTCACGAACTTCGGCTTGACCATGGTCTTGGTGGTCAGTTCCATCCACTTCTTGGAGAGTTGGCTCATCGACAGCGATGGATCCTGCTCGAGCGCAATGGCCAGGCGTCGCGAGGTGGTAAAGGCGCTGGTGAATACCGGAATGTCGTAGCCCTTGACGTTCTCGTAGAGCAGCGCCGGTCCTTTCTGCTCTTCGTTGACCTTCGAGACATGGCAGAGTTCGAATTTCCAGTCCACTTCGGTCTTGACGCGGTGCAACTCGCCGTTGAGTTCGAGGGCGGCGATGTAGCTGCGAATATCGTCGATGGGTTTTGCTTTCACTGATGCTTTCATTTTCGCTCCGTAGTAGTACAGGTGTGGTTGGTGAAATCGGTTGCTTGCTAGCTGACCTTCTTGCCGGTCAGCAGGCTGGAAAGGATGTAATCCATTGCCGACGCACTGCCGGCCGATACCGGGGTCTTCGGCTTGTTGCTCCAGATCGTCTCCGGTCGTGCCTGCAGGATGAAGACGTTGCCGCCGGCGGGAAGATCCTTGTCGATCGCCCATTCAATGTCCATCGGGCGGCCGTAATGCTTTTCGATCTGCTTGCCCATCCATGCCAGTTCGGTGACTTCATCGTCGATGATCGATTGCACGTTCTGGCGCTCGAAGGGAATCTCGGTAGCGATGGACTTCTGCTCCTTCAGATCGACGGTGTAACAAATCTCCTTCTTGGAAATAGTGCGCTCCATGATGTCGAGAGCGACCTTGTTGACGACAAAGTGGTCCGGCGTTACCTCGCCTGAAACCACCGATTCGCCGAATCCGTAATTCGAGTCGATGACGATCACCGATCTGTCGCCGTTGGTGGGATGGATCGTGAACATCACGCCCGCCGAAAAAGAATTGGCCATCTTCTGGATGCCGACGCTGATCGCCACCTGCTCGTGGGGGAAACCCATTTTCATGCGATAGGCAATCGCGCGACCGGTGTACAGGCTTGAGATGCAGCGCCGCACATGGTGCATGACCTCATCGATGCCGCGAATCCACAGGTAGGTATCCTGCTGCCCGGCGAAGCTGGCGCCGGGCAGGTCCTCGGCCGTGGCGCTGGAACGCACCGCGACCGGGACCGCCGGAACACCACACCGGTTCGACAACTTCCGGTAAGACTCGCCAATCAGATCCTCAAGCTCGATGCAGATGGGGCGTGATTCGATCATCTCGCGGATGATGCGGGAGGCCTCTTCGAGCTTGTCCATATCCTCATGATCCAGCCCCTTGAGCAGGGCGGTCACTTCGGGCTGGATACCCGCTTCGCGCATGAACTGCGCATAGCCGTGCGTCGTCAGGGCGAACCCCGGCGGCACCCGCACCCCCGCGTTGATGAGTTCGCCGAGAGAGGAGCATTTGCCCCCCACCAAGGCGACGGAGTCCTTGTTGCACTCCTCGAACCAGCACACTTTCGGCATTGCGCTATCCATCCAGGCCTCCGTGTGAATCCTGCCAATTGCCAAGACGCTTCCCATAGTCGAACCCTTGCCGCAGCATTACCGGGTGATTGAAACCACACCCGAGGAACCGTCGACCCGGATCATCATTCCGGTCTTGATGATCTTGGTGCCGTGCCCCGTTCCCACGATCGCAGGCAGTCCGTACTCGCGGCAGACGATGGCGGCATGGCTCATGACCCCGCCGACGTCGGTGACGCAGGCCTTGATCTTGGCGAAGGCCGGGGCCCAGGAGGGTGATGTGGTCGGCGCCACCAGGATTTCGCCGTCCTGCAGATCGCGGATGTCCATGGCCGTGCGACAGACGCGCGCCTTGCCTTCGACCACGCCGGGACTGCCGGCAAAGCCCTTGAGCTCGGTGATGCTGTCGGGATCGCTGATTTCCTGCACCGCCGACCAGTCGGCCAGCGACTTGTTGGTGACACCCCAGAGCACGATGGTGAACGGTTCCTGAATGACTTCCGGCGCGATGCCGATGGCAGGCGGCACACTCCACGTGCGGAACTTTTCCATGACGCCCTTGCGCCACTCGATTTCCGGCGGCCAGGTGGTAGTGCCGCGCGGCGTGACGCCGGTAGCCCAGGCGGTGACGACATCCCACAAGGCCGACTTGATCTCGTCGCGGCGCAGATACCAGATGTCCTCGATGTCCTTGATCATGCCGTGATCCTTCATGATCGCCGCGACTTCGCGGATCTTGTTCCAGAACACCGAGTGGAACCAGTGCTCGACGTAGAACAGGTGGTTCTCGACGTAGGGGAACACCGTCTTGGCGCAACCGAGCAACTCGTCGAACTGCTTCATGTCGGCTTCGTTGGTGATCAGGGCGCGGTACTCGGCGGTGATGCGGTCGCGTTCGGCGCGCACCTGTTCGGTCGGGCGGTCGATGGTGGCGCCGATCTTGAGCCTGCCGATGTACGTCTGGATGCCGGAGAGCGGAACATCGAGGTTGTCGTTCCAGCTGCGGTCGGTGTGGAACCAGCCGGTACCGTCGGAGATGTTGAACCATGGGTAACGCGCCTTCTCGAAGGCCGCCAGCCACTCTGCGCCTTTGGGCAGTTTGCCGACGTTGGCCTTGACGCTGGCCCAGTCGCGGTTTGCGGTCACGGCCTGGTCGACGCCGAGCGCAATCGCACTCTTCGCCAGTTCCTTGAGTTCGTCATCCGGGCGGTACATGATGACATCGATGCCGGAGATCATCTGCGTGATGCGCTGCAGCGGAATGCTGGGGAACAGCTTCTGGCAGAAGTCCATGAAGAAGACATACGCCGCATAGCCGAGATTAAGAAACTCGAAGTGATACTGCCAGCACTTGATGCCGAGATTGATCAGGTCGTCGTAGTTCTTGATCAGGTGGTAGCCCTTGGATTCGCCGAGGGCGTCCATTACCACCGAGATGTCTTCCAGGTCCGGCAGAGGTGAAATCTGCAAGTCCTCGAGTTCCTTGATGGTGGCCTCCATCTTGAGCTTCCACTTGGCCTCAAGCGTGTCCCAGTTCTTGTAGTAGAAGCCGGCGCGCTCCATGAAGTTCGGTACGCGACTGCCGATCTCTGCGCCGTCCTTGACCGGTACCGGCGAGATATAGACGTAGCCGTTGATGATGCGGTGGTCGACGCCGCGGACCGGCGGCACCTGGAAAATGCGGTTGTTGAATTGCGACAGGGCGAGGAACCATGCTTCATCCCAGATCGTGTCGAAGGGATAGAGCGGCTCCGGATAATGCAATCCGTCGTAGAACCAGAACGTCTCCTTTTCGTACTGGTTGCGCACCGGATCATCGGTGACGAACTGGTACTGGTACGGATACATCCTCTCCCAACCTTCGGTACCCGGAATCGTCTTGGCCTTTACGTCGTGCGGAACTGGAAACTTCATTGAGTGTCTCCTTCTGTAATTATTGTAGAAATCGGAAAACCGGGTCCGGTGATGCGCCCGGAGCGTTGGAGGTAACGCAAGGTTCGGGCCAGCAGGCCTTTGCGCAGTGCACTATTTGCAGTGCCGCGTTCGATTAGCGCTACTTAAAATGCGGGTATCAACGCGACATGCGAGTGCAGCAAAAATTGAAAACAGGAGTTCGGTAGCGACCATGTCGGGAGTCAGGCACGGCTGTCGACTGTTGCTCATTTGGTGAAAAATTCGGCTCGCGTTATCCCTATTTGTCCTTTCAGTCACTTCTTGAAGCGGGGGTCGCGATGGACGAAAACCCGATTGTCTTGGTCGGGATACAACAGGCTTTTCGATCTGCGCTTACAATGAAAGATTGAGGAGTAGACAGTGAGAGTGCGGCAATGACCAAGCTCCGCAGCGTCGGACGTACTACTAACGAGGATCTGCGCGCCCGCGTGCATTTTTGCGCCGAGACCGGACAGATCTGGTTGCACGAGCATCGCATGCTGCTGGTGCACGCTGAAGCGCAGGGAACCCTGCGCAAGGAACTGATCGACACTCTCGGCATGGACCGTGCGCAGGGAATCCTGACGCGCATGGGCTACGCCTCCGGAGTGCGCGATGCCGAACTGGCCCGCACCCGCGCCGAGGACTCGAGCGACCTCGAAGCCTTCATGACCGGTCCGCAACTGCATACGCTTGAGGGAATCGTGCGGGTGACGCCGGTCAAGCTCGAACTGAATCGCCACTCGGGAAAGTTCTACGCCGAGTTTCTCTGGGAGCATTCCTGGGAAGGGCAATCCCATCGTCGCCATTACGGCATACACAGCGAGCCCGTTTGTTGGACCCAGATCGGCTACGCCTGCGGCTACACCTCGGCCTTCATGGGACGTACCATCCTCTATAAGGAGGTCGAATGCACCGGGATGGGGGACAACAACTGCCGCATAGTCGGCAAGCCGGCCGAGGAATGGGAAGATGCCGCCGAGCAGATGCGCTTCTTCAACAGCGAATCGATCGCCGATCAACTGATCGACCTCCAAACCCAGGTGGTGCAGTTGCGTTCTTCGATCGGCGACCGCGATCAGATGCCGCAAGACGTAACGGGGACGTCCCCCGGGTTTCGCGCCGCCTACGAACTGCTCAAGCAGGCTGCCGGCAGCCATATCACCGTTCTCCTGCAGGGCGAGACAGGAGTCGGCAAGGAGGTCTTCGCGCGCAGCCTGCACGAAATGGGGCCGCGCTGCAGCAAGCCCTTCATCGCCGTCAACTGTGCGGCGATCCCGCAAGAGCTGGTCGAATCCGAACTCTTCGGCGTCGAAAAGGGCGCCTATACCGGTGCACTCGTATCCCGTCCGGGACGGTTCGAACGTGCCGATGGCGGCACCCTGTTTCTCGACGAGATCGGCGACTTGCCTGCTTCGGCGCAGGCCAAGCTGTTGCGCGCGCTGCAGGACGGCGAGATCGAGCGGCTCGGCGACCAGAAGATGCGCAAGGTCAATGTGCGCCTGGTGGCCGCCAGCAACGTCAGCCTGCAGCAACTGGTCAAGGAAGGACGTTTCCGCTCCGACCTGTACTACCGGCTCAATGCCTACCAGATCGTCATCCCGCCGCTGCGCGAGCGCAAGCAGGACATCCCGCTGCTGGCCAAGCATTTTCTGGCCAAGCACACCGCGATCCATGGCAAGAAGCTGCGGGGTTTCACCGACAAGGCCAAGCGCGCGCTGTTGTCCTACCCGTGGCCGGGAAACATCCGCGAACTGCAAAACGCTGTCGAGCGCGGCGTAATTCTTGCGCCCAGCGAAACGCGCATCGAGGTAAGCCATCTGTTCGTGTCATGCACTGACATGCAACCGCCGGAATTCGGCCTCGGCCCCAGCGGCGGCCTCGACATAAACTGCTGGGAGACCGGAAAGGATCTGCGCGAGGCAGTCTTCAACGGCTCGCTGACGCTAGATCAGGTGGAAGCCATGCTGCTTGAAACGGCCGTCGACAAGGCTCGCGGCAACCTGTCCTCGGCGGCGCGCATGCTCGGCCTGACCCGCCCGCAGATTGCCTATCGCCTGAAGCGCCTGCACGAAGGCAAGGACGACGAGGACGCATCCGTTCAAGCGCCCCGGGACAACCCCGCAGACTTGACCTGATGCAGGCGATATTGCCGCAGCCGGTGGCGGACTATCTTGCCACGCACCATGTCATGACGCTTGCCACGCAGGGCGCAGAAGGACCTTGGGCGGCAGCCGTGTTTTACGCCAGCGACGGTTGCTCGCTGATTTTTCTCTCTTCGCCGAACACGCGGCACTGCCGCAATCTGGCGCAGGATGCCCGCTGCGCGGCAACCATTCAGGAAGATTACAGCGACTGGGCCCAGATCAAGGGCATCCAGTTGGAAGGGAGGGTCATCGAGCTCAAGGGCGATGAGGAGTGCCGCGCGCAGACGCTATATGGCGAAAAATTTCCAATCGCCAGTCCGCTCGGAAACGTACCGCCGGCCATTGTCAAGGCGCTGGCAAAGGTACGCTGGTTCAGGCTGGTACCCGAACATTTCCATTTCATCGACAACAGCCAAGGCTTCGGCCACCGCGACGAAATCGCGCTTGCGTAGCGGTGACGTAGAGTTGGATGAACTCAGGTAGTGCGTTTGCCGACTGCCGGCAGGTCGTCGCGCATGACGAGGAAAACCTTGCCTTCGGCGTGCTCGGTATCCAGCCAGACCACGGGCAAATCGGGGAACGCGGCTTCGACCAGTTCCTGATTGTGCCCGACTTCGACCGCCAGTATGCCACCGGGGTTGAGGTGCCCGCGCGCCTCCGAAAGGATGCGTCGCACCACATCCAGGCCATCTGCGCCGGCCGCCAGGGCCAGCGCCGGTTCATGGCGATACTCGGCAGGCAGGGCAGCCATTGCCGCGGTGGTGACATAGGGCGGGTTGCATAAAATGAGGTCGTAGCGCTTGTCCTTGACTGCCGCGAAAAGATCGGACTCGATTGCTTGCACGCGATCGTCGAGTTCGTAATCGGCAATATTGCGGTGTGCCACGGCCAGAGCATCGGCGGAGATGTCGATCGCGTCCACGGCGGCATTGGGAAAGGCATGGGCCATCAGGATCGCCAAACAACCCGAGCCGGTGCAGAGGTCGAGCGCGGTGCCGACGCTCCCGGCATCTTGGATCCAGGGGGCGAAGCCGTTTTCCAGTAGTTCGGCGAAGTAGGAGCGCGGCACGATGACGCGCTGATCGACGTAAAAACGGAAGGGTCCGAGCCAGGCCTCCTGCACCAGATAGGCGGTGGGCAGGCGGTGCACCACTCGTTGCTGGAGGTTATTCAGCAGCGTCAGGCGTTCCTGCTTCGTCAGGTGCGCGTCGAGCCAAGGCTCCAGCGTGTCCCGTGGCAGATGCAGGGTGGCGAGGACCAGCCAGACAGCTTCGTCCCAGGCGTTGGTGGTGCCGTGACCGTAAAAAAGGCCTGCCTCGTTGAAGCGGCTGACCGCCCAGCGCAGCCAGTCGCGCACAGTGACAAGTTCATCGGTGGCACTATTCATCTGCTTGACATCATCCGGTCGAAGGTGCGCTCGTAAATGCGTGCCAGCGGCTCGAGATCGGCGACGGCGATGCATTCGTCGATCTTGTGACTGCTGGTGTTGATCGGGCCGAATTCCACCAGCTGCGGGCAGATATCGGCGATGAATCGGCCGTCCGAGGTTCCGCCGGTGGTCGACGATTCGGGTGCAATGCCGATTTCGCCGGTCACTGCATCGGTCAGTGCATCGCACAGGGTGCCGCGCACAGTCAGAAAGGGCTTCGCGCCGAGCGTCCAGCGAATGTCGTATTCGAACGGGTGGCGGTCGAGCAGGGCATGGACGCGGGACTGCAAGCCCTCGACGGTACTGGCGGTCGAGAAGCGGAAGTTGAACATGATCTCGAAGCTTCCCGGCACGACATTGCCGGCGCCGGTTCCGGCCTGGGCGTTGGAAATCTGGAAGCCGGTGGGCGGGAAATGCTCGTTGCCGGCATCCCATGTCGTCGACGCTAGTTCCGCCAGCACGGGCGCTGCGAGATGCACCGGATTCTTCACCAGATGCGGATAGGCGACATGGCCTTGCACACCCTTGATGGCGAGGGTCGCCGAGAGCGAGCCGCGGCGTCCGTTTTTCATCGTATCGCCGAGGCGGTTCACACACGTGGGTTCGCCGACAATGCAGAAGTCGATGGTTTCGTTGCGCGCTCGCAGCGCTTCCACCACGCGCACGGTGCCATTCACTGCATCGCCTTCTTCGTCGGAAGTGAGCAATAGAGCCAGAGAGTCGGCGCTGGTGGGACGGCGACTTATGAGGCGTTCAACTGCGATTATGCAGGCGGCGATCGAGCTTTTCATGTCGGCCGCGCCGCGACCGTACAGATACCCGTCGCGAACGGTCGGCTCGAAAGGACGGGACGTCCATTGTTCCAGCGGCCCGGTGGGCACCACGTCGGTATGACCGGCGAAGCAGATCAGACGGCCCGAAGTGCCGCGTCGCGCCCAAAGATTCGAGATGTCCCCGACATCGATGCGTTCGAGGCGGAAGCCCAGTGGCATTAGCCAGGAGGCAATCAGATCGAGGCAACCGGCGTCCTCAGGAGTTATCGAAGGGCGGGCGATCAGTGCCCGGGCTTTTTCGAGCACCGGCATCAGATCAGGTGTCCATGTCCAGTTTGAATTCACTGAAGGATCCCGGTGCGACGGACTTCGTATAGTCGGGCGCCGCCGATTTGTCGGCATCGGCTTCGGGCCCGGCGGCAGCGGCTGCTGCCGTCGGGTCGGCCGCATTGTTGATCACCTGCTGCAGGTTGTTGGCCGAGTCGGCATTGTTCAGCGCTTCTTCCAGCGTGATCTTGCCGCTCTTGTATAGCGTGAACAGGCATTGCTCGAAGGTTTGGCTGCCGGGAACCATGCTTTTTTCCATGGCGTCCTTGATTTCGTTGAGGTCGCCCTTGTCGATCAGTTCGGCGATGTAACGCGAGTTGAGCAGCACCTCGACGGCCGGCGCGCGACCTCCATCGGGCTTCTTGACCAGACGTTGCGAGATCACGCATTTCAGTGTGACCGCCAGGTCGGCGAGCAGGGCCGGACGGTTTTCCAGCGGATAGAAACTGATGATCCGGCTCATGGCGTGGTAGCTGTTGTTGGCATGCAGGGTCGCCATGCACAGGTGGCCCGACTGGGCATAGGCGATCGACTGGCTCATGGTGTCCTTGTCGCGAACCTCGCCGATGAAAATGACATCGGGCGCCTGGCGCAAGGCGTTTTTCAGCGCGATGTGGAAGGCCTTGGTGTCGGAGCCGACTTCGCGCTGATTGACGATTGATTTCTTGTTCTGGAAGATGAACTCCACCGGATCTTCCAGCGTCAGGATGTGGCCGGCCTTGCGCGCGTTGCGATAGTCGATCATGGAGGTCAGCGTGGTCGACTTGCCCGAACCGGTAGCGCCCACCATCAGGATCAGGCCGCGCTTTTCCATGATGACGTCCTTGAGTACCTCCGGCAAGTCGAGCGTGTCGAAATCCGGGATGTCGCTCGGTATGTAGCGCACCACCAGGGCCGGCGACCCTTTCTGGCGAAAGCAGGAGAGACGGAAATTGCCGGTGCCCGGCATGTTGTAGGCGCCGTTGAATTCCATCTCCTCGAGAAACTCGTTCATCTGCTTTTCGGTCAGGACCTCGCCGAACAGGGTCATGATGGTTGCCGCGTCCATCAACGTCTGATTGATCGGCATCGCGTTGCCGTTGATCTTGATGTGGATCGGCGAGCCGACGGATATAAACAGGTCCGAGGCCTTTTTTTCCGACATCAACTGGAACAGTCTTTGCATAGTGCCCATGCTCTTGTCTCCCGTGGGTGTTGCCTTGCGCGTCAGTCGCGCAGCAGTTCGTTTATGTCTGTCGTGGCCCGCGTCTGCGCATCCACACTCTTGATGATGACGGCGCAGTAGAGGCTGTACTTGCCGTCGGTGGAGGGCAGATTGCCGCTGACCACCACCGAGCCTGCCGGAATCCTGCCGTACGTCACTTCGCCGGTGGCGCGATCATAGATCCTGGTACTCTGGCCAATATACACACCCATCGAAATTACGCAGTTGTCTTCGACGATGACGCCCTCCACGATTTCGGAGCGGGCGCCGACGAAGCAGTTGTCGCCGATTATCGTCGGGTTGGCCTGCAACGGTTCGAGCACGCCGCCGATGCCGACGCCGTCGGACAGGTGAACGTTCTTGCCGATCTGCGCGCAGGAACCTACCGTGGCCCAGGCATCAACCATCGTGCCTTCGTCGACATAGGCGCCGATGTTCACAAAGCTGGACATCAGCATCACGTTCTTCCCGATAAAACTGCCGCGCCGGGCGAAGGCCGGAGGCACCACGCGGAAGCCTCCCTTCTGGAAGTTGTAGGTATCGTAGTGGGCGAACTTGTTCGGCACCTTGTCGAAGTAGCGCATCGGGCCGCCCTCCATCAGCACGTTGTCCTCAAGGCGGAAGGACAACAAAACGGCTTTCTTGATCCACTGATGCGTGGTCCACTGGCCGTCGATTTTCTCCGCTACGCGCAGTGCGCCGCTATCGAGTTCGCCCAGCACTTGCGCGACCGCATCGCCGATGCGCGCCGGAGCGATACCGGGGCTGAGCGTGGCGCGGTCTTCCCACGCCTGTTCGATGATCTGCTGGAGTTCGTTCATGGCGGCTCCTTTCAGAGAGGCAGAAAAACCGTTGATCCTGCGCGTCGCTTCGAGACATTTCTCATGCGCCGCGACCAGGTGACCAGGAGAAGTCATTATACGAGAGGCCTCCCGATCGTCGATGGCTGCGGAATTCCGGTAAATTAGGAGGTCTGCGTCAATTGGGGAAACAGGTATGGGACAAATGATCGAATTCAGCCGGCCGGACGCAAGCGATTGCCGGGGTTATCTCGCCAATGCCGGCAAGGGTTGTCCGGGCGTGGTGGTGATCCAGGAATGGTGGGGCCTCAATGACCAGATCTGCGGCGTCGCCGACCGCTTTGCCCGTGCCGGATTCAATGCGCTGGCGCCCGACCTGTTCCAGGGACGCGTCGCCCAGGAACCTGATGAGGCCAGCCACCTGATGAACGGACTCGATTTTCCCGGCGCCACGCATCAGGACATTCGCGGCGCCGTCGATTATCTGCGCCGGCTCGATGGTGGTGGCAAGGTCGCCGCGATGGGCTTTTGCATGGGCGGTGCGCTGACCATTGCGGCAGCAGTGCATGTGCCGGACCTCTCGGCCGCCGTATGCTTCTATGGCATTCCGCCCAAGGAATTCGCCGACCCAGCCGACATCCACATTCCTTTTCAGGGCCATTTTGCCAGCCTCGACGACTGGTGTACCCCGGCCGCCGTTGATGCACTCGAAGCCGCGATGCGAGCCAAAGGCGCAACGCCGGAACTGTATCGCTACGATGCCAATCATGCTTTTTTCAACGAGCGGCGCGGCGAGGTCTACGACGCGGCCTGTGCCGGCAAGGCATGGGAGCGGACGCTGGCCTTTCTTGCCAAGAATCTGGCTTGATTAGAAGCAACTATGGATCTGAGCCCCGCCGACTGGGTGAATGCCAGCCTCACCGAAGCGTTGCTAGCTCGCGAGGGACCTCCGCTGTATGTGGCCGCCAGGCTTGGCTGCGTGGCAGCGGTGAAGGTGATGACCGAGGCAGGCACCCATCTTGAAGTGGTCGGCCCGAAGCAGCAGCGCCCGTTGCATGCCGCCGCTGCCGGCGGCCACGCCAGCATCGCGGCCACATTAGTCAGCGCCGGTTGCGAAATTGATCCCCAGGACGAGGACGGCAACACGCCGTTGATAGTGGCCATTCTCAACGGTCAGGCCGGACCGGTCGAACTGCTGCTGGCAGTCGGTGCCGATATCGACATTGCCCGCCTGGACGGACTTACGGCGGTTCACATAGCCCAGTTGCCCGGCACGCCGAAAGGCATCCAGGAACTGATGCTGCTGGGACAGGATGAAATGAATTGACTGCCGGTTCGCAGCGCTGGTCCGGTTCGATCAGACGCGGGCCACGGCTGTCGGCATTGGTTGCGGCAAGCTCAGACCGACGGCGCAAGCCTGATGTCCGGCGCGATTCGCGTGCTCTCGCCGTCGACAATCAACCAGAGTTCAGCCTCCTGCAGCGTGCATTGCAACTGCATGCCGCGCTCGGTCAGGGCCGCCAGCGCCTTTGATTCTTCCGCTGAAATATTGACGACAACGAGATTGTCTTGGCGTTGCAGGGCAGCCTTGTTCTGCTGCCACCACATATCCGCGATACGGCCGCCGTAAGTCAGCACCACGACCTGCCGGGCACGTCCGCAGGCACGCCGGATGCGCTTTTCTTCGGGCAGGCCTACCTCGATCCAGAGATCGATGGCGCCGGTCAGGTCCTTGCGCCACAGATCGGGTTCGTCCTCGGACGACAAACCCTTGCCGAATGTCAGCGCTTCGTCGGCATACAGTGCGAAGGCAAGCACCCGCGCCATCATGCGTTCATCGGTTTCCGACGGATGGCGGGCGACAGTCAGTGTATGGTTCTGATAGTAATTGCGATCCAGATCGGCAATCTGCAACTCTATCCTGAAGATGGTGGATTTGAGGGCCATGGCAAGCAATTCGTCATCGCTTGCGCGATCCGCGATTGGTATCGGTGGCTGGTTCGGCTACGGCGGACCCCGGGAGCCCCGCGCCTTCGCTGGCTTACTTCTTGATTGGAGTGGGAACCGACGATTTGCCCTGCGCGCCGCCGAAAGGCAAAGCCGGTGCAGCGGGCTTGGTCTTGTCCTTCTTGGGTTTCTTCTGTTCGCGATTGCTGCGCAATTGTCCCTTGGCCATTTGAGTTCTCCTGACAGTGTTAAGTGTTGGCCGCACGCTAGCGGAAAGCAAGGCGACAAAATCTGGAAGGCTGCCTTGCCCGTGATCTGCGATCATCCTCGGATGCTGAGGGCCAAGGCGGATGGTACACCCAATAGGCATTGCCCGCACTGCGCCTGCGGCCATTTCGGCATTGTCGATTGTCGATTTGACATCGCTCGCGTCGAGGCATAGAGTGAAATTGCTTTCACCCTGAAGGCCTTTTCGGGAGGAACTTAGCGCTGAACAAACGTCCGCGAAGTAGCGTTTCACCTTTTGACCAGGAGTCTTCCGGGCTCCAGCCCTGATGGGCAGCGCCGATTTGAGTTTCAGCTTGCGGGCGCACTACAAGTACAGCTAAAGCGGTAAGCAAGAAGCCTGTTTTGGTGAGTCTTCCGGAACAGGCTTTTTGCCGTTGACGCCGGGTCGAATGCGATCCGCGCCGGCAAAGAGTCGGCGCTGGCGATACGGCGAAATCCGTGACAACATGTCGATCTATCCGTGGCAGTTCTTCCCCTTCAGCAGGTAACGACAGCATGAGCCAAGAATCCGACACTCTCATCGAGATCAAAGACCTTCATTTCTCTTATGGTGACCGGAAAGTTCTTGACGGCATCAACCTGAAGGTACCGCGCGGCAAGGTAGTGGCAATCCTCGGCGCCAGTGGCTCGGGCAAGAGCACGCTGTTAAGGCTGATCGGGGGGCAGTTGCGACCGGACCGGGGCAGCGTCCGGGTGGACGGGAAAGTCATCCATGAACTGGACCACAAGGGCCTCTATGAGATGCGGCGGCAGATGGGCATGATGTTCCAGGCCGGAGGGTTGTTCAGCGACATGTCGGTCTACGACAACATCGCCTTTCCCATGCGCGAACTCACGGACCTGCCAGAAGCGCTGATTCGCACCCTGGTGCTCATGAAGTTGCAGGCGGTCGGTCTGCGTGGCACGACGGGGCTGATGACCAGCGAATTGTCGGGCGGCATGGCCCGTCGTGTGGCGTTGGCCAGAGCCATTGCCGTCGATCCGATGCTGACGATCTACGACGAGCCGTTCGGCGGCCTCGATCCGATCTCGCTCAACGTGATTGCGCTGCTGATCCGGCGCCTTAACGATGCGCTGGGGGCGACGTCGATCGTCGTTACCTATGACGTGTCGGAATCGCTAAAGATGGCAGATTATGCCTACCTGCTCTACAAAGGTGTCGTCGAGGCCGAGGGAACGCCGGAAGAACTGCTGGCCTCCACTGCCCCCTTCGTTGACCAGTTCATTCATGCCCATCCCAACGGGCCGGTGGCCTTCCACATGGAAAGCCCGCCCTACCGCAAGGATCTTGGCATCGGTGCTTAATAACCAGGACGTTTCGGGTGCCGAAACGCCCACGGATTCCTGTTTCAGGTTTACTTGCAGGGAAACTTTTCTTCCATCAACGGCACCAGCCAGTCGATAACCGGGCGATCAAGTATTTCCGGATGGTTTGCAAGATGCTGCTCGACTGTCTTGTCAAGTTCGCAGATGCACTCCCGGAAACAGACATTGCGCCCTTGCAGCGCATCGAGGACGCCGGCCAGATAGCCGTTGTAGTGACCAGCCCGGTAAGCGTTGGCAAAGGGATATTGCCGGTTGAATGCTTCTGCCTCTTGACGGAATCCCTTGAACTGCTGGCTACCCATCTGGGCCGCCACAGGTAACGTGGCAAGGCAGAGCACGCACAGTGCAAGCAATTGCCTTGAAATGTCAGAATAAACAGCTTGCATGATCAAGTGTTCCGGCAACGCTTTCTGCGAGTTCAAGGAATAAGATTACAACAAAGACGGGCGATCAGTCTGGACGGAAATAGGCTGCACGGGAGAACAGGGGTTCGGTCTCCGTCTCGACTGTCATCCAGATTGCCAGTGAAAAGGAACCGGATATGGACTTCGAAAAACTGCTGAAACGAGTAGCAAGTGCCATCGAGGTCGGGGATGCCAAGGGTCTCGCCGACTGCTTTACCCCCGACGGCATTTACGAGGACTATTTCTTTGGTCCGAAACAGGGGCCTCAGGGATTGAGGGAGATGCTGGATCATTTCTACGCCGGCGCGCGGAATTTCCGGTGGGAATTCTTCCAGCCAGCATGTTCCGGTGATCGGGGTTACGCCAGCTATCGATTCAGTTATGAATCGTTGCAGCCCCAGACGCTTGGACGAAGGGTTGGTTTCGACGGTATCTGTTGCGTCGAACTTCACGACGGCTTGATCAGCCACTATCGTGAAGTCTTTGATCGTGGCATGGCGCTTGTGCAACAGGATTTTGCTCCCGAGCGGATAGCCCGCATAGTCTCAAAACACGCTGGAGCTTTGCGCCAAGATCCGGAGTGGGCGGCGCATTTTTCGTCGAAGGCGTAATCGCGGGGATTCCTTCGCTCACCGGTGATTTCGCCAGGAACCGCCCGAACCTATCGTCCGGCCGCCAATCGCTCAGCGTCTAGCCGCGACTTGATTCGCGCCTGATTTTCTGACTTGTTGATGGCGGTAACCGTCTTGCCAAAGGCATCGCGCTGACGGCTGTTTTTCCTGGTCGCTGCAATAGATTGGATGCAACGCCATTTCTTCCCGCCCTTGGTTTCGATCTGGCGCATTTCTTCGCGGGGATGATTTCTGCCACAGTGGTAGCAGTAGATCGTTGCAGAAGAGGACAGGGTCACACGGTCACCTTTGCATGGGCTGCGGGCTTTCTGCCTGGCGACTTGGGTGGAATGAATGACGCCGGGCGGCACTGGGTTCCCTCAAATCGCTCGTCGCCATTGAATCGTGTCACGCTGCACGTGGTGATTTCGCCCAGGGCTGAAAGGGCAGATATATCCCGCCGTACCTGTTCAATGGGTATTCCCGTGTCGGCAGCAATCTCGGAGTCAAGGCGCTGACCGTGTTTCTTCAGATATTGCAATACTTCCTGCATGAGAGTGACTCCCTTATAGGTGGAACCTGAGACCTTCTTTTCGCTGCCCGCAAGCATCAGGCCCGGAAACGCCCAACGCTTACTCTTGCACTGTTCAATACCGACCTTCGCTACTGGTCTATGCCCACGACGTCGTCAGCTTCGAATTCGTCCGGTACAGTGCCGTCCCCAATGCCGGTAACCATGGCAGCCATGGTGTCGCTAAGCTTCATGAAGTACTCCGCGCTGATCGGATCATAGAAACGCTGGCCAAGGGCAACGTCGGTGAATTTGACGTGGCGGAGGGTAATCTGAGGGGTCATGTGAAGTCGATGGAAATGTGAGCGGGTACCAGATTTTCCGGGCTACTTTTTTGAGCCGAAATAAATCAGATCGAGAAGCGAACCAGGCACGCATCGTCGCCCCGCGCCATTGATCGTTCTATCCTGAGTGTGATATCTTTTTCCGCCAACGCGGAAACCAATCCTTCATCGATACACATGCAGGCGTCACAGAGCGCACCGGTGGTTTCTTCCAGATTGAGTGGGCAGTCCGTGCCCCGGATCGCAATATGCGCCGGCCCCTTCTCGATCACTTCGCAAAGCCCAGTCCTGATGATTGGTTCCAGCCAAGCCTCGACCCGGTCGGCAAAAACCCTGTCTGCCAATTTTTTCATCAGGCGATGCCCGCTCTGAAAGCCATACTCCCGGAGAATCGGCGCGATCACATCAAGGACCTCGTCGCCATATTTCCCGTGAAGTTCTTTCGCCAATGCTCCTATGACTGCTGCCGGGTTGTCTATCTTGCAGGTCTTTGCCACCATGGAATTTCTCCTCTATCTTGCATCAGAAGCGTCCGGCTAAATTGTGAACAAACTCAACTGGTTATCGAGAATGACGGTTCTTGGTGTGGGCGCATCGGGCCGCAAGGCGCATGAAATCTCGGTTTTCTCGAAAACCGAGACCGAAAGAAT
>Ga0208566_1000204_pt1 | contig 42826 bp, 41 predicted proteins | sample PL_2010_150m_FD_184159 | JGI IMG/M metagenome (GOLD analysis project Ga0208566, IMG submission 184159) | Freshwater microbial communities from Powell Lake, British Columbia, Canada to study Microbial Dark Matter (Phase II) - PL_2010_150m... | ecosystem: Environmental > Aquatic > Freshwater >...
ACGTTTCGGCGTCGCCCCATTCGACGACGTTGAGATACACCTCGAGTATCCGCCGCTTGTCCCAGAGCAGTTCTATCCAGACGGTGATAATGGCCTCCTCGCCCTTGCGCAGGATCGACTTGGTCGGCGACAGCAGAAGATTCTTTGCCAGTTGCTGGGAAATCGTCGAGCCGCCGGCCACCACCTTGCCCTTCTTCTGGTTCTTCTCGATGGCCTTCTGTATGCCCTCCCAGTCGAAGCCCTCGTGATCGACGAACTTGTCGTCCTCGGCGGCGACGACGGCACGTTTGAGATGCACCGAGATTTTGTCGTAAGGCAGCCACTGGCGTTTGAGTACGGCCTGCGGATTTTTCTGCCGGGCTTCATCAAGGCGCTGGCTCTGGAAGGCAGTGGTCCCGGGATTCACCCATTTCCACCAGATTACCCAGCCCAGGTACCAGCCCTGCCAGAGCAGGAGCAAACCGGCCAGCGCCGCAAGCCCGAGCTTCAGCCAGCGCGGAGCGGGTCTCACTGCGTTGCTTTCGCGCAACGCAATGGCGAATTGTCTCCCCCCACCCCCCGACCCCCGCCCGGGCGGGGGCGACAGATCGGTTCGCTGCGCTCAATTATCATGAGGTACTCCTCAGAGCGGCGAGCACCGGCGCAGTGCGCGGCCGCACCCCGCGCCAGACGAAGAACGCCTCGGCGGCCTGTTCGACCAGCATGCCCAGGCCGTCGGCAACACGGGCGCCGGTTGCCCGTGCCTGCTGCATGAACGGCGTTTCGCGGCCGTAGACCATTTCGCAGGCGACGCAGCGCGGCGCGAATATGGAAGTCGGCGTTGGCAATACGGCGCCGCTGAGCCCGGCCGAGGTGGCGTTGATGACCAGATCGAACTGCCGGCCGGCCAGGCCGGGGTAGCTGCTGCTGTCAGGTTTGATCTCGATTGCGCAGCCGGGCAGGCGGGAAAATTCAAGGGCCAGGCGCGCCGCCGCCTCCTCGGTGCGATTGGCAATTACCAGTTCGGCAGGATTTTCCAGCAGCAGCGGCAGGATCACGCCGCGCGCCGCACCGCCTGCGCCCAGCAGCAGGATGCGACGTCCGGCCGGGTCGCAGCCTAGGTTGTATTTCAGGTCGCGTACAAGACCTGCGCCGTCCGTGTTGTCGCCGCTGATTGCGCCGCCATCGAAGCTCAGGGTATTCACCGCCCCGGCTGCTTCCGCCCGCGGCGTGAGCCGCGTGGCGAGGCGAAAGGCTTCTTCCTTGAACGGCACGGTGACATTGGCCCCTCTGGCCGTCCCCTCGCTCGTGGCGATGAATGCGCTCACTGCCGCGGCGAAGCCGTCCTGCGCGGCGAGGATGGCCTGGTAACTGATGTCCTGCTCGGTTTGCGCGGCGAACAGGGAATGGATGCGGGGCGACCTGCTGTGCCCGATGGGGTTGCCGAAGACGGCGTAGCGATCAGTCATGGCGGGGCTCTCAGTCCGAGCGCAGGCGATCCGCGTTGGTGAAGGTCCAGGTGCGGGTGATCTCGAGGACGTCGGTGTCGCGGCGGATGGACTCGGGAAAAGAAGCGTAGGGCGAGGCCATCTGCACGATGCGGCGCGCGGCATCGTCGAGCAGTTTCTTGCCCGAAGAGCGGCTGACTTCGACACTGTCCAGATCGCCGTTGGCCTTGATGACGACGGTCAGCACCAGGCTGCCGTAGAGACGGCCCTTGGCGGCGTCGGGATAGTTCAGGTTGCCGATGCGCTCGATCTTTTGCCGCCAGTCTTCAACGTATTGGGCGAAGCGGTATTCCTCGACCCGGGCGCCGATGAATTTCTTGCGTGGCCGCTGGTTGTACTCGTCCAGTTGCCTTGAGATCTGGCCTTCGACGCGGGCAATCGCCAGCGCGCTGCTGGCGAGGTCGGCGCCGGAGAGAGTCGGCGCGGGCGCCGGAGCCGGTTTGTTCTGCGCCCTGTCGGCGTTGATCGCCTTTTCACTTTTCAGCCGCGTCATCATCTGCTGCTGTTGCGCTTCGAGTTCGGCGACCCGACGCTGTTTCTCGATCAGCTCGCGGCCTTCCCGGCTGTCGGGCGAAGGCGGCAGAGGTGTCCTGGCACGGCGGTCTTCGTCGGTATTGCCGCCGCCATCGAGATTGGTTTGCGCTTTGGCCTGCGCCTTGTCGGGACGGCTCTTGCTCTTGCTGTTGACCAGGATGACGTCAAGCGCCCGCTCGCGCGCCTTGTCGATGAAGTCCGGTGGAGTGAAGCGAATGGCGAGCACCACGGCGTGGAGTACTAGCGACGCGCCAAGCGCCAGCGTCAGGCTTCGCCGCGGTGCATCCATTGCCGCAAGAAACGCCGGCATCTGCAAGGACGACGGAAACGGCCAGGAAAAGCGCGACGGGCTTGGCGGGTTTGGCATGACTACGCCATTTTACTCTGCGGCTTCCTCGCCCTCGTCGCCGGTGATGGCGGCATCAGAACCGTTATTGGACGCCAATTCGGACATCGATTCAGGCGCCCGCTCGAGATAGCGGAGCTTCAACTCGGCCTCCAGCAGATCGATGCCTTCGATGCCGAGTCGCACCCCTGCGCCGCGCGGCAGTTCGGGCAAGGAGGGGACGCGCAGTACCAGCGGAATGGCCTCCAGCCGCACCAGCGACTCGCGCAGTACGTGGCCCGTCACCGTCTGTTCGCCCTGCTGCAACAGCCAGCGCAGACACCAGTAGCGTTCCATGCCGCGCTGGAATTCGGCATAGGCGGCGTAGGTCAGTTCGAAATCGCGCATGGCCGCCAGCAGGTCGGCCGATTTCGGCGGAAAGGGTGGCGGTTCATTCTGCAGCAGTGCGATAAGTTGCCACTGGTTGAGCAGATCGCAATAGCGCCGCAGGGGCGAGGACGACCAGGCATAGCACTCGACGCCCAGTCCCTCATGGGGCGCGGCGACGGTACTCATGCGCACCTTGCCGGCGGTCTGCACGCGGTACAGCGCAGGAATCCCGGCATCGCGCAGCATCGCCCCCCAGGTGGCATTGGCGACGATCATCAGTTCGGCGACCAGCGTATCGAGCGGACTGCCGCGCTCGCGCTCGCTGATGGCCACTATGCCCTTGCCGGGTTCTGCCGCGATGCCGCTGTCGGCTTCCCAATCCACGGTGAAGTTGTAGTCCTTGCGCGTAGCGTTGTCGGAGGGCTTGCCGCGACCGGCTTCGAGCACCTGGGCGAATTCCCAGAGCCGCTTCAGCTCATCGCGATAGGGAAAATCCGGCAGCCCATCGGCCAGCGTGGTCTCATTGAACACCGGCTCGATGTCATGGTGACGGAGGTTGGCGACGATCGGCACGCGTTCCATGCGCGTCTCATGCCCAATCAGGCGATAGTCGGCGGCGACCTCGAGATAGAGCGAGATGGCGGCCACGGTGTGCCCGGCGGCCAGCGTGAAATGCTCGACGATGTCTTCCGGCAGCATGGTGATCTTGCGACCCGGCATATACACCGTGGACAGCCGTTCGCGGGCGATGCGGCCAAGGTCCGAGTCTTGGCTGAAGCCGAGGCCCGGTGCCGCGATGTGAATGCCGATGTGCCAGCCGCCATCGGGGTTTGTCGTCACGGAGAACGCGTCGTCGATCTCGGTGGTGTGCGCGTCGTCGACGCTGAATGCCGCGACCGCCGCCACTGGCAGCTCGGCTATTTCCGCCGGTGCGGCAAAATACGGGAAACCGGTGCCGCCCTTGCTCTCGGGAAAGAACTCGAACAGGAAACGGCCGAGATGATAGTCATGGGTAGAGGGCAGCGCGCCGCAGTCGAACAGCAGCCTCGCCGCGGACTTTCCGGTTTCGCCGCAGGCCGCTTCCAGCGCCTTGGTTTCGTTGCGGTTGCGGTCCGGCTTGTAAATAAGCTGAGGCGGGAGCGGCGTGAACTCGACGGGCAATTGTCCGTGCGTGAGTTCCTCGACCATGCGCTCGACGGCCGCCGCCTGCAGACGCTTCTTTTCGAGGCCGGCCAGTGCCGCCTGCAATATCTCGGGCGGCGCCTTGCGGAAGCGACCGCGGCCCTTGCGGTGAAAATACATTGGCGCCGAATGCAGGCGCAGCAGTACGGCCGCGGCCTGCACCGGTTCCGCTTTGGCGCCGTGGTAATCGGCGGCGATCTCCTCGAAGGCGAATTCGTTTTCGCCGCATACTTCCCACAGAAAGTCGACGTCGATGCCTTCGGCTTCGGCTTCGGCGCGCTCCAGCAAATCACCCGCGGCCGGGGCGGCAAAGCGCAGCAGGACATTGGCCGCCTTGACCTTGGAGCGCTTGCCGGAGGCGAGCTCGATCTGCAACGAAGCCACGTTGTCGGCAAGCACGGTGCCGGCACGGAAAGCGCCGTCCTCTTCAAACAGGACATTCATGGGGGAAACACCCCGGGTCGGGGAGTGAGCGGGAAACGAGGGGGCAGATTATAACGGTCTGGCCGTCGCGATCAGAACGGTGCTGGTCAGCCGGTAGCCGTCTTGGACCGCATGTGGCGCGAGGTCCTCGCTGACGGCGGCGGCCAGCGCCTGCTGTTTTTCGACGGGCAGCCGCGACAGGCTTTCCGCCGCGCCGCCGGCGAGATCAAGAAAACCCTGCCAGTAGGCGCCGGCATCGCTGAAGGCGACGGTAAAGCGATAAGGCTCGATGGCTATGTCGCAATAGTCGGCGCTGGCGAGACGGCGAGCGAGTTCTTCCGCATCGCCGAAACGGAAAATCGAGGGGCGTACGACCTTCGGCGGCGGCAGCAGGCGGCGCATGCAGGACAATGCCGCGTCGACCAGCGGCACTTCTTCGGCGCGGCCCCACACCGACAACGCCAGTCGTCCGTCCGGCTGCAGCACACGGTGGATATCTCTCAGGGCGGCCTGTTCGTCAGGGAAGAACATCAGGCCGAGGCCGCACAAGATACGGTCGAAACTGCGGTCGGCGAATGGCAAAACCTCGCCATCGGCGGCCACCCGGGCCAGATCGGGACAGCAGGCCAACTGGCCTTCGCTGATGTCGCTGGCGATCACCAGGCCGTTGCTGCCGACCGCGTCCCGCGCGCTGTGCGCCAGCAGGCCGGGACCACTGGCCAGATCGAGCACCCGCTGTCCCGGCGCCAGTCGGGCGGCAGCCAGCAGCGCGTCGGCCAGGCTCTGGCGGACCGGCGATGCGGCCAGATAGCGCGGCCCGATCCGGTTGTAGCCGGCGCGTTCCAGCCGCTTGAAAAAGGCGAAGTCGAAGCTCATGGGGAGACTACCAGTTTGGCGTTGGCTGATCTTACAAGATCGAAGCTATACACGGCGAGACCGATCCAGATCACCGTGAAGGCCAGCGCGCGGTTCAGGCCCAGCGGTTCGTCATAGACAAACACCGCGAGCAGGAAGGTGATGGATGGTGCAAGGTATTGCAGGAAGCCCATCATGGTCAGCGGCAGCCGCCGCGCCGCGACGGCAAACATTAGCAGCGGAATTGCGGTCACGGCGCCGGTGGCAATCAGCATCAGGTCGCGCCCGTTCAGGAGCGCGGGGCCGCCGCCGAAGTGGTTCTGTCCGGAGATCGACAACCAGGCCAACCAGGCCAGGGCCGGCGGCGTCATGCACACCGTTTCGAGGAACAGGCCGCTGGCCGCATCGAGCGGCAACTGTTTGCGCAGCAGGCCGTAGATGCCGAACGTGCCGGCCAGTACCAGGGCGATCCAGGGCAGGCCGCTGGCGCGCGTCACTTCGATCGCGACGCCGGTCGCCGCCAACAGCACGGCCAGCCACTGCAGCGGACGCAGGCGTTCCTTGAGCACCAGCACCCCCAGGGCGACATTGAACAAAGGCAGGATGAAGTAGCCGAGGCTGGTTTCGAGGATGTGGCCGTTATTCACGCCCCAGACGAATACCAGCCAGTTGCTGATCACCAGCGCCGATGCCAGTGCGATGCGCGCCAGCTGTATCGGTATGCGGGCAATTCGCAGGGCATCGCCGAAGCCGCGACCGAAACCGATCACGGCCGTCATCAGCACCATGGCCCAGAGCACCCGATGAGCGATGATTTCAGCGGCCGGCACTTCGGCAATCTGCTTGAAGAATACCGGCACCAGGCCCCAGATCAGGTAGGCGGCGAGGCCGGCAAACACTCCCAGCCGGGTGTTTTCTCGTGTGGCGGCGGGCAGGCTGCCGCTCACGCCAGGCCGGCGAAACTGATGACAGGATCGAGATAGTCGTCCCAGCGCGTAAAACTGTGATCGCCTCCGGGCAGCACGGATTGCCGCGCACCTGCGTAACGGCTGACCGCATGGCGGTAATCGAGCGTCTCGTCGCCTTCCTCCACCAGCAGCCAGAAGCGCTCCGGTTTGCTCAGGATCGGCACTTCGATGGTACGCAGTTCCTCGATGTGGTCGCTGGTGAACTCGAAGGATTCGCCGGAATAGAGCCAGCGTTGCGGGCCGACGAAATCCTTGAGCGACAGATGCGCGACCACGGCGGGATTGACCAGCACGGCCTTGAGGTCGAAGTTCTCTGCCAGATACGTCGCGTAGTAGCCGCCGAGCGACGAGCCGACCACGGTGCTGACACTGTGGTCGGCGATCAGCTTCGTGGTGAGCGCGATCGCTTCGCGCGGCGAAGCCGGCAGTTGCGGGGAGACGAACTTGTCGCCGAGGCCGCGCTCGCGCATGCGATCACTCAGGGCCTGCGCCTTGTGCGACTGCGGTCCGCTGGTGAAGCCATGCAGGTAGAGAATCAAGGACTGCTCCAGTCCACCAGGCCGAACTGCCACGTCGCCAGCACCACGATGCCGAAGGCGATGCGGTACCAGGCAAAAATCGTGAAGTCGTGGGTTGCGATAAAACGCAGCAGCCAGCGCACACAGAAGAAGGCCGAGACGAAGGCGGCGACGAAGCCGACGACCCACATGCCGAGGTCGTCCATGGCCAGCAGGTGACGTTCCTTGTAAAGCTGATACGCGGTGGCGGCGAGCAAGGTGGGAATCGCGAGAAAGAAGGAAAACTCCGTCGCCGCCTTGCGCGACAAGCCGAACAGCAGTCCGCCGATGATCGTCGCGCCGGAACGCGAAGTGCCGGGAATCAGAGCGCAGGCTTGGGCCAGGCCGAGCTTGAAGGCATCGACAAGGCCCAGATCCTCGACCTTGTCGACGCGGATGCGATGCTCGCGCCGCTCGGCCCAGAGGATGATGAAGCCACCGAGGATGAAGGTGGTGGCCACCGTGACCGGATTGAACAGGTTGGCCTTGATCGCCTTGCCGAAGAGCAGGCCGAGCAAGGCAAGCGGCATGAAGGCGACGGCGAGGTTGAGCGTGAAGCGCTGTGCCGAACGGTCGCTGGCGAGGCCGCCGATGACGCTGACGATGCGCTCGCGATATTCCCAGCAAAGGGCGAAAATCGCACCGGACTGGATCACGATTTCGAACAGCTTGCCCTTTTCGTCGTTGAAATGCAGCAGATCGCCGGCCAGGATCAGGTGTCCGGTCGAGGAGACGGGAAGGAATTCGGTGAAGCCTTCGACCAGACCGAGTATCAGTGCCTGCAGCAGCGGGTGAAAATCCATGTCAGAAGAATAAATTGGCGCCAGATAAGGGCGCCGAGTCTAGCATGCGGGGGTAGTTGCCACCTCGAGCTTGGCCAGCCAGACCAAGGCAGCGTCGCGGTCGCTGCCGCACATTTCGAGTGACGGCTGAAGGCCCGCGCAGCAGGCCGGGCGCCGCGAACTGCCGAACAGCGTGCAGCGATTGTCGGGCGTCAGGTGCACGCAGGCCTGGCCAGCCGGCTTGCCCAGTGTGCTGATCGAGGGCGCGATGCAGCAGGCGCCGCAACCCGGACGGCAGTTCATGATCGGCGTGTCATCAGCGCCGACTTTCAGGAAGCCTTGTAGATCTCGCTGCCGGCCTTGACGAACTCGACTGACTTGGTTTCCATGCCCTTGTTCAGCGCCTCCTGCTCCGAGACGCCGAGCTTGGCGGCGTATTCGCGCACGTCCTGGGTGATCTTCATCGAGCAGAAGTGCGGCCCGCACATGGAGCAGAAGTGGGCCAGCTTGGCGCCGTGCTGCGGCAGGGTCTCGTCGTGGAATTCGCGGGCCTTGTCGGGATCGAGGCCGAGGTTGAACTGGTCCTCCCAGCGGAACTCGAAGCGCGCCTTGGACAGCGCGTTGTCGCGTGCCTGCGCGCCCGGGTGTCCTTTCGCCAGATCCGCGGCGTGGGCGGCGATCTTGTAGGCCATGATGCCGTCCTTGACGTCGTTCTTGTCGGGCAGCCCGAGGTGTTCCTTCGGCGTCACATAGCACAGCATGGCGGTGCCGTACCAGCCGATCATGGCGGCGCCGATGGCGCTGGTGATGTGGTCGTAGCCCGGCGCGATGTCGGTGGTCAGCGGGCCCAGGGTGTAGAACGGCGCTTCGCCGCAGAGACGCAGCTGCTCGTCCATGTTGAACTTGATCATGTGCATCGGCACGTGGCCGGGGCCTTCGATCATCACTTGGACGTCGTGTTTCCAGGCCACCTGTGTCAGCTCGCCCAGCGTGGCCAGTTCGCCCATCTGCGCCTCATCGTTGGCGTCGTAGATCGAGCCCGGACGCAGGCCGTCGCCGAGGCTGAAAGCCACGTCGTAGGCCTTCATGATTTCGCAGATGTCCTCGAAATGCGTATAGAGGAAATTCTCCTTGTGATGCGACAGACACCACTTGGCGAGGATCGATCCGCCGCGGCTGACGATGCCGGTCATGCGCTTGGCCGTCATCGGCACGTAGCGCAGCAGCACGCCGGCGTGGATGGTGAAATAATCGACGCCCTGCTCTGCCTGCTCGATCAGCGTGTCGCGGAACACTTCCCAGGTCAGGTCTTCGGCCTTGCCGTCGACCTTTTCCAGCGCCTGGTAGATCGGCACGGTGCCGATCGCGACCGGCGAGTTGCGCACGATCCATTCGCGCGTTTCGTGGATGTTCTTGCCGGTGGACAGGTCCATCACCGTGTCGCCGCCCCAGCGGATGGCCCAGGTCATCTTGTCCACTTCGTCCTGGATGGTCGAGGCCAGCGGCGAATTGCCGATGTTGCAGTTGATCTTGGTGAGGAAGTTGCGGCCGATGATCATCGGCTCGGATTCGGGGTGATTGATGTTGTTGGGGATGATGGCGCGGCCGCGGGCGATTTCGTCGCGGACGAATTCGGCCGTGATCACCTTCGGCGTGGCCGCTCCGAAGTTGTGGCCGGGATGCTGGGTGCGCAGCAGATCGTCCAGGCCGTCGAGCTTCTGGTTTTCGCGGATGGCGACGTATTCCATTTCCGGCGTGATGATGCCACGGCGGGCGTAGTGCATCTGCGAAACGTTCTTCCCGGGCAGCGCCCGGCGTGGCTTGCGCCCGAGGTCGAAGCGCAGGCCGGCCAGTTCGGCGTTCATGTTGGCAGAAGCGGCGCGCTGGCGACCGTATTCGGAAGAACGGTCGGGCAGTTCTTCCGTATCGCCGCGTTCGGCGATCCAGCCGGCGCGCAGCGCGGGCAGGCCCCGGCGGATGTCGATGGTGGCGTTCGGATCGGTGTAGGGCCCGGAGCAGTCATAGACGGTGACCGGAGGATTGGGAATATCACCGGTCGGGCTCTGGGCGATTTCGCGCATCGGAACGCGAATGTCCGGGCGGCTGCCGGTGACATAAACCTTGCGCGAGTTGGGCAGGGGGGCGATGGCGGCCGCATCTACGTGGGCGTCGGCAGCGATGAAATTCTCATTGGCATTCATGGGGCAAGCTCGATTCTGTTGGGGGGGTGGGGCAGGAGCTTGAAACTACTGGAAAGGCCGGCCGAATGCAACCCGTAGCGGAGAAAGGGCACTCGCGCCGAATCGCGGCGAATTACGCCGGACCTAGCCGGCGAAGCCCATTTTCTTCAGATCGGCGTGGATCTTCTCGCCGAGTCGGGCGTGGCCCGCGGCATTCGGGTGCAATTGGTCGCCCTTGAGTGTGGTGTCCGAAAGCACTTCGGACAATGCGTCGGCGATCAGGGACACTTTCTTGTCCTTGGCCACATCGGCGTAGAAATCGGCGGGCGACAGGCTGTTGAAGACGGCGCCGGCAATGCTGGGTTTCGGTGTCGCCAGCAAGACCGCCTTGGCGCCGCGTGCCTTGACCATATCCAGCATGCTGCCGAGATTGGCCACGGTTTGTCCCTGCGGCAGCTTGCGCAGCATGTCGTTGCCGCCCAGGCTCACCAGCACCAGTTGCGGCTGGTGCTCGTCGAGCAGCGCCGGCAGGCGCGCCAGCGCGCCGGAACTGGTGTCGCCGCTGACACCGGCATTGATCACCACCCAGCCGGTTTTCTGCGCGAGCAGCGTCGGCCAGTCTTCGCCGGGCTGGACGCCGTGGGGCGCGGTCAGGCTGTCGCCCAGCGCCAGTACCTTGCTTCCCGCCGGCAAGGCGGCTTCCTTCTTTGTGCCGCCGCAGGCGACGGCGAGCAGCAGGACGAGCAGGGTGAGAAAGCCGCGAGCGATCCGGGTCGGTGTGTGCATGGCGTTACGACTGACCGAACACTTCATTCAACTGCCGCGCAACGCGGATGAAGGTGGTGCGCTTCGACAGTTCCCTGAGCTTGTGGGCACCGACATAGGTGCAGGCGGAACGCACCCCGCCGAGGATCTCCTGCACGGTATCCGCGACCGGTCCGCGGTAGTCGAGCAGAACCTCCTTGCCCTCCGAGGCACGGTAGTTGGCAACGCCCCCCGAGTGTTTGTCCATCGCCGTGCGCGAACTCATGCCGTAGAAGCGCACCTTGCGCGCGCCGTCAACCTCGGCGACTTCGCCCATGCACTCGTCGTGGCCCGCCAGCATGCCGCCGAGCATGATGAAGTCGGCGCCGCCGCCGAAGGCCTTGGCCAGGTCCCCCGGCGAGGTGCAGCCGCCGTCGGCGCAGATCAGGCCGCCCAGGCCGTGGGCGGCGTCGGCGCATTCGATGATGGCCGACAACTGGGGATAGCCGATGCCGGTCATCTTGCGCGTGGTGCACACCGAGCCGGGACCGATGCCGACCTTGACGATGTCGGCGCCGTCGAGAATCAGCTCTTCAGCCATTTCGCCGGTGACGACGTTGCCGGCCATGATGGTGATTTGCGGCCAGGCGTCGCGCAGGCGATGGAGGAAATCGACGAAGGACTTGGTGTAACCGTTGGCCACATCGACACAGACATACGAAATGGCGTCGCCGGCCTCCTGCTTTACGCGGCAGAACTTCTCGTAATCCTCGCGGGTGATTCCCATCGAATAGAACACCGTCGATGTTTCCGGCAATGCCTGGAAAAAATTAATCAGGCCGCGCTCTTCGTAGTGTTTGTGCAGTGCCGTCGAAAGCTGGTATTGGCTCAGCGCACGGGCCATTTCGAAGGTGCCGACGGTATCCATGTTGGCGCCGATGATAGGCACCCCCTGATAGCTCTGGCCGGAATGACGGAAGACGAATTGACGCGAGATATCGACCTCGGAGCGCGATGTCAGCGTCGAGCGCTTGGGCCGTATGAGGACGTCCTGAAAATCCAGTTTGAGTTCTTCTTCGATGCGCATTGCGGCTTCCTTCGTCGAATGGCTATACAGCAGTCAATTTAGCCGGCGATCAGCGCGACGAGTTCGCCCAACTGCGAAATCATGTGGTCGGGCGGAATGTCGGCGAAGGCGGCTTCGTCGCACTCCCCGCCGCGGATGATGGCCACCGGCACTCCGGCCGCTCTGGCACCCAGCACGTCTGCCCGGCTGTCGCCGACGAAGAGCACCTGATCCGGCGCGAGCTGCCAATGAGCCAGCGTGCGCAGGATGCCCTCCGCCCTCGGCTTCATGTAGGTCACATCGTCGCGGGAGACTACCGGCAGCAAGCATGCGGCGAAGTCGAAACGTTCCAGGGCGCCGTTGAGCGCCCCCCGCCCGACGTTGCTGACCATGCCCACGCTCAAGTCGTGGCCAACCAACCGGCTGAGCAGCGCCGCCGCGCCCGGCCGCGGCGCCCACCGCGTCAGCGCGTCGAAATCCCAGCGATCGTAAATGGGGCCAAGCGCCTGATGCAGCTCGTCCATGCGTCCCTGCGGCGCGAGCTGGTCGGCGGCGGCGTTCCACATGGTGGCGTAGTTGCCCCGGGCAAATTCGTCGCCCTCGAAGCCGAGCCGGGCGAGCGCGGAGCGCAATTCGGCGTGGGCCGGTTCCAGCTGCCACTGAAAATTGACCAGCGTACCTTCGAAGTCGAAGATGACCGCCGAGTAGGTATGGCTCGCTGCAGGAGATGAAAGTTTCGACCGCATGCGGGAAGTATCGTCCGTGTCGGCCTCCCGGTCAAACGCCGGGGCTTGCAATAGTGGCGTGCGGGATTTTGCTCGTTGGCACAAGCATTCCCAACTCCGAATGCGCATACCCCGCGTGCATTAGGATTGGCGGTTGCACCGACAGCCAGGCTCCTTTCGCCGTACCACCAGCGCCGACTCTTGCGAATGGCCGCTCACCGGGAACTGGCTTGGCGGCAAGGCGCCCATTGCCGTCATACGCACACGCATATTCCATGGCCGCTTCTCCCCCACATTGCAGTCATTGAACCAGGCAAGAGTACTGCGCGTTGGCGTACTGACTGGTGGCCGCGTCTGGATAACACTGCAAGCCTTGGCTCCACCTCGCGCGGGTGACCGCTGCGCCGCGGCAGCGAAATGATGACGCTGCTCAGCGCGGAAAGGTTATCGCGGTGATGATGAGGGCAACGACCATCAGGACAACAGGCCGGGCGAGCTTTGGTGGACTGGGAACGAAGGTGCCCCGAACTTTCTCGACATGGGCGCCAATTCCTCTCGCACGCACATAGAGTTCCACTACGCATCCAACGGCAATTAGGGCTGCAACATAGAAGAGGGTGGTGCGATAGTCCATATCGAAACCTTTTCACCGTTTTGCGGTCGAGTCGTTAAACCCTGGCGGGTGGAGGGGGTGACAACCGCTTACCTGTTGAGTAGAGCGGCGCAACCGCTGTTCGTTCAAAAGCCAAGTGCAACAATATGTATCCTCAGACACGCGGAACGGCACGGCATCCAGCGCTTGCCAGAGGGGCGCCGGACTGTGGATCTGGCGCGGAACGAAGCCCGTTGGGCGATTCAGGCAGGAATCCATACAAAACCGCACGACGCGCTTGACGTCGATCTTTGCTTCTATATAATAACTGACCAGTCAGTAAGTAATTGCCATCCCAGTGAAAGCTTTAGCCCATCCCCGCCAACGCCGCAAGGAAGCGCGTCCCGCCGAGCTCATGGCGGCGGCGCTGGAGCTTTTTGTCGAAAAGGGCTTCGCCGGCACCCGGTTGGAGGATGTGGCGGCACGGGCCGGTGTTTCGAAGGGGACGCTTTATCTCTACTTCGACAGCAAGGAAGCGCTGTTCAAAGCCGTGATCCGCGAAGGCATCGTGCCGATTCTGGAAGAAGGTGCGGGCCTGGTCGAAAGTTTCGAAGGCAGCACCGCCGATCTGTTGCGGGTGCTGATCGGCGAATGGTGGCAGCGCATCGGCAACACGCACCTGGCCGGCGTGCCCAAACTGATGGTCAGCGAGGCGGGCAATTTCCCCGAATTGGCAACCTACTATCACGATGCCGTGATTGTGCGCGGCCGTGACCTGATGCGCCGCACTCTGCAGCGGGGAATTGCCTCCGGCGAGTTCCGCGCCGTCGATGTCGAGACCGCGATCGATGTGATTTTCGCGCCCGTGCTGATGATGGTGATCTGGCGCTATTCGCTGGGGGCCTGCTGCGGTACCCTGCACGACCCGCGAACCTATCTAAAAAGCCATTTCGATCTGACGCTGGGCGGAATTCTTGCCCCCCACACTGCCTGAGCCGCCCGATGAAACTCACCCCCATTCTGCTGGCCATTGCCGCTCTGTCACTGGGCGCCTGCAACCGTGCGCCGCCACCTGATGCCGCCGCAACGGCCGTGCTCGAATTTGCCGCAGCCGATCTGGTGAACGCCGAACTGCGTCCGATGGCGCCCATGGCGCAACTCTCCGGCACGCTGCGGCCGTGGCGCGAGGCCACGGTCAAAGCCAAGGTGGCCGGTGAACTGATGGCGCTCGGCGTGCGCGAAGGCGACACGGTGAAGCAGGGACAGGTCATCGGCCGTATCGATGCCACCGATTACCGTGCGCGATTGGCCGGGAGTGAGGCCGATGTCGCAGCGGCGCAAGCCGCGCTGGGAGTGGCCGAAAAGAACCAGACGACGCAGGAATCGCTGCTGGCGAAGAACTTCATCTCGCGCAATGCCTACGACACCACCGCCGGCAACCGCGATGCGGCGAAGGCGCGGCTGGATGCGGCACGGGCGGCGGCCGACGTCGGACGCAAGGCGCTGGCCGACACGACGCTGGTGGCGCCGATCGACGGCATCGTTTCGGCGCGCATTGTCCAGGCCGGAGAGCGCGTGCCGGTCGACGGCCGGATCGTTACCGTTTCCGATATCACGCGGCTTGAACTCGCCGCCAGCGTTCCGGCGGCGGAGGCGGCGCGACTCGCACCCGGGGCAGAAATCGACTTGACTGTCGAGGGCCTCGATGATCTGCGCATCGGCGGCCGCATCGAGCGCATCAATCCGTCCGCCGCGCCCGGCTCGCGCTCCATCGAACTCTATGCAGTAATCGACAACCGTGAGGGCCGCCTGCGTGGCGGCCTGTTCGCCCAGGGCCAGGTAACCGCAGGCGCCGCGCAAGAATACGTGGTCGTGCCGGCGAGCGCGTTGCGCGAGGAGGGCGGCGACCAGGTGCTGTATGTACTGGCCGGCGACAAGGTGCAGCGCCGGCAGGTCAAGACGGCGATCGCCCAAGGTGGCTGGGTGGCGGTTACGTCGGGGCTTGCCGCCGGCGAGAGTGTCGTGCGCTACAACCTCGGGCCTCTCAAGGATGGCGCTTCGGCGAAGATAAAGCCCGCAGCGGCACCTGCTGTGCCGGTCGCCGCGCCGGTCGCCGTACGGCCAGCACCGACTTCCTGAACGGCCACTCAGTTCATGTGGTTCACCCGCGTCAGCATTGCCAATCCGGTATTCGCCACGATGATGATGGCGGCGCTGCTGGTGCTCGGCCTGTTCTCGGCGCAGCGCCTGTCGGTCGAGCAGTTTCCCGACGTGGCGTTTCCGGTGGTCGTCATCCAGACCGATTACCCGGGCGCGGCGCCGGAGTCGGTTGAAGAGGAGGTTACGCGCCCGATCGAGGAAGCGGTGAACACCATCAGCGGCATCAACGTGCTGTCGTCGCGCTCCTACGAGAGCCAGTCGGTCGTGATCGTCGAATTCGACCTCTCCACCGATCCGAAACTGGCGGCGCAGGACGTGCGCGAAAAGATCGCCGCGCTGCGCCCGAGCTTCCGCGACGAAATCAAGGAGCCCAAGGTCACCCGCTACAACCCGGATGACCAGCCGATTCTCTCGGTCGCGGTGATTGCGACCGGCAAGCCGCTGCGCGAACTCACCACGCTGGCCGAACAGCGCATCAAGAAGCGCCTGGAAAATGTGCGCGGCGTCGGCCAGGCGACGGTGGTCGGCGGTGTCAAGCGCGAGATGCGCGTCTTGTTGCGACCGGCCGACATGGAGGCGCTGCAGGTCGGTGCCGACCAGGTGCTGGCCGTGCTGCGCAGCGAAAACCAGGAGGTCCCCGTAGGCAGCGTCTCCGGCGGTGGCCGTGAGCAGGTGGTGCAGATTCTCGGGCGTGCCGAAACGGTGGAAGACTTCCGCCGCCTGATCGTGGCGCGGCGCGGCGGCCGGCCCGTAACCCTGGGCGACGTGGCCGAAGTGACCGATGCCCAGGCCGAAGAGAACAGCGTCGCCCTGATCAACGGCAAGCGCGGTCTCTCGGTGGATATCGTCAAGTCGCAGGGGGCCAACACCATTGCCGTGGCCGACGGCGTGCGCGAGATGGTGGCGACGCTGGCCAAAGAACTGCCGCCGGAGGTCAAGCTCGAAATCGTCCGCGACGCCTCGTTCAGCATCCGCAATTCCGTCAAGGACGTGCGCATCACCCTGATCGAAGGCGCGGCGCTCACCATCCTGATCGTTTTCCTGTTCCTCGCTTCGTGGCGCAGCACGGTGATAACGGGGCTCACGCTGCCGATCTCGCTGATCGGCGCCCTGCTGTTCATCTACGCCTTCGGCTTCACCATCAACGTGCTGACCCTGATGGCGCTGTCCATTTCAGTGGGCCTCCTGATCGACGATGCCATCGTCGTACGCGAAAACATCGTGCGCCATGTCGCCATGGGTACGCCGCCGCGCCGGGCGGCGCTCGAGGGCACGCAGGAAATCGGGCTGGCGGTGATGGCGACGACGCTGTCCATCGTCGCCGTATTCCTGCCGGTGGGCTTCATGGGCGGCATCATCGGCCGCTTCTTCCACCAGTTTGGCGTCACCGTGGTGGCGGCCGTGCTGATTTCGATGTTCGTCAGCTTCACGCTCGACCCGATGCTGTCCAGCATCTGGCATGACCCCGAGGCCGAAGGCCATCACAGCCGCGGCCCGCTCGGAAGAATGCTGCACTGGTTTTCCTTGTTCACCCAGCGCCTCGAAAAGCGCTATGAAAGGTTGCTGGCGTGGAGCCTCGACCACCGCAAGAGCGTGCTCGCCATTGCCGCCGGCTCGCTGGTCGGCGCCCTGGCGCTGGTGCCTTTCCTGGGTTCGGAATTCGTGCCCGAGGCCGACCTCAACGAGGTGCAGGTGCAATTCGTCACTCCGGTTGGCTCGGCGCTGGAACTGACGCAGGCCAAGGCCGAACAGGCCGACGCGGCGCTGCGCGAGTTTCCCGAGGTGAAGTACACCTACTCCACTATCAACACGGGATTTTCACGCGGCAAGCACGCGGTGAACATGTTCGTCCAGCTGGTGCCGCGCCGCGACCGCAAGATGGCGCAGCAGGAGCTGTCGCAACCGATACGCGACCGGCTGTCGCGCATCGCCGGAATCGAGGTGACCCAGGTTGCGGCCTACAAGGCGGTGTCATCCGGCAAGAACCTGCAGGTGAGCCTGATGGGTCCCGACCGCGCCGTGCTGGACCGCATCGCCGCCCAGGTGATGGCCAAGGTCGGCGCCCTGCGCGGTGTGGTCGACCTGGAATCCAGCACCAAGGAAGCCAGGCCGCAGCTGTCGATCACCTTCAATCGCGAGTTGGCCAGTGACCTCGGCATCGGCATCGGCCAGGCGGCACAGACCCTGCGCCCGCTGCTGGCCGGACAGGCAGTCGGCAACTGGCGCGGTCCGGACGACCAGTTCTACGACCTCACCGTGAAGCTGCCGCCGGCAGCGCGCGAATCCGCCGCCGATCTGGCTGCGCTGCCCATCGCCACCATGGCCGGCGCCCGCCCCGACGCGCAGGGCAATCCGCGCATGATCCGGCTGGGCGACGTTGCTACGGTAAAAGCCGCACTGGGCGCCAGCCAGATCAACCGCAAGGACCAGACGCGCGAGGTACTGGTTTCGGCCAACAATCAGGGGCGCCCGGCCGGCGACATCGGTCGCGAGATGCGCAGCCTGATGCAGAAGATGGATTTGCCGCCCGGCTACAGCTGGAGCATCGGCGGCGCCACCAAGGACATGATCGAATCGGTCAATTTCGCGGTAATCGCGCTGGGCCTGGCGGTAATCTTCATCTACCTGATACTGGCCTCGCAGTTCGGCAGCTTCCTGCAGCCGCTGGCGATCATGGCTTCGCTGCCGCTGTCTCTGGTCGGGGTGATCCTGGCGCTGGTGGTGTGCCGCAGCACGCTGAACATTTTCTCCATCATCGGCTTCGTCATGCTGATGGGGCTGGTCACCAAGAACGCAATTCTGCTGGTCGACTTCATCAATCACGGCATCGCCGAAGGCAAATCGAGGCGCGACGCAGTCATCGCGGCCGGCGGCGTGCGCCTGCGGCCGATCCTGATGACGACGCTGGCCATGATCTTCGGCATGTTCCCGTTGGCCCTGGCGTTTGGCGAGGGCGCAGAGCAGCGCGCGCCGATGGGGCAGGCGGTGATTGGCGGCGTCATGACATCCAGTTTGTTGACGCTCATTGTCGTGCCTGTCATCTACACCTACCTCGATGATTTCACACTATGGCTGCGCCGGCGCTTTGCCGGCCCTTCAGGAGACACCGCATGAATCTGAAAAACATAAAGGCAGCCACAGGGGTCACAGAGAAGGCGAAACCTCGTTGTTTTTCCTCTGTGACCTCTGTGTCCTCTGTGGCCAATGGTTTGGCCTTGCTTTCCTTCCTGAGTGTCCTGCTAGTAGGCTGCAGCGAGGCGCCACCGCCGGCTGCCGCACCCAGGCTGGTACGTACCCTGATAGTCGGCGCTGGCGGTGCGGCGAGTGATGCCACCGACAGAAGCTACAGCGGCGAAGTTCGCGCCCGGATCGAAACCACGCTGGGATTTCGTATCGGCGGCAAGATCGTCGAACGTCGCGCCGACCTCGGCATGGCGGTCAAGGCCGGGCAGGTGCTGGCGCGCCTCGATCCGGCCGACGCCGGACTGCAGATGACGCAAGCCGAGGCGCAGCGAGCGCTGGCAGCGGCGGACCTGGCCCGCTACCGCGACCTGAAGGCGAAGAACTACATCAGCGCGTCGGCCCTCGACGCCCGCGAAACAGCTTTCAAGGCCGCCGAGGCTCAGGCTGCACTGGCGAAGAACCAGACGGCCTATACGACGCTGGTTGCCGACAGGAACGGCGTCATCGGCCAGGTGCTGGGCGAGCCGGGGCAGGTGGTGAGTGCGGGGCAAGCAGTATTTCGCCTGGCCCCGGATGGCGAACGCGAAATCGCCATCGCGTTTCCGGAAGGTGAAGTCGGCGCTTTCAAGCTCGGACAGGCAGCGCAAGTCACGTTCTGGGCTACGTCGGGCGCAGCCGCGAACGCGCTGACGGGGCGGCTGCGCGAGGTCTCGCCGGTGGCCGACCCGGTGACCCGTACGTTCGCCGCGCGCGTCAGCCTCAAGGATGCGGACCCGCTGCTACCGTTGGGGATGACGGCAAACGTGCGTTTTCCTTCGAACGTGCCGGGCGCGACGCGGCTGCTGGTGCCGCTGGCGGCGATATTCCAGAAAGGCAGCCAGCCGGCGGTCTGGAGAGTCGGTGCTGACGGTACGGTGATTTTGCAGGCGGTTACGGTCGCCGCCTTCACCGACCGCGGCGCGGTGCTGACGGGTGGGCTGACCGGAGGCGAGCAGATCGTCGCCGCCGGAGCGAACCTGCTCACCGCCGGTGAAAAGGTGCGCATCGCCGCGTCAGCAACAGCGGCTACGCCCGCGACCCGAAAATGAAGCAGGTCAATCTTTCCGAGTGGGCCCTCAGGCACCAGCAGATGGTGCTGTATCTGATGATCGTGTTCATGGTCGGCGGAGTACTGGCGTTTCTCCAGCTCGGCCGCGCCGAAGACCCTGACTTCACTTTCAAGGTCATGGTGGTGCGCACCCTGTGGCCGGGCGCCAGCGCGCAACAGGTCGAGCAGCAACTGACCGAGCGCATCGAAAAGAAGCTGGCCGAGACGCCCTGGGTGGATGTCTTGCGCACCGCGTCCAAGCCCGGCGAGTCGCTGACCATCGTCCTCCTCAAGGACTACACGCCGAAGGCGGAGGTGCCGGAAGCCTGGCGCCAGGTGCGCAAGAAGCTCGACGACATCCGCACCACGCTGCCGGCCGGCGTGCAGGGGCCGTTTCCCAACGACGAGTTCGGCGACGTGCAGATGAAGATCTTCGCCTTGACCGCGGGCGACAAGACCGGCTACGGCATGGGCGACCTGCGACGCGAGGCCGACCGTCTGGCGCGCGAACTGCGGCGCGTCGAGGACGTGAAGAAGATCGAGCTGATCGGCGTCCAGGACGAAAAGATCTACATCGATGTCAGCCCGGCGCGCATGGCTGCCATGGGCCTGACGCCGACCCAGGTGTTCGACGCCTTGCAGCGGCAGAACGCGGTGGTGCCGGCCGGTCAGGTCGAAACCGCGACGGATCGCGTGCGTTTGCGCGTCACCGGCCCCTTCGACAGCGTAGATTCCTTGCGCGAGGCCACGCTCGCCGTCGGCGGCCGGGCCTTCCGGCTCGGCGACATTGCCCGCGTCACGCGCGGCCTGGTCGATCCGCCGCAGCCGCGCATGCGTGTGGCGGGGCGCGACGCGGTCGGCTTCGGCATCGTCATGGCCAGGGGCGGCAACGTCATCGCGCTCGGCGAGAACCTCGAGAAGGCGATGGACCGGCTCAAGCAGAATCTGCCGGTGGGCATGGACGTGCATGTCGTGGTGGATCAGCCGCAGATTGTCAAGACTTCGCTCAGCCTGTTCGTGGATACCCTGGCCGAAGCCATGGCCATCGTGCTGGCGGTGTCCTTCCTGTCCCTCGGCTGGCGCACCGGTACGGTGGTGGCGCTGTCGATCCCGCTGGTGCTGGCGATCACCTTTCTCCTGATGAAGGCCTTCGGCATCGACCTGCAGCGCATTTCGCTCGGTGCGCTGGTGATCGCGCTGGGCCTGCTCGTCGATGACGCCATCATCACGGCGGAAATGATGGTAGTGAAAATGGAGCAGGGCTGGGACCGCTTCAAGGCAGCCACCTTCGCCTACACCTCGACCGCCTTCCCGATGCTGACCGGGACGCTGATCACGGCGGCGGCCTTTACCCCGGTCGGCTTCGCGAAGTCTGCCGCCGGCGAATACACCATCTCGATTTTTCAGGTGGTAACCATCTCCCTTCTGGTGTCGTGGATCGTCGCCGTGGTGTTCACGCCCTGGCTGGGCTACAAGCTGCTCGATCCCGTCAAATTGCGCGCGATCGGAGAGAAGCATGGCGGCGACATCTACGAATCACCTTTCTATCGTCGCTTCCGTGCGCTGGTGGTGTGGTGCCTGCGCCACCGCTGGCTGGTGATCTTCGCCACGATCGCCATGTTTGCGCTGTCGCTGGTGGCCTTCAACAAGGGGGTGCAGAAGCAGTTCTTCCCGTCCGCCAGCCGGCCCGAAGTCATGGTCGATATCTGGCTGCCGCAGGGCGCCTCGCTGCAGGCCACGGCGCGCGAGGTAAAGCGTGTCGAGGCGCTGCTGGAAAAGGACGACGGCATCGCCTCGTGGTCGTCCTACATCGGCAACGGCGCGCCGCGCTTCGTCCTCTCGCTCGACCAGCAGTTGTTCGCCGACAATTTCGGGCAGATGCTCATCGTCGCCAAGGGGCTGAAGGAAAGGGAAGAAGTCAAGAACCGCCTGGAGGCCGCCTTCAACGCCGCGGACGGCTCTTGGTCGCATCTGCGGTTGCGCGTGGTGCGCATGGAGAACGGGCCGCCGGTAGGCTACCCGGTGCAGTTCCGCATTTCCGGCGAGGATCTCGCCGCCTTGCGCGACGGCGCGGAAAGCATCGCGGCAGTGATGCGGGCCCATCCCAACCTGCGCAACGTGAACTTCGACTGGAACGAGCGGATCAAATCGGTGCGTGTCGAGATCGATCAGGACCGCGCCCGGGCGCTGGGAGTTTCCAGCCAGGACGTGGCACTGACCCTGCAGGGCTGGCTGGTGGGCGCCACCGTGACCCAGTTCCGCGAGGACGACCAGTTGATCGACGTGGTCTGGCGCGCCGGCGTTGCTGACGGGGACAGGGGAAACACGGCCGATCCGCGCACGCTGACACGCCTGCCCGATCTCGACATTGTTGCCACCAGCGGGCGGCACATTCCGCTGGCCCAGGTGGCACGACTGGTACCTGTGCTCGAGGAAGGCCTGATCTGGCGCCGCGACCGCTTGCCGACCATTACCGTGCGCGCCGACATCGTCGGCAACCTGCAGCCGCCGGCGGCTTCGGCACAGGTGGATCAGCAGCTTGGCGCCCTGAAGGCGAATCTGCCGCCGGGCTTCCGCATCGAGGTCGGCGGCATGACCGAGGAGTCGGCCAAGAGCGAGAAGCCGATCATGGCGGTGGTGCCGCTGATGGTGGTCGGAGTGACGATCCTGCTCATGATCCAGTTGCAGAGCATCAGCCGCACGATCCTGGTGCTGCTTACGGCCCCGCTGGGCCTGATCGGCGTGACGCTGGCGCTGCTGGTGTTGCAGGTGCCCTACGGTTTCGTCGCCAACCTCGGCGTGATTGCCCTGATGGGAATGATCCTGCGCAACTCGGTGATCCTCGTCGATCAGATCGAACAGGACGAGGTGGCCGGCAAGAGCGAGTGGGAAGCGATCGTGGGTTCGACCGTGCGCCGTTTCCGCCCCATCACCCTGACGGCGGCGGCGGCGGTGCTGGCCATGATTCCGCTGACGCGGCAGGTATTCTGGGGCCCGATGGCGGTGGCCATCATGGGCGGGTTGATTGTCGCCACGGTGCTCACCTGTCTGTTCCTGCCGGCCCTTTATGCAGCCTGGTTCAGGGTCAGGGAGCCGACAGCCGACTTGACTGCGGCGTAGAATCTTGTCTTTTCCAGCTTTGCCTATATATTAGGATGTGCTAATATAGATACCTTGGAGACATCATGAACATCGAACAAGCCCGTTTCAACATGATCGAGCAGCAACTGCGCCCCGGCAAGGTACTGAATCCCGACGTGCTCGAAGTGTTGTCCGTGGTCAAACGCGAAGAGTTCGTTCCGCCGGCCCATCGCCGGCTGGCCTTTGCCGACACCCAGATCCCGCTGGGCGGGGAGGCCGGCGCCCGCATGTTTGCACCACGAATCGACGCCCATGCCCTGCAGGCCCTGCAGATGAAGGCGCATGAAAACGTATTGGAAGTCGGCACCGGTTCCGGATACATGGCAGCGTTGCTGGGTGCCCATGCCGATCGAGTATGGTCGATCGAGATTGAACCGCAACTGGCCGAATTCGCACGCGAAAATCTGCGCCGGGCCGGAGTGACCAACGTTTCAGTCGAGGTTGGCAACGGCCTGGCCGGCTTGTCCGCCCACGCACCCTACGATGCCATCATGGTTTCGGGCGCGGTGGCCGAGGTCCCCCGGGCTTTGCTTGACCAGCTCAAGCCGGGCGGACGTCTGTTCGCCATCGAAGGCGCAGGTCCGTCCATGGAAGCGGTGTTGTATACCCGGGTGGATCAGGATTTCCGGCGCGTAGCCATATTTGAAACCGTAGTGGATTCCCTGCGCGAAGCCGAGCCGGCGCCGGCTTTCGTTTTTTGAGCCCATGCGCCAGATGTCGACTTTCGAACTCGAGGAGTGGCTTGCCGATGCACAGCGGACCAGGCCGGTGCTGCTTGACGTGCGCGAGCCCTGGGAGTTCGAGGCCTGCCGCATCGCCGGTTCGCAATCGATGCCGATGCGAGGCATCCCCGCCCGCTATGGCGAGCTGAAGCGGGATGCCGATATCGTGATGATCTGTCATCACGGTGCGCGCAGCTATCAGGCCGGAATGTTTCTGGAACACATGGGTTTCACCAGCGTCATCAACTTGCAGGGCGGCGTCGCCGCCTGGGCGCGCGACGTCGATCCGTCGATGCCAACGTACTAATACCGAGAAAGAGCGCGGAGTCCGTATGAGAAAAGCACTTCCCCTGATGATGGCCGGCTGTCTCTCTGCCGGCGGGTTTGTCGAACTTGCGCAAGGCGCCGACCTGATGGCAGTGTATCGGGACGCCGTCGCCTACGATGCGCAATATGCATCGGCGCGCGCTGCGCTGGAGGCAGGACGCGAAAAACTGCCTCAGGGCCGCTCCGGTCTGCTGCCGACGATTGGCCTGGCGGGCAGTACCAACTGGAATGACGTCGATACCACGCGGCGGCTAAGCGGCGCGACAGCCACCAACACTCAATACAACAGCAACGGCTGGACCGTCAGCCTTTCGCAGCCGCTGTTCCGCTGGCAGAACTGGGTTGCCTACACGCAGTCGGAGCTTGCCGTGGCGCAGGCCGAAGCGCAGTTCGGACTGGCGCGGCAGGAACTCATCGTGCGTGCCGCCCAAGCCTACTTTGACGTGCTGCTGGCGCAGGATGCGCTGGCGACGGCGCAGGCACAGAAAGTCGCGATTGCCGAACAGCTCGAATCGGCCAAGCGCAATTTCGAGGTCGGCACCGCAACCATCACGGACACCCACGAAGCCCAGGCGCGCTACGACCTGACCTACGCGCAGGAAATTGCCGCCGACAATGATCTGACGGTCAAGCGACAGGTCTTGCGTTCCGTCATCGGCAAGGAACCGGAGGGCCTGAAAACCATCAAGCCCGGGGTGCAACTGGCCCGCCCGCAACCCGATGACATCAACAAGTGGGTGGCAATGGCCGAAACCGCGAGCGCATCGGTGCAGATCTATCAGACCTTGTACGAGATAGCCGTGCGGGAGATCGAAAAGCAGCGTGCCGCGCATTACCCGACCCTGGACCTGGTGGCCAGCAACGGAAGGAGCGGAGCAGGCGGCGGCGCCACCGGAGGCTTTGACAGCAACTCAAGCACAATCGGCCTGCAGTTGTCGATTCCGATTTTCGCCGGCGGCGGGGTCGCCTCCAAGGATCGCGAGGCGGTTGCCTTGAAGGAAAAAGCCGGCGCCGATCTCGAAAATGCGCGTCGCACGGCGGCGCTCAGCGCGCGCCAGGCCTATTTGGGTGTGAACTCAGGCCTGGCCCAGGTAAAGGCCTATGAAGCGGCGCTGACGTCCTCGCAGTCGGCACTGGATTCGAACAAGCTTGGGTATGAAGTCGGCGTGCGCATCAACATCGATGTCTTGAATGCCCAGAGCCAGCTCTTCGACACCCGTCAGAAGCTGGCCAAGGCCCGGCTGGACACGTTGGCGGCGCTGCTCAAGCTCAAGGCGGCGGCCGGCAGTCTGGGTGAAGACGACGTGGCAGCGATCAACGCGTTGCTGGAGTAATCAATTCAAGGGTGCGCGCCGTGGCGCCGCGATGGCGCTCGGCGAAGGCTCGCCCGGCGGCACTCATCCGTTGTCGTTGATCGGCATTAACCAGCAAACCATTGACCTGACATACCAGAGCATCCGCATCGCGGATTGTCAGGGCCGCACCGCAGGCGATCGCCTCGCCCGCGGCTTCGGCGAAATTGCGGGTTGACGGGCCGATCAGGACCGGCGTCCCGCAGGCAGCGGCTTCGATCAGGTTCTGACTGCCGAAATCGAGCAGGCTGCCGCCAATGAAGGCCACGTCTGCCGAGGCATAGAAGGCAAACATTTCGCCCATGCTGTCGCCGATCAGCACCTGCGTGGGCGCAGCAATGGCAGCATCATCGCTGCGCCGCTGGACGGCAAAGCCGCGCTCCGACGCGAGTCGCGTCACCTCGTCGAAGCGCTGCGGATGGCGCGGCACGATGACCATCAGGGCCTCGGCATGGCCAGCCTTCCGCCATGCTTCCAATATCAGGGCTTCTTCGCCTTCGCGCGTGCTGGCTGCCAGCCAGACGCGGCGGTTACCGTAACGGGCGCGAAACGCTAGTGCGAGCTCGAGTTGTTCACGCGGCGCTTCGACATCGAACTTGATGTTGCCGGTGACGGCGACGCGCTGCGCCCCGAGCGCTTCGAGGCGTGCGGCGTCAGCGGCCGACTGCGCGCCGACCGCCAACAGGCCTTGCAGTGCTCCTCGAGTCAGTGCGGGAAACATCGCGTAGCGCCGTGCCGAGCGTGCCGACAGGCGCGCATTGACCAGCCGCAGCGGCACCTTGGCCTGCCTGCAGGCAGCGATCAGATTCGGCCACAGCTCCGTTTCCATGATGAGGCCGAACTGTGGCCGGTAGTGGCGCAGAAAGCGCCGCATCGCCCAGGGAGTGTCGTAGGGTAGATAGATGCGGTCCACGCTCTCGCCGAAAAGTGCCTCGGACGTGGCACGCCCGGTGGGGGTCATGTGGGAGAACAGGATGCAGTGGCCGGGATAGCGTTCGCGCAAGGCCGCCACCAGTGGCTGGGCGGCGCGCGTTTCACCGACTGACACGGCGTGCAGCCAGATAGTCGGCGCTGATGGGGCGGTGCCGAAGTATCCAAATCGCTCGCCCCAGTGCCGAAGGTATTCAGGTTGCCGACGGGCGCGCCAGAGCAGATGCACGACCGCCCAGGGCAGCAGGGCGAGCACGGCGAGGGAATAGATCAGGCGCGCCATCAAAGCAACGACACTGCCGCCGCGGTTGCATCGTCGACGCCAGGCGGTTGGCCGCGGGTGCCGAGATTGATCGTTGGCGTTGTTGCAAGAATCCCGGTCAGCGCTGGATCTGACGCACAGAACAGCGCTACCGTGGGTCGTCCCAGGGCTGCGGCGAGATGCAACAGGCCGGTGTCGACGCCTACAACGATGCGTGCGGCGGCGAGTTGTGCGGCGAGGTCCCGCAGGCTCAGTGGCGGCAAGGCAATGGCGTCCGGAATGGCCTGCGCGATTCGTTCGGCGCGCTGGCGCTCGGATGCGCTGCCCCCGGGCAGCAGGCTGGTGAGCCCTTGTTCGCGCAAGTGGCAGCCCAACGCTATCCAGCGCTGTTCCGGCCACAATTTGTCGTCGCGTGAAGTGGCGGTGAGCAGTACTGCCTGGCGTCTTTCAGAAGTCGGCGCTGGTGGTACGGCGAGCCCATAGTCCGGTTCGACTGACACGGTGTAGCCCGCGGCCAGTGCGGCGAGGCGCCGGTTGCGCCGGACGGCGTGGAGGTCTTTCGGCACGTCGAACCTGGCGTCGTAGAAACGTGCCGCCAGCGGTTCGCGGGCCGACGCGGCGGCATATCCGCAGCGCTTGCCGTGTGCCATGCGTGCGATCAGCGCGCTCTTCAGCAATCCTTGCGTGTCGATTGCCAGGTCATAGCTTTCCTCTCGCAGCGTTGCGTAGAAGGACCGGATTTCGCTCCACGTTGCGGGACTCGGCAGAGACTTGCGCCAGCGCCTGAGCGCTACCGGGATGACGCGTCTCAACCCGGGGTGCAAACGAGGGATATCGGCGAATCCTTCCTCGACGATCCAGTCAATCTTCGCTTCCGGATATCCGAGGCGCAGGTCGGTGACTACCGGCAGGTTGTGAACTACGTCGCCAAGAGAGGATGTTTTGATGAGAAGAATGCGCATCGGTAGGAGCGGGATGACGCCTTGCGCCGTAAAATGCATCCCAAATGCAATTATAGCTGCCCATGACCGCCGACGACCGCCTGCCTCTTTCCGCCGTCCTGATCACCAGGAACGCTGCCAGCCAACTCGCCGAGTGCCTGGCGAGCGTGGCTTTCTGCGACGAAATCCTGATAGTCGATTCCGGTAGCGAAGATGACACCGCCGGGATTGCCGAACGGCATGGCGCGCGGGTAATTCAGTCCGACTGGCGCGGCTTCGGGCTGCAGAAACAGTTTGCCGTCGAACAGGCAAGCCACGACTGGGTGCTCTGTATCGACGCCGATGAGCGGGTGAGCGAGCGCCTGCGCGAGAGCATTCTCGCCGCATTGCCGGCGCCGGCGCCGCGCACCCCTTCGGGAACTTTCAGCGCGTTTCGATTTGCCCGCTGCAACCGCTTCATGGGGCGCTATCTGCGGCACGGCGAAGGCTATCCGGACTGGAGCCTGCGCCTCTTCGATCGTCGCGCCGCGCGCTGGTCGGCCGACGCGGTGCACGAGAAAGTGACTGCAACCGGCAAAATCGGAACGCTGCACGGCGATCTGCTGCACGAGTCGGCGGAGTCGCTGGAAACCTATCTCGCAAAACAAAATCGTTATAGCACTCTTGCCGCGCAGGAGGCTGTGGCGAGCGGAAAGCGGGCGACCGTGGTGCATCTTTTGTCCTCGCCCTTGCTGCGCTTTATCAAGTTCTACTTCTTCCGCCTGGGCCTGCTCGACGGCCTTCCCGGCTTCGTGCACATCCTCGCCGGCTGCTCGGCCAGCTTCGCCAAGTATGCGAAAATGCTGGCTTTTCAGAGAAGCGGCGAATGAAAGTTCTGCTTACCGGCGCCGCCGGGTTTATCGGCATGCACGTCTGTGAGCGCTTGCTGGCGAGCGGCGACGAGGTGGTCGGGGTGGATAACCTCAACGACTACTACGACGTGGCCCTGAAGGAGGCGCGCCTGGCACGGCTGACGCCCAATCCGCGCTTCAGTCTTTCCCGGCTCGATATTGCCGACCGGGAAGGCATCGCCGATCTGTTCGCCCGGGAACGTCCGCAGCGCGTCATCAATCTGGCGGCGCAGGCAGGCGTGCGCTACTCGCTGCAGAATCCGCACGCCTATGTCGACAGCAATGTGGTCGGCTTCGTGAACATCCTCGAAGGCTGCCGCCACAGCGGCGTCGAGCACTTCGTCTATGCCAGCAGTTCCAGCATTTACGGCGGCAACGAGCGGATGCCGTTCTCGGAACACGACAACGTCGATCATCCCGTCAGCCTCTACGCCGCGACCAAGAAGGCCAACGAGCTGATGGCCCACACCTATAGCCACCTGTTCGGGCTGCCGGCTACCGGCCTGCGCTTCTTTACCGTGTATGGGCCGTGGGGCCGCCCGGACATGGCCTTGTTCCTGTTCACCAAGGCCATCCTCGAAGGCCGGCCGATCGATGTCTTCAACCACGGCAAGATGCGGCGCGATTTCACCTACATCGACGACATTGCCGAAGGCGTGATCCGCGTGCTGGATCGCCCGCCGCAAGCCAATCCCGAGTTCGACAAGCAGACGCCGGACCCGGCAACCAGCTGGGCGCCATATCGCCTGTTCAATATCGGCAACCACCAGCCGGTGGATCTGATGGCCTACATCGAGGCGCTGGAACAGGCGCTGGGAAAAAAGGCGACGAAGAACTTTTTGCCGTTGCAGGATGGCGACGTACCGGCGACCTGCGCCGACACCTCCGAACTCAAGCACGTCACCGGATTTTCGCCGGCGACACAGGTGACCGAAGGCGTGCGCCGCTTTGTCGAGTGGTACCGGAGCTACCATGCCTGACGCGCGGATATTCCCGGTAGTTCTAAGCGGCGGTTCCGGTACGCGCCTGTGGCCGGTCTCGCGCGAGAAGCACCCCAAGCAGCTGCAACCATTGATGGGCCGGGAGAGTTTGCTGCAGAACACCCTGCGGCGCCTGGAAGGACTGCCGTTGGGCGCGCCGATCATTGTCAGCAACCAGGAATATCGTTTCGTCACGGCGGAACAACTGCGCCAGCTCGGGCTGGCAGCGTGGACCCTGCTGCTGGAGCCGGCCGGGCGCAATACGGCGCCGGCCCTGACGGCCGCCGCGCTCTACGCTATTCGTGACGGCGCCGATCCGGTGCTGCTGGCGACGCCGGCGGATCACCATGTGCGCGACGCCGGGGCATTCAGGGAGGCCGTGCTGCGCGGTTTGCCGGAAGCGGAGAACGGCGCCGTGGTGACCTTCGGTATCGTCCCCGAGCGTCCCGAAACAGGCTACGGTTATATCGAGACAGGAGTCGGCGCCGGTGAGACGGCGCGTGGCGCGGCGGTCGACCTCGTGGCTTTCCGCGAGAAGCCCGATGTCGCGACGGCACAGACCTATGTCGCCGGCGGCCGGCATTTCTGGAACAGCGGCATATTCATGCTGCGCGCGTCGGTGTGGCTCAAGGCCATCGGCCATTTCGCGCCGGAGATTCTCGTCGCGTGCCGCAAGGCGGTGGATGCTGCGCACGACGATGGCGATTTCGTCCGGCTCGATGCGGCTGCGTTCGCCGCATCGCCGGCCGATTCGATCGATTATGCGGTGATGGAAAAGCTTCCCGCAGCAAAGGAACTGGGCGTTTCAGGTCGTGTAATTCCTCTCGATGTCGGCTGGTCGGACGTCGGCGCCTGGGATGCGCTGTGGCAGGCCATCGACCGCGATGCCGATGACAACGCCGTAAAGGGCGACGTCTGGCTGGAAGATTCCCACGGCAACCTGGTGATCGCCGAACACGGTCTGGTCGCCTGCATCGGCTGCGAAGAAATGGTGGTGGTGGAAACCGCGGATGCCGTGCTGATCGCGCCGAAGGCCCGCACTCAGGAGGTCAAACGCATCGTCAGCCGGCTGAAGGCGGCCGGTCGCAGCGAAGTCGATCTGCATCGCAAGGTGCATCGGCCCTGGGGCTGGTACGACAGCATCGACAGTGGCGAGAGGTTCCAGGTCAAACGCATCGTAGTTCGTCCCGGCGCCACCCTGTCGCTGCAGATGCACCACCATCGTGCCGAACACTGGGTGGTGGTACGCGGCACCGCCAAAGTGACCCGCGGCGACGAGACCATCCTGCTCGGCGAGAATGAATCGACATATATTCCGCTGGGCGTAACGCACCGGCTGGAAAACCCCGGCCAGATACCGCTCGAGATCATCGAGGTGCAGTCGGGAGGCTATCTGGGCGAGGACGACATCGTGCGCTTTGAAGACAACTACGGACGCAAGCAATGACAACGAAAATTGCCCTGATTACCGGTGTCACCGGCCAGGACGGCGCCTATCTCGCCGAGTTCCTGCTCGACAAGGGTTACGAGGTCCATGGCATCAAACGTCGAACCTCGCTGTTCAATACCGACCGCATCGACCACCTCTACCAGGACCCGCACGAGCAGAACCGCCGTTTCACCCTGCACCACGGCGACATGACCGACAGTTCCAGCCTGGTGCGCATCATCCAGCAGGTGCAGCCCGACGAAATCTACAACCTTGCTGCGCAGAGCCATGTCGCCGTGAGCTTCGAAGAGCCTGAATACACGGCCAACTCCGATGCCCTGGGGGCGCTGCGCATCCTCGAAGCCATGCGCATTCTCGGCATGGAGAAGAAAACCCGCTTCTATCAGGCCAGCACGTCCGAACTCTTCGGCCTGGTGCAGGAGACGCCGCAGAAGGAAACCACGCCCTTCTATCCGCGCAGCCCCTATGCCGTGGCCAAGCTATACGCCTACTGGATAACGGTAAATTACCGCGAGGCCTATGGCATGTATGCCTGCAACGGCATCCTGTTCAATCACGAGTCCCCGGTCCGCGGCGAAACCTTCGTCACGCGCAAGATCACCCGCGCCCTGGCGCGCATCAAGCTCGGCCTGCAGGATTGCCTGTTCCTCGGCAACCTGGATGCAAAGCGCGACTGGGGTCATGCCCGCGATTACATCGAGATGCAGTGGCTGATGCTGCAGCAGGAAAAGCCCGAGGATTTCGTCATCGCCACCGGCGTGCAATACGGCGTGCGCGATTTCGTCAATGCCGCCGCGGCCGAAATCGGTATAGCCGTGGACTGGCGCGGCGCGGGCATCGACGAAAAGGGCTACGACGCGCAGGGCAAATGCATTGTCCAGGTCGACCCGCGCTACTTCAGGCCGACGGAAGTCGAGACTCTGCTGGGCGACGCGACCAAGGCGCGCGAAAAACTGGGGTGGACGCCAAAGATCACCTTCGCCGAACTAGTCGCCGAAATGGTCCGCGAAGATCTCATGGCGGCCGAGCGGGACGAGTTGATCAAGAAGCACGGCTTCAAGGCCATGGATCATCACGAATGATGGACAGATGATGGATACCGCGGCGAAGATCTACGTCGCCGGTCATCGCGGCATGGTGGGCTCGGCGCTGGTTCGCCGCCTGGAGCAGGCTGGTTACACCAACATCCTTACCCGCACGCGCGCGGATCTGGACCTGTTGGACCAGAGCGCGACTCACGCCTTTCTGGCGCAGGAAAAGCCCGACTTCATCTTCATTGCCGCGGCCATCGTCGGCGGAATCCACGCCAACAACACCTTCCGTGCGGACTTCATCTACCAGAACCTGATGGTCGAGGCCAACCTGATTCACGGTGCGTGGCTTGCAGGTGTTCAGCGCTTGTGTTTTCTCGGCTCGAGCTGCATTTATCCACGCGACTGCCCGCAGCCGATCAAGGAGGACTATCTTCTTGCCGGACCACTGGAACAGACCAACGAGCCTTACGCCATTGCCAAGATCGCCGGAATCAAGCTGTGCGAAAGTTACAACCGTCAGTACGGCAGGCAGTACTTCTCTGTCATGCCGACCAATCTTTACGGCCCCAACGACAACTACGATCTGGCCAACAGCCATGTTCTGCCGGCGCTGATCCGCAAGGCGCACGAAGCCAAGCAGCGCGGCGACCGCGAATTCGTGGTGTGGGGCAGCGGCACGCCGCGGCGGGAATTCCTCTATGTCGATGATCTGGCCGACGCCTGCGCTTTTCTGATGGAGCGCGGCGTCACAGATGGCTTCTACAACGTCGGCGCCGGCGAGGACGTCACCATTCGAGAGCTTGCCGAGACCGTCATGTCCGTTGTCGGCTTTTCCGGCGGTATCGTGTTCGACGCCACCAAACCGGATGGCACGCCGCGCAAGCTGCTCGACGTCAGCCGTCTGCGCGGCATCGGCTGGCAGGCGCACACTTCTCTGCACGAAGGCATCGCGCTGGCCTACCGGGATTTCCTCGCGCGACATGTCGGCTGACAGCCGCTCCCGGCACACGCCGTTGCGGCATGTCATCGGCGCATTGATCGCGCTGCTTGCTGCAGCGGCGCCCGCGTTGGCATTTGCCGCCGAGCCGGTACCGCCATCCCTGCTGCTGGCCGAGCGCTATCGCGGCGAGATCGACGTCTCGCGCTACTGGGTCAGCGAGAAACTCGATGGCGTGCGCGCCAGTTGGGATGGCAAGACCCTGCGGTTTCGCAGCGGCAACATGGTTCCTGCTCCGAGGTGGCTTCTCGACGCCCTGCCCGGGCAGCCGCTGGATGGCGAACTCTGGCTCGGGCGCGGCAGCTTCGATCAACTCTCGGCCATCGTCCGCCGCCAGGCGCCCGACGACGCCGAATGGCGGCGCGTGCGCTACATGATCTTCGAATTGCCAAATGCCACCGGCAGTTTTACCGACCGCGTCGAGCAGATCAGGGTCGTCACCGCTGCGGCGAATCTGCCCTGGTTGCAAGCCGTTCCGCAGTTTCGTCTGGCCGATGAGGCGGCGCTGCGGAAGAAGCTGCGCGATATTGTTCGTAGCGGCGGCGAAGGCCTGATGCTTCACCGCGATGACGCCGCCTACGAAATCGGCCGCTCCAGCGCCTTGCTCAAGCTAACCCCATGGCTCGATGCCGAAGCGACCGTCGTCGCCCATCTGCCCGGCAAAGGCAAGTACGCCGGCATGCTCGGCGCACTGCGCATGGAATTGCCCGACGGTCGCCGCTTCGCCTTGGGCAGCGGCCTGACCGACGCGCTGCGCCGCAACCCGCCGCCGGTGGGCACGCTGATCACCTACCGCTATCGCGAGCTGACAAAGAAAGGCATGCCTCGCTTTCCGAGGTATCTGCGGGTGCGGGACAGGCTTTGACGTCACCGGTCCGGTCGTGATAAGTGATTGCATGAGAACGGCGTCAATCCAGAAATTCGCCCGCCCACCGTGCAGGTGAAATCACCGAACTGCCCGGTCTCGGGTTTTGCTGCAGCAAACGGTCTCCTGTAACCAGTACCGCGGAAGGTTCGCAAGACAGAAGCGCCCACAAATGTCTGTCCCGCGGATCGGGTGCTTGATGCAAGTCATCCGAGGGCGGATCCCGCCAGAGGGCATTCGCCGTGATCTCTGTAAGTAATGTGTCTATTTCAGTCTCGTTGAGGCCATGCGCGCGCGCGAGCTTGGGGCGCAACACGATGGCCCGATATTCGCGCAGCAGATCCGCAGAAAGCAGATAGATCAGTCGCCCATCGAGCATCGCATCCAGGACTTGCGCGGTAGGGCTGTCGGCCTGCGTAGTGATCAGCCCGGCCACCACGACGTTGGTATCGACGATAAACATGCGCTGCATCAAGCCTTCCTCTGGGCGCGGGTTTCCTCGACAGCCATTCGGATCGCGTCCTCTTCACTGAGCCCGGCTTGCAAACGGGCGCGTGCTACAAGCTGCCGAGCGCTTTCCGTGGGTTTGATGCCGCGAAGAAGCAGGCCCTCCTCAATAATCTTGCCAATGGAACGGCCCTGTCGGGCAGCGGTTTCCTTAAGCGCCTGATGCAGCGAATTATCCAGAGTGATGGTCAGCCTGCTCATTTGATTCCTCCTGTTAGTGAATCATAAAGACACCATAGCACAATATCACCAAAGAGCATACTAGCCAAATGCTGCTGAGTCGGCATAAATGTCTCCCGCAACAGCAACTTGCCAATACCGGATTAGCCAGCTAAACTCCAGTTCAATCTCTGAACAGACCCTACACGCTTCGCAACTTTGGTGTTTCCCGATCCCCATCACTACAAACTGCTAAAACTCATCGAGGCCAACCCCGCGATTCAGCAGCGGGAAATGGCCAAGGCGATGGGCGTCAGCCTGGGCAAAGCCAACTACTGCCTGCAGGCGCTGGTGCAGAAGGGGCTGGTAAAGATGGACAATTTCCGTCGCAACGACAACAAACTCGCCTACATCTACCTGCTCACCCCGACCGGAATCGAGGAAAAAGCCCGCCTCACCGTCAGTTTTCTCAAGCACAAAGTCGCCGAATACGACGCCATCCGCAACGAGATTGAAGAACTGCGGCGCGAAGCCGAAAGGGAGGCCGCGGCATGAGACCCGATAAGCTACCCAACCGCCATCTCGGCGCCGTATCGCCAGCGCCGACTTTCCATACCTTGCCATGACAAGCTCTCTCAAGACTGCACTCATCACTGGCGCCCTTCGCAACGTTTGGTTCAGGTCCTGATGTCAGAGCCGGAAAACAGGACATCAGCCGTCCATCCACAACCCGACAGCCTGCCGGGACTGTTGCGACGCCTCTGGCGACATCTGAGCCACAAGCGTCGCCAGCAGTTATTTGCAGTCCTCGCCCTGATGGTGGCGAGCGCCCTCGCAGAAGTCGTCAGCCTCGGCGCGCTGCTGCCCTTCCTCGGCGTGCTCGCATCTCCGGAGCGAGTGTTCGGTCATCCACTCGTGGCGGACATGGCGGTTCGCCTGGGAATCACGTCCGCGGAAAAACTCGTGCTGCCCTTGACGATTGCTTTTGCGGCCATCGCCGTAGCGGCGGGAGCAATCCGACTGTTGCTGCTCTGGGCGACCACCCGCCTGTCCTTTGCGGCAGGCGCCGATCTTGGCATTGAAGTTTACCGCCGCACGCTATATCAGCCTTACAGCGTTCATGTCGCCCGCAACAGCAGCGAAGTCATCAGCGGGATTACCGGCAAGGTCGCCGGTGTCGTTTATGGTGGCTTGATGCCGTCACTTGCTTTGATGAGTTCCGGGTTGATGATCTTTGCCGTCATGTCGGCCCTCCTGAGCATTGATGCAATGGTGGCGCTCGTCGCCGCACTGGTTGTCGGAGTGTCCTACGGATCCATCACGAAGTTGGCCCGCCGCCGCCTGGAGGACAATGGCCAGCGCATAGCGACGGAGCAGACACAGGTACTCAAGGCGCTTCAGGAAGGCCTCGGAGGAATCCGCGACGTGCTGCTGGACGGAACGCAGGAGCTTTATTGTCGCATTTATGTCAGGGCCGATCAGCCTCTTCGAAGCGCCCAGGGAAGCAATCTGTTCATTGCGTCTTCGCCTCGTTTCGTGATCGAGACCATCGCCATGGTGCTCATCGCTGCGATTGCCTACGGCCTGTTCCATCAGCGTGAGGGATTTGCGTCCGCGCTGCCCGTTCTGGGAGCGCTGGCCTTGGGCGCGCAACGGCTTTTGCAGGCCGTACAGGTGGCCTATGGAGCCTGGGCAGGGCTGACGGGCAGCAAGGCTTCCTTGGCAGATGCCCTGGACCTGCTGGACCAGCCGCTACCGACAACAAAGTCTCGCGAGGCAATCAAGCCGCTACGATTTGACCGTGAAATTCGTTTCCGGAATGTATATTTTCGTTATCACCCCGAGGGACCATGGATCCTTGAAGATTTCAATCTCTCCATTCCCATGGGCCGGCGCATCGGCATCGTTGGTGCAACTGGAAGCGGCAAGAGCACCGTATTGGATCTGCTGATGGGCCTGCTGGATCCGGTGCGCGGCCAAATTCTGATGGATGAGCTTCCGATCACCGGAGAACGGCTCGGCGCATGGCAACGCCTGATCGCACATGTGCCGCAGCATATTTACCTAGCCGACAGCTCCATTGCTGAAAATATTGCTTTCGGCGTTTCGCCGGAATTGATAGACCGTGACCGGGTGCGCCTGGCGGCGCAACAGGCGCATATCGCCGAGTTCATAGAGAGCAGCGCGGGCGGTTATGACGCGCACGTCGGTGAGCGCGGCATTCGGCTCTCGGGGGGGCAGCGCCAGCGCATCGGCATTGCGCGGGCATTGTACAAAAGGGCAAACGTACTGGTCTTCGACGAAGCTACGAGTGCCCTGGATAGCGTGACCGAGAATTCGGTCATGGAGGCGATCGAGGAACTGAATCGCGAAATGACGATCGTCCTGATCGCCCATCGCATAACCACGGTCAGGCGGTGCGACACCATCGTCGAACTCGATCGGGGCCGTATCGTCGCCACCGGTTCCTACGATTTTCTGCTCGAAACCAGTCCCAGCTTTCGCAAACTGGCCGCGACCGCGCCATGAAGTTCGTGCCGATGTCCATTCCAGACGTGGTTCTGATCGAGCCTCGGGTCTTCGGCGATGCCCGCGGTTTTTTCTTCGAGAGCTGGAACGTGCGCGACTTTGCGGAGGGGGGCATCGATGCGGAGTTTGTCCAGGATAGCCACTCGCGGTCGGTCAAAGGGGTGCTGCGTGGGCTCCACTATCAAATTTGCCAGCCCCAGGGAAAACTGATACGGGTAATCGCCGGCGAGATTTTCGACGTGGTAGTCGATATCAGGAAATCCTCGTCCACCTGCGGCCGCCATGTGGGCCTGCGGCTGTCGGCGGCCAGCTATCAAATGCTTTGGGTGCCACCAGGGTTTGCCCATGGTTTCTGTGTTCTTTCGGAATTCGCCGAGATTCTCTACAAGCAGACCGCCTATTACGCGCCTCAACACGAGCGGTCGCTGCTCTGGAACGATCCCGAATTGGCCATAGACTGGCCGCTTGCAGGTACCCCCATCTTGTCGGAAAAGGACAAGGCGGGGCTGTCATTTAGGCAGGCCGAAATCTTCCCGTGAGATAATTTGCAACAACCATTGGCAAAGTCGCCTTTGCACCAGCACATTGCGGAACACATAGAGCGCACATCATGTTCAACAACAAATCCATATTGATTACCGGCGGCACCGGTTCGTTTGGGCATCAGTTCATCGAGACGCTGCTCGAACGCTACACGCCGAGTCGGATCGTGGTCTTCTCGCGCGACGAGCTCAAGCAGTTCGAGATGCAGCGGCGTTTTCCGCAGCCGGTGCTGCGCTTCTTCCTGGGTGACGTCCGCGACGCGGCGCGCCTGCGTCAGGCCATGCGCGGGATCGACTATGTGGTGCATGCGGCGGCGCTGAAGCAGGTGCCTGCGGCCGAATACAATCCGATGGAGTGCATCAAGACCAATATCCACGGTGCCGAGAACGTCATCGCCGCCGCACTGGACAACGAAGTGAAAAAGGTGATTGCGCTGTCGACGGACAAGGCGGCGAATCCGGCAAATCTTTATGGCGCCACCAAGCTCTGCTCAGACAAATTGTTTGTTGCCGCCAACAATATCGCCGGCGGCCATGTGACGCGCTTTGCCGTCGTACGCTACGGCAACGTGGTCGGCTCGCGAGGATCGGTGGTTCCGGTGTTCAAGCAACTGCTGGCTCAGGGCGCCACGGAACTGCCCGTTACCGACAAGCGCATGACGCGCTTCTGGATCACTCTGGAGCAGGGGATAGAGTTCGTGATCCAGAGCTTTCAGCGCATGTACGGCGGGGAAATCTTCGTGCCGAAAATTTCTTCGATGCGCATCCTCGATCTCGTCGAGTCGCTGGCCCCCGGCATGCCGATTAAGGATATCGGCATTCGTCCGGGCGAGAAACTGCACGAGATCATGTGCCCGGGCGACGATAGCCATCTGACGTTGGAGTTCGCCGACCACTTCGTGATTCGACCCTCGATCCGCTTCATCAAACAGGTCGATTACGCCACCAACGCCCTGGACGAGTCGGGTACGCCGGTAGCGGAAGACTTCGACTACAGCTCCGGAACCAACCCACATTTCCTCACCGTGGAAGAGTTGCGGCGCATGAACGGAGCATGAAGGACATCCCCTACGCTAGGCAGAACATCAGCCAGGCAGACATCGATGCCGTGGTCCGGGTGCTGGGGTCGGACTGGCTGACCCAGGGTCCGGCAATCACGCAGTTCGAGGAAGCGGTTGCCGCGTATTGCGGTGCCCGCCATGCAAGCGCGGTGTGCAATGCGACGGCTGCGCTTCATCTGGCGTGCCGTGTTCTCGACCTCGGCCCCGGCGATCTGCTGTGGACCAGCCCGAACACATTTGTCGCTTCGGCCAATTGCGCCCTGTACTGCGGCGCCAGCGTCGATTTCGTGGACATCGATTCGCGCACCTACAACATGAGCGTCGATGAACTGGAGGTAAAACTTGCTCGCGCCGAGAAGGAGGGCAGGCTACCCAAGATCGTCGTGGCAGTGCACTTCGGCGGTCAGCCCTGTGACATGGCGGCGATCGGTGCTTTGGCGCGGCGCTATGGTTTCGCGGTAATCGAAGATGCCTCGCATGCCATCGGTGCGACAGACGGCGCCGCCGCTGTCGGATCCTGCATTCATTCCGACATCACGGTATTCAGCTTCCATCCGGTCAAGATCATGACCACGGGCGAGGGCGGCATGCTGCTCACCAATCGTGCCGAGGTCGACGCCAAGGCCAAGCTGCTGCGCAGCCACGGCGTGACACGCGATCCGTCCCTGATGGATCAGCCCGCGCATGGCCCCTGGTACTACCAGCAGATCGAACTCGGCTACAACTACCGCATGACCGACATTCAGGCCGCGCTAGGCTTGAGCCAGCTTGCCCGATTGAACGAATTCATCGAACGGCGGCATACGCTCGCCCGCAACTACGATCTGCTATTCGATGGGCTTCCGCTCGTTCCGCCCTATCAGCGTCCGAATGCGCGGTCAGCGTGGCATCTGTATGTGGTGCGTGTCCCGGGCGACGGCCGCAAGACACGCAACGAGGTGTTCGCCAGGCTGCGCGACAAGGGAATTCTCGTCAATGTCCATTACATTCCCGTGCACACCCAGCCGTATTACCTCCGGCTGGGTTTTCGGCTTGGGGATTTCCCTGAGGCGGAGCGCTACTACGAGGAAGCAATCAGCCTGCCGATGTTCGTCGGCCTGAGTGAAACCGATCAGGAGCGCGTGGCGGAACAGTTGAGACACATTCTGGCGTGAAACTCGGTCTCGGCACCGTCCAGTTCGGACTGGACTACGGCGTATCCAACTCCGCGGGAAGAACGCCCGAAGCGGAAGTAGGGCGCATCCTGCAGTTGGCGGCCGGCAACCGCATTTGCGTGCTCGACACGGCAGCGGGATATGGCGAGAGCGAAGAAGTGCTCGGCCGCAACATTCCAGCGCAACATTCGTTTGCCATTGTGACAAAGACGCCGGCCATGGGCGTGGATGAGGTCGGCGGAAAATATGCCGAGCGTGTCGGAGAGTCCTTCCGTAAGTCCCTTTCAAGGCTTGGACAGAAAAAGCTTTACGGCATACTGGTACACCGCGCCGAAGATCTGCTGTCGGCGCAAGGCGAACGATTGATGGAGGCCTTGCTGGAAATCAAGCAGCAGGGCCTGGTCGAGAAAGTCGGGGTCTCGGTATATAACGCCGCGCAGATCGATGCCATCCTGGAGCGATTCCCCATCGAGCTGGTGCAATTGCCGGTCAGCGTGCTGGACCAGCGACTGATCGCCAGCGGGCACCTGGCAAAACTGAAACGCGCCGGAATAGAGGTACATGCGCGCTCGGTATTTCTTCAAGGCCTGCTGCTCATGTCGCCAGATGCCATTCCGGCATATTTTGCGACCATCAGGGGACATCTCGCCGGCTACCGCGCTCAGCTCGAAGACTTGGGGCTTACTCCCCTGCAGGCAGCTCTGGGCTTCGTTCTTGGACTGCCCGAGTTGGGCCACGTTATACTCGGCGTCAATTCCGCGGCACAACTTCAAGAAGTCCTCGCGGTTCAGATGGGGCAAGTCGACGCGCACTCCATGGCCCGGTTTGCTTTGACCGATCCGGCCGTGCTGGATCCCTCCCGGTGGCGTCGATGAAGAATAGTGATCGAAAGCAACATCTGGCATGGGCGGAAGGCGGCGCGGCGGACGCATGGTTCGAGCGTAACCGCATGAAGCTGGACATGGATGCCGAACCCGGGAAGTCGACGCTGTTCTTTGCCAGGCATATCCGCGCTGGGCAGCGGGTGCTTGAGATAGGAGCCTCGAACGGGCATCAGTTGCACAGGTTGAAGCAAATCGCAGGATGCGATGTGTATGGTATCGATCCATCGCCGTCAGCAATTGCTGATGGGCTTTCAAGGTACCCCGGCCTGACGCTATCCGTTGGGACGGCAGACACGCTCGATTTTCAGAACGAATTCTTCGATGTGGTGATTTTCGGGTTCTGCCTTTATCTCGTCGATAGAGGTCTCTTGATGCGCTCAGTTGCCGAGGCAGACCGTGTCCTTGCACGAGGGGGCCGGCTGATGATCGTGGACTTCGATCCCGCCGTGCCGCATCGTCGGCCGTTCGTCCACCAGCAGGGACTGTGGTCCTACAAGATGTGTTACCCAAACCTCTGGCTGGCAAACCCTAACTATATCTTGGCCGAAAAGTTTTCCTACAGCCATGACGGTGATACCTTTCACTCGGACCCCAATGAACGCGTGGCGGCCTGGGTCTTGGTAAAGCAGGGTGGTGATGACTCCTATCCGCAGTTCGAATGAAGACACTCGCTATTCTCCAAGCGCGTGTTTCGTCGTCCAGGTTGCCCGGAAAGGTGCTGTTGCCGATTCTGGGCGAGCCGACGCTGTTTCGGCAAATTGAGCGTATCCGCCGCGCTACGCGTATCGAACAGTTGGTTGTCGCCACAAGTACCGATCCATCAGACGATATTCTTGCGTCGGAGTGCCTTACTCGCGGTATCGGTTGCTTCAGGGGCAGCCTTGACGATGTGCTCGACCGCTTCTACCGGGCCGCGGTTTCCTTCCGGCCGGCCAATATCGTGCGACTCACCGGCGACTGCCCGCTGGCCGACCCCGAACTGATCGACAGGGTGATCGAGTTTCATCTGCAGGGCGGCTATGACTTCGTCAGCAACGCCATCGAGCCGACTTTCCCGGACGGCCTGGATTCGGCGGTGTTCCGCTTCGAGTTGCTGGAGCAGGCCTGGCAGGAAGCAAGGCTGCCTTCGGAACGGGAACACGTAACCCCGTTCATGAGACATCACCCCGAGCGTTATAAAATTGGCAGCTACAAGGGCTCGCCGGATCGTTCGTACATGCGCTGGACCGTGGACGAGCCCGCAGATTTTGCGTTCGTGTGCGCGATCTACGAGCGCCTGTATCCCGCAAAGGCTGACTTCGGCTCGGAAGATATTTACCGCCTGCTGGAGGATCAACCGGAACTGCTGCAACTGAATGGCGGAATCGGGCGCAACGAAGGACTGGCGAGCTCACTGCAGAAGGATGGCGTATGGAAAGCGCAGAATGAAAACCAGAATCCCTGAGTCACTGGCAATGCAGGAGCGCGCCAGGCTGCGCATACCGGGCATGACCCAGTTGCTTTCCAAGCGCCCGGACATGTTCAGCCTGGGGGTCTGGCCGGGCTACTACAGCCGGGCGCAGGGCGCCGAAGTATGGGATCTGGACGGCAATCGCTATATCGACATGAGCATAGGTGGCATTGGTGCCAATGTGCTTGGCTATGCCGATCCGGATGTCGACGCCGCAGTGATAGAGGCCATCAGGCGCGGCGTGAGTTCCTCGCTCAATTGCCCGGAGGAAATCGAACTCGCCGACCTGCTGTGCGAACTTCATCCCTGGGCGGAAATGGCGCGTTATACCCGCTCGGGTGGGGAATCGATGGCCGTTGCGGTGCGCATTGCCCGCGCCCACACCGGGCGCGACAAGCTGGCTTTCTGCGGCTACCACGGCTGGCACGACTGGTATCTGGCGGCGAACGTCGGCACCGAAAATGCGCTCGGCACACACCTGCTGCCGGGGCTCGAGCCGGCCGGCGTCCCGGCGGGACTGAAGGGCACGGCGCTGCCTTTCCGCTACGGCAATCTCGATGACCTGAAAAACATCGTCGCCGCCAACCGGGGCGAGCTGGCAGCCATCGTCATGGAACCGATCCGCAACGAGCGGCCGAGCAAAGAGTTCCTGCAAGGCGCCCGCCAGCTGGCGAACGAGGCCGGTGCCGTGCTGGTGGTGGACGAGATTTCGGCTGGCCTGCGCACCAACACCGGCGGTGCGCATTTGTGGCTGGGGCTGGAGCCGGATATCGCCGTGTTCTCCAAGGCGCTGGGCAACGGCTACCCGATCGGTGCTGTCATCGGCAAGGGAAGCATCATGCAGGCCGCGCAGCGCTCCTTCATCAGCAGCACCTGCTGGACCGAGCGTACCGGCCCGACGGCAGCCTTGGCGACCCTGCGCAAGCATCGCGACCTGCAGGCAGGCAAGCATCTATCTGCCATGGGCGAACTCGTCCAGGCCGGCTGGCGCACCTTGTTTGACAAGCACCGGTTGCCGGGCCACGTGCGCGGCATCCCGCCGCTAAGCCATTTCGCTTTCGATCATCCGTTGGCGCAATCGCTCAAGGCCTTGTTCATCCAGTTGATGCTGGAGCGAGGTTTCCTCGCGTCCAACTCCTTCTATGCCATGTACGCCCACCAGCCTGAACACGTCGCTGCATACCTTGCCGCGGCGGATGAAGCGCTGGCCGATATCGCAGCAGCCCTCGAATGCGGGGAGGTCGAAAAGCGGCTCGAGGGCCAGCCCTCTGCGGTCGGGTTCAAGCGCCTCACGTGAGACATAAGGCGGACGGCAGGCACAGAGTCGTGGTTCGGGCGGACGCCTCGGCCCGCGTCGGCCTCGGCCACCTGCGCCGCTGCGCTACCCTGGGGCGGCGGCTGGGCGCCGC
>Ga0208566_1000205_pt1 | contig 42818 bp, 43 predicted proteins | sample PL_2010_150m_FD_184159 | JGI IMG/M metagenome (GOLD analysis project Ga0208566, IMG submission 184159) | Freshwater microbial communities from Powell Lake, British Columbia, Canada to study Microbial Dark Matter (Phase II) - PL_2010_150m... | ecosystem: Environmental > Aquatic > Freshwater >...
GGGGGGTGGGGTAACAATTATCTGTCGGAGTCGTAATAACCTGTCGTTTCCCACGCCTCCGGCCATGCAGCCGTGCCACCGGCCCCCGGATTGAAGAGCGGTGCCAAGTGGTTCGTCGGCCCGTGCCCCCCGCCCACACGCCAGGCGTAGCGGACCGCCTCGGTGATATAGCGTTTGGCCTCCGCCACGGCCCCGGCGACGTCCATCCCCAGACCCAGCCAGGTCGCGAGCGCAGCCGAATAGGTGCAGCCGGTTCCGTGGGTATCCTCCGTCGCGATCCGGGGCGCGCTGAAGATTCTGAATTCACGGCCATCGTAGAGGAGATCCTCCGCATCACCGGCGAGGTGCCCACCCTTCACGACCACATGCCTTGCCCCCATATTCCGGATGATGCGCGCCGCCTCCTTCATGTCGGCAAGGGTCGCGATCCGGATCCCGGAGAGAACCTCGGCTTCGGGGATGTTCGGCGTGAGAACAAATGCAAGCGGAATGAGCTCCGTGATCATGGTTTTCTTGGCATCTTCGCGGATCAGCGACATCCCGCCCTTGGCCACCATCACCGGATCGACGACGAGCTTTTCGATCCCATACTGGCGGATCTTCCCGGCGACAACGCGGATGACCTCGGAGGTGGCCAGCATCCCGGTCTTCGCCGCATCGATCCCGATGTCGGTCGCAATCGCGTCAAACTGCGCGGCCACAAACGCCGGCGGAACGTCGTGGATCCCGTGGACCCCGAGGGTGTTCTGGGCGGTCAGCGCCGTAATGACGCTCATCCCGAACCCCCCGAGGACGGTGATCGTCTTCAGATCCGCCTGGATTCCCGCCCCGCCGCCGGAATCCGAACCGGCAATCGTCAATACCCGGACCGGCTTCATCCTTTCACCTCCCCCGGGAAAACCCCCGGCCGGAAATACCTCACCGCGAGGAGGCATCCCGAATCCACCTCGACAATCCCCTGTTCGGCGATGAGGCGGTTGCTGACACCGCAGGACCGGCCAATCTCCATGACCGCCTTCGTCAGCGGAAATTCAAACCCTGTCAGTGTAACCCCGACCGCCGGCCCCCCGTAGGGAAAAAGCGAAACGGTCTGCCCGGCCTCCCCTTCGAGAACCCTTCGCCGGTCGATCAGAAACACCTCGCACCACCCATCGATCAGTTTGACATCAATCCCTTTCTCCTTCCCCTGGAAGAGAAGGGAGATGTTCGCCAGGGTGTGATCGACGCGGTGGCCGAGGGCTCCCCAGATCCAGACCTCTGTCGGCGCCATCGCGAAGGCCTCCTGGAGCGCCAGCTCCGTGTCGGTTTCATCCTTCCGCCGCGGATGGCGAATGATCCGGCAGCCCTTCGCCTCATAATACATCTGGCTTGCGGAATCCAGGGAATCCATGTCTCCGACGATGAGGACGGGGAGGATCCCCGCGGCCTCGAGGTTACGGGCCCCGCCATCGGCGCAGACCACCGCCGCGGGCGCTGTCGCCGCCGCCTGTTCCCGGAGGAACATCGGATCGCCGAGTTCCCCGCCGGAAACGACAAAAACCACCTTCTTCATAACTTTTCTCCGCTCCGCCCCTTCCCGAACAGGAATCGGGTATGCGCAAAAAATAAAAAACCATACCCCGACGGGATATGGCCCCAGAATCCATTCATGGAAAATACAACCACTGCCATTCCCTACGCTGGCATTATCCAGGTCAGGTTCGAAGGGTATCTTCTCAGCCCAAAATTCGGCACCCCTTGCGCTGAATGGTTTCTATCTACTCCAAATACCCCTTGGAATCAAGTTCAATTCCGGCGGTAATTCCACCGGCGGGGCACTTCAGAAACTGCTTGACAAACGATTGTCGACAATCTACCTTCCTTTTACATCAAGCAGGGATTTGTGAAAGGAGCCGCTATGAGCACCGTACCATCACCGTGTCGAAAGTTTCGTGATCTCATCGCTACCGGAGAAACCATCCTGGTTCCCGGAGCGCACGACCCGCTGATGGGGAAGATACTTCAACGGATGGGTTTCAAGGCCGTTGCCGTAGCCGGCTGGATGACGGCGGCCCATTTGGTTACCCCCGAGCCCCTTTTAACCATGACGGAGCAGGTGGAGGTTGCCCGCCGGGTGGCAAATGCGCTGGATATTCCGGTGCGGGCCGATGCGTGCACCGGGTATGGCGATCCCATCCATGTCATGAGAACGGTACAGGAGTTTGAACGCGCCGGCATTGCCGGAATTCATATCGAAGACCAGGTATTCCCAAAGCGGGCTTCGTATCACCGCGGTCTGGAACACGTTGTGGCGTTGGATGAGTTTCTCCGGAGGTTGGAGTACGCACTGAAGGCCAGGCGCGACAAAGACTTTATGATTTTTGCCCGCACCGATGCGGGAAACGCGGTCAACGGTTCATGGAAAGAGGCGGCCAAACGCGCCCGTGCAGTGAAAGCCCTGGGGGTTGATGGACTTGTTCCGATGGCCCGCAACAAGGAATCGATAGAGCAATTCAGACAGGAATATCCCGACAATGATTTTCTCCTCTCGGGGAGCACCTATTTCAACGGTCTTCACCCCACTGAATTACGCAAGTACGGCTTCCAACTGATCAATTATCCGTTGGCGACCATCGTGACCTCCGTCGCCGGTGTTATCAAAATGTGGCGCGGTGTGCAGGAGACGGGAATCGCCGCCATGGATCCCGGGGTTGCCCGCGAAACCCGAGAGGAAATCGAGGCAGCCATGGGACTTCCCGGATTCTGGGAGATTGAGAAGGAAACCGTGGAGGCGATGCATAAGGACTATACGGGCCTCACCAACGCCGGATATGAAGGATACGACCAGAAGAAGGCGTAACCTTCTCATCGGTCCGGAGCGGAGGAAGAAAGTATGAAGCAGTGGCGGTTCTATGCTCTGGGGGACATGCGTCTTGATGAGGTGCCTTATCCCGAACTGAGGCCGGAATGGGTGATCGTCAAGACGAGGGTGGTGCAACCCAGCGTCAGTGAGGCGCAGCGGGCAATCGGCCTGCCGATCAGCGGTACGGCAACGATTAAGAAGCTGCTGGCGGAAAGAGCGCCGGTGCCCCTCTTCGGGCACGAGTTTTCGGCTGAAGTCGTCGAGATCGGCCAGGGGGTAAAAAGGGTGAAGGTGGGAGATCGGGTGGCGGGACGCTCTCGAATCCCGTGCTACAAGTGCGCCCTCTGTTTTTCAGGACAGAAGGAACTTTGCCGCAAGGGGCCTAATATAGGCCGCCAGATCCCTGGTCTGTTTGCGGAGTATGCCGCCCTGCCCGCCGAGGTTCTTACCGTACTGCCCGACAGCGTCAGCGACAATGAGGGGGCCTGCATCCAGTCATTGAGCGGCTCTGTCAGTAATGTGGGGATCGCCAAGATCCAGATGGCGGACTCGGTGGCGGTGATCGGTCAGGGTGTCATGGGTCTCTACTGCCTGCAATTGGCCCGTGTGTGCGGTGCGGGCAAGCTTATCGGCATCGACGTTCGAGAGGAGTCGCTGGCCCTCTCGAAGAAACTCGGCGCCGACTATGTGGTCGACGCCGGCAAAGAGGACCCGGTAAAAGCGGTCATTGAGTTGACCGACGGCTTCGGGGCGGATGTGGTCTTTGAAGCGGCCGGAGGCAGCCCCACCCAGGGTCTTTCCGGCCTTTCAACCATCCCGCAGGCGATGGCAATGGTCAGAGACCAGGGCAAGGTCGTGCAGGTTGCCTGGATCGGCGCGAAATACGAGTTCAATGTGGACGAATGGAGGGAGCGGGGCATCAGCTACCTTTCCGCTGAGAACTGCAACAACAAGCTGCTCGATTGGCTTGTCCATCTGGTCGCGGCGAAGCGCATCCAGGTGGCTCCTCTCATCAGCCACGTTCTCGAAGGGATCGAAAAAGTTCCGGAGGCGTTTGAAATCACCTCCAACAAAGGGAGGTACAAAGCGACCAACCCGGCGCAAGTCGTTGTATCGAAGTAGGGCGGTTCGCGAGGCAACCGTTCACAATCAGAAAAGGAGGATAAAATGAACATTCTATGTAGATTTTCCGTGGCTTTGTTTTTGGTTTTCATGTTTCTGGGTTCGCCGACCATCGTGGCGGCGGCCTATCCGGAGAAACCCATCGAGTTTGTCACCCACAGCGCTCCGGGAGGCGGTTCCGATATCTTTGCGCGACGTGTGGCGGATATGGCCGCGCAGAATAAAATTTTTTCGGTCCCGCTGGTGGTTGTGAATAAATCGGGGGGAAGCGGCGCCGTAGCCACCGGCTACGTGGCCACCAAGAAGGATGAACCCTACATGATCTTTGCGACGACGATTTCCATCTACACGACCCTGGCGAAGGGAGAGGTGAATGTGACTCTCGGTGACTACACGCCCATCTGCGCGCTGGTACAGGATCCGAATATCCTCGCCGTCAGGACCGAAGCCCCCTACAAGAATGTGAAGGAATTCATCGCCGCGGCAAAAAAGAAGCGCAAAGGGTTGAACCAGGGATTGGCTTCTTTGGGAGCGACGGATCACATCCTCTCCCACAGGATTCAGAAGATCACGGGAGCGGAGTTCAACATCGTTTCGTTCAAGCAAGGGACAGAGGCCAATATGGCCCTGCTGGGGGGGCATGTGGATTTTGGCCTCGGCAATCCGAGCGAAATGGCCGGGCAGATGGAAGCAGGCAAGCTCCGCGCCTTGGCCACCGCCACCGACAAGCGGCTCCCCTACCTGCCGAAAGTTCCCACCTTGAAGGAAGAAGGAATAGATGTGTCGATCGCCCAGATTCGCGGTATATGGGGAACGAAGAACATGCCAAAGGAGGCGGTTCAATATTTGGAAACGGGTTTCAATAGGCTGACCAAGACGGAAGCCTGGAAGAAATATCTGGAGGACGAGTTGGTCCTGGATGCCTTCATGGGAAGCGCCGAATACAGCAAATGGTTGGAAAAGGAATTGAAGAACTACACGCAGGAATTGAGCGAATTGGGCTTGATCAAAAAGAAATGAGGCGGGGGAGTTCAATAGGAGAATGTAGCATGAAAAAGACAACCTTGTACAAGAAGCTCATTCATGACCCGGAAATATTGGTGACCCCCGGCGTCTATGACGGATTCACGGCGAGGCTCGTCCAGTCCATGGGCTTCAAATCCGCCACGGTTTCCGGCGCCGGGGTTTCGGAATCCCGGATGTGCGTGCCGGACATGGGCATCATGGGGTTGGCCGACAGCGTCGACCAGTTCCGCAACATCGCCCGGTGCGTCGACATCCCCCTGAAGGCGGATGCCGATACCGGATACGGGAATGCCGTCAACGTTTACTTCGCCATTCAGGCGTACGAGCAGGCGGGCGCAGCCTGCATCATGCTTGAAGACCAGGTGTGGCCCAAGCGCTGTGGCCATATCAAGGGCAAGCAGGTGATCTCCGCGGAGGAAATGGTGAAAAAAATCGAGGCTGCTGTGGCGGCGAGAAAAGATCCGGATCTCTGCATCATGGCGCGCACCGATGCCGCCGGCGTACTGGGCATAGAAGAGGCCGTTCGCAGAGGAAACATGTATGCGGACGCCGGGGCAGACCTCCTCTTTGCCGACGCCCTGCTGAGCAAGGAGGATATCAAGCGCTTCGCAGGCGAAACGAAAAAGCCGATCGCGGTAAACATGGGTTTCGGCATCCGCAAACGGCCCACTACACCCTTGGTGACCGCGAAGGAATTGCAGGCGATGGGTGTGGCAACGGTCAACTATGGCCGTATCATGAGCAGCTCGGCGATCAGTGGAATGAAGAAGGCGTTGGAAGTCCTTCAGGAATCCAACCGGACAGGAGAGGCGTGCGACCGTCCGGATCTGTGCATCGACTTCGAGGAACACTCCGCCCTCATGGGGCTCCCGCGAATCAAGGAGTTGGAAGCGCGTTTCCTCACGGAAGAGGTCCTGACGAATAAATACGGGCGGCGCTGAGCAAGAAATCAAGAAAAGGAGGATAAAATGAGTTGGATGAAATGGTTTGCGATCTTGGCTTTGGCTTTCATCGCGGCTGGCACACCCCCCTTGGCGGTCGCAGGGCCGTATCCGGAAAAGCCGATCGAGTTTGTAACCCACAGCGCTCCAGGAGGCGGTGGGGATATTTTTTCACGGCATATAGCGAATTTGATGGAGAAGGAAAAAATCATCCCCGTTCCGTTGGTGGTCGTCAATAAATCGGGAGGAAGCGGCGCCGTCGGGGTCTCCTATGTAGCGCCAAAGAAAGGGGAGTCTTATACGATCTTTGCCACCTCCCCGGGCATCTACGCCACCCTGGTCAAGGGGGAGGTGAAAGCGGGCATTGAGGATTTCACCCCCATCTGCGCGCTGATTCAGGATCCCAACGTTCTTGTCGTCCGGGGGAATGCCCCGTACAAGAACGTGAAGGAGTTCATTGCTGAGGCAGGGAAGAAGCGAAAGGGGCTGAGCCTGGGGTTGTCTTCCATAGGGGGAGGCGACCACGCCATCACGGTCAAGATGGGGGAGGCCAAAGGGGTGGAGTTCAACATCGTCTCCTTCAAGCAGGGAACCGAGGCCATTATGGCCGTTATGGGCGGACATGTCGATTTCGGTCTCGGCAACCCCGGGGAGACGGCCGGTCAGATCGAATCCGGACAACTCCGGGTCCTGGCTACCGCCACCGATAAACGGATCCCCCAGATGCCGAATGTTCCAACGCTGAAGGAGGAAGGGATAGATGTCTCCTATACTTCGATCCGCGGGATATTCGGGCCGAAGGACATGCCCAAAGACGTGGTGAAGTACTGGGAATCCGCCTTCCAGAAACTTACCCAGACCTCCTCCTGGAAACAGTATCTGGAAAAGGAGGTCGTCCTGGATGCCTTCATGGGCAGTGCAGAGTTCGGCAAATTCTTTGACAAAGAACTGCCGAGGTTGCGGGGGGATCTCGTCCGGTTTGGATTGATCAAGAAATGACACCGGGCAAAGGAAGGGGGCCGGACGATCACCGCCCCCTTCTCCTCCCGACCATGACGGCGGGCGGACGGCATAAGTTTTCCAATGGTTCGATCAAACGAACAGAGAGGTATGATCATGAGAAGGTGTAATCAGGTGGCAGGCATCCTCCTCCTTATCTTATCCGTTGCGGCGATTGTCGGATCCGGGGATCTCATCTACAAGGTGGAATTCAGTCCGGGCGCCGGGTTCTTCCCCTTCTGGCTCGGCGTATCCCTTCTGATACTCTCCCTCATGCTCCTGTTGAAGAACACGGTCCTCAAATCCCCCGTGACGGAAGAGAATCCTCTGCCCGGCAGGGAGGCCTTGCTGAGGATACTCTCCATCCTGGGGTCCCTGCTGGTCGGCATCCTGCTGTTCGAGCGGATCGGCTTTTTGATCACGATGTTTTCTGTTGTCGCTTTTTTGCTGATCTATCTGGAGAAGTACCGGTGGTACAGCGGCATCCTGATCTCGCTCGCGATGGTCTTTGCCGTTTACGGAATCTTTAAAATCTGGCTCAATGTCCCCTTGCCCCTCGGGCTTTTCCACGGATAACGGGAGGATCGATTTATGGATGTTCTTCATTCCCTCATGCTCGGATTTTCGGTTGCCCTCACCCCGACGAATATTTTCTATGCATTCTTCGGCTGTATTGTCGGAACAGTGATCGGCGTTCTGCCCGGTATCGGCCCCCTCTGCACGATCGCCCTGATCCTCCCCACGACCTTCAGCATGAATCCCACCTCTGCGATGATCATGATGTGCGCCGTGTATTACGGCGCACAGTACGGAGGCTCGACGACCTCGATCTTGATCAACGTGCCGGGGGAATCGGCGTCGGTCATGACCTGTATTGACGGATATCAGATGGCGCGGAACGGACGAGCGGGCGTCGCCCTGGCCATATCGGGTATCTCGTCTTTTGTCTGCGGGACCTTGAGCGTCGTCGCGCTGATGCTCATGGCGCCACCCCTGGCAAAGTTCGCCCTCTCGTTCGGCCCCCCGGAGTATTTCTCCCTCATGCTGATGGGACTCACGACGATCGTGTTCCTCGGGGGAAAGTCAATCGTGAAGTCCATCATAAGTATTATCCTGGGTCTTCTTCTCGGATTGATCGGCGTGGATCCCGTGGGCGGGGTGAACAGATTTACCTTGGGCAGCCTGGAACTGATCGACGGCATCGACTTCATTGTTGTCGTCATGGGGATATTCGGGATCGGCGAGGTCCTGGTGAGCGCGGAAGAGCGGATGAAGATCAGCATCCTGAAAACAAAGATTTCCGGACTCATCCCCTCGCTGAAGGACATGAAAGACTCCATCGGCGCGATGATACGGGGATTCTTCATCGGGTTCATCATCGGCGTTCTTCCGGGAACCGGGGCCACGATAGCCTCATTTTTGTCATACGCGACGGAGAAGATGGTGTCCAGGCATCCCGAAGAGTTCGGCAAAGGGGCGATCGCGGGGGTGGCAGGTCCCGAGGGGGCCAACAATGCCGCCGTAGCCGGGGCGATGGTTCCCCTCTTTACGCTGGGCATCCCCGGTTCCGGCACCGCCGCGGTGATGCTGGGCGCGATGATGATGTGGGGGCTGCGGCCGGGCCCCTTGCTGTTCGTGCAGCATCCCGATTTCGTCTGGGGGATCATCGCCAGCATGTATATCGGGAACATCGTCCTGTTGATCCTGAACCTCCCGCTTGTTCCCCTGTTTGCGGCGATGCTGAGGGTTCCCTACTCCATCCTCTATCCGTTCATCCTCATCCTGTGCACGACGGGGGTCTACAGTCTCGACGGCAGCATGTTTGATGTCTATCTCATGTTCTTCTTCGGCGTGATCGGGTATTTCGTCAAGAAACTCGATTTCCCCCCCGCACCCATCGTGCTCGCGCTGATTCTGGGTCCCATGGTTGAGCGGGCGCTCTACCAATCCCTCACCATATCCCACGGAAGCTTCAGCATCCTCGTTACCCGCCCCTACTCGGCGGTATTTTTGGTCATGGTGTGCATTGTGCTCACGGTGCCGGTCATAAGATGGTGGAGACAAAAGAAGAAAGCGTGAGGAAACTTCGATTTTTCTCATGGCACGATAATACTGAAATCATCTGATGAGGTCCGACATGAATGATCAAACGATGGAAGTTCGCGCAGTCTCTGCAACCGGGGTCAGCGGATCCGGATTCAAGGAAAGCTCGCTTGAGAAAAGCCTTGAGATGAAGCCCCATTTCATCGGGTGCGATTGCGGCTCGACGGACCCCGGACCGGCGCCGCTCGGTTCGGGCAAGACCGCCTTCCCAAGGCAGGCGGTCAAACGCGATCTTCGCCTGATGCTGAAAGCGGCGCGCCAAGCGAAGATTCCTCTGCTTTTGGGGTCCGCAGGCACGGCCGGAGGGGAGCCGCACATTGCGGCGGTCAAGGAGATCATCCTTGAGATCGCCGCCGAGGAGAAGCTTGCGTTCCCGATGGCGCTGATCCACTCCGAGCAGGACAAGGCCTATCTGAAGCGGCGGCTCCGTGAGGGACGGATCAAGCCGCTGAAGCCGGCGCCCGATTTTGACGAGGCGGTGATCGATCGTGCCGTGCGCATCGTGGGGATGATGGGGGAGGAACCGTTTTTGCGCGCCCTCGACCACGGCGCCGAGGTGATCGTCGCGGGTCGTGCGAGCGACTGCGCCATTTTCGCCGGCATCCCCATCCAGATGGGTATCCCGCCGGGCATCGCCTGGCACGCGGCCAAGATCCTTGAATGCGGCGCCGCTGCCGCCGTCTCCAGATCGTCGCCGGATTGCATGTTCGCAACGCTCAGGAAAGACCATTTCGACGTGGAAACACCGAATCCGGAGATGCGCTGTAGTCCGCAGAGCATCGCAGCGCATAGCCTCTATGAAAACTCCGACCCTTACCATCTGATCGAATCAAGCGGGGTCATCGACCTGAGCGCCGCACAATACGAGGCATTGGACGACCGCCGCGTGCGCGTCCGTGGAAGCCGATTCGAGCCTGCCCAGAGGTACACGGTCAAACTCGAAGGCGCCGAGCAGGTCGGCTACCAGAGCATCGTCATCGGTTCGATCCGCGACCCTTACATCATCCGACAGCTTGACTCCTGGGTGGAACGGCTCAAGCTGCGGGTCGAGGCGCGCGCGGACGAAGTCTACTCCGGCGACAAGGCCGGCGAGCACCTCTTTAACGTCCGTATCTACGGGAAGGACGGCACGATGGGGCCGCTTGAGCCGGTCAAGGAGATCCGCTCCCATGAGGTTTGCCTCGTCATGGAAGTGACGGCGGCAACGCAGGAGATCGCGACCACCATCGTTTCCATGGCCCGACACCAGGCGCTGCATCTACCCATCCCGGAATGGGGCGGCTTGATCACGGGTGTGGCATGCATATACAGCCCCGCCTATCTGGAGCGGGGGGCGGTCTACCGGTTCTGCGTCAACCATGTGGTGGAACCGGACGATCCATACGAGATGTTCCCCATCGAATACGAAAACGTCGGTTGAGGAGAATGAGAAAATGGCAAAACTCGGTGAAATGGCTCGTCTCATCCGCAGCAAGAATGCCGGACCGTTCGAACTGACCTTCGACATCATGTTTGACGACAAGGAAAGTTTCCAGCGCGTTTTTGACAGCAATGCACTGTCCCCGCAGCTCATTGCGGACTTGTATCAAGTTCCGCTAGAGGACGTGAAGTTCTTCGTCGTCCCGGCGGCGCTGGCATTCAAGGCATCCATCCCGCGGCCGCGGTTCCAAGGCGACTTGCTGGACAGCGACGGGCATGGCGGGCAACAGTATGCGCCTCTGTTGGATATTGAAATTCCCTAACAGGCTCTTGAAGGAACATTAATCGTGGAGCTTCATGAAGTCAGGGTCTATCCTTCCAACGCAACGCCGGGCAGGACCGATCAGTTGGCCTGGAAAATTGCCGAGGTTTCCGCGGACCCGGTAGCGGTTGATCCGGACGTTGCCGAAATGGTGATCAACCGCATTATTGACAACGCCGCCGTCGCAATCGCGGCCATCAACCGGAACCCGGTGGCTCACGCGCGGGCCCAGGCATTGGCGCATCCGCGACCCAGCGGGGCAACGGTCATCGGGCTTCCCTCCCGCCGGCGATTCGAGGCCGAGTGGGCGGGCTGGGCCAATAGCGTTGCCGTCAGGGAGTTGGATTTTCATGACACCCTGATGGCCGCTGATTACAGCCATCCCGGGGATACGATTCCACCCCTGATTGCCGTCGCCCAGCAATGCGGACGGTCCGGGGCGGACCTGATTCGGGCGATTGCGACGGCCTATGAGATTCAGGTGGATCTGGTCAAGGCGATCGACCTGCACAGCCACGGGATTGATCATGTCGCCCATCTCGGGCCGGCCGTTGCGGCCGGTATAGGCGCCCTGCTGGCTCTTCCCCCGGACGTGATTTACCAGGCGGTACAGCAGGCGGTCCATCTCTCGTTTGCCACCCGGCAGTCCCGTAGGGGCGAAATCTCAAGCTGGAAGGCTTATGCCCCGGCCCATGCGGGGAAGGTTGCCGTGGAGGCAGTGGATCGGGCAATGCGGGGTGAAGGAAGCCCTTCGCCGATCTACGAAGGAGACGACAGCGTCATCGCCCGGATGCTGGCGGGGAAGAACGCCGTTTATCAGGTTCCCTTGCCGTCCCGCGGCGAACTCAAACGGGCGATCCTGGAGACCTACACCAAGGAACATTCCGTGGCCTTTCATTGTCAGGCGATGGTCGATCTTGCTTTCAGGGTTAGAGACCGGGTGGCGGATGTCGAGCAGATTGCAGACATCACGATTTATACGAAACACCACAGCCACCGGGTCACCGGAACAGGATCCAACGATCCGCAAAAAATGGACCCCAACGCAAGCCGCGAGACGCTGGACCATAGCATCATGTTCGCTTTTGCCGTTGCCCTTCAGGACGGCCAGTGGCATCATATCAGAAGCTACCTCCCGGAGCGTGTCGGACGCCCGGATACCGTCCGTCTCTGGCATAAGATCAAAACGGTGGAGGACCCGGAATGGAATCGGCTCTATGATGAACCGGTCCCCTTGCAAAAGGCCCACGGCGGCCGGGTGGAAATTCTTTTTCATAACGGTGAAAGGCTTGTGGATCAGCTCCTTTTCCACAATGCGCACCCGATGGGCGCAAAACCTTTCACCCGGTCCGATTATATCGCCAAGTTTGAACGGTTAAGCGAAGGAATCATCTCTTCCCGGGAATGCGAACGGTTTGTTGACCTGGTCCGGAATCTGCCGCAACGATCGCCGCAGGAACTTTCCGAACTCACACTGGAGGTTCCGGCCGGCTCTCTTCGCTGTTCGGAGCGCGACACGCAGGGGATTTTCTAAACCGTCAATCCCGGACGGATGGATTCGCAAAAATGGCCGAACATGAACCCCTCCCGAAAGAATATGACCTGATCATTCTCGGCGCGGGCTGCGCCGGCCTGGCATGCGCCATTGAAGCGGCAGATCTGGGAGGACGGGTCATCATCCTCGAAAAGATGGCGCGCCCTTCGGGCAATATCCTGTTTGCCGGCGGGGCCGTTTCTGCGGCGGGAACCCGCCTTCAGGAGGCCCAGGGGATCCGTGAGGATGTTGAATCTTTTTACAAGGATTTAATGGAGGTATCCCTTCAGCGGGGAGACCCGGACCTAACCCGGGTCTTCGCCCGGAATTCAGCGGATGCAGTTCATTGGCTCTCCGATACGGTGGGGGTGCAGTGGGCCCCGATCACAGAGAGGCTGCCGCCTGCCCGATGTCGTGTACATCAGGTCACGGGTCCTTTGCGTCCCGGCGGGGCGCAGCTCTCCCGAGATCTTTTCACTGCGACGGCGAAACGCAAAATTCCGCTGCTCTGCAATGTCAAAAAACTGGAACTTGTCGGGGATCCGCAATGCGGGATTTCGGGTGTAAGGGCCCAAGCGGAGCCAGGGGTCCGGGATTTCCGGGCCAAGGGGGGGGTGGTTCTGGCCACCGGTGGATTTCATGCCAACCGCGAAATGGTCAGCGAACATATGGGGGATTGGGCTTCCCGGATGCCCTACCGGGGGTCGCGCGTGAACACCGGGGAGAATATCACGCTGAGCAGATCCTTCGGCGCCAGGCTTGTCAATATGGACCAGTTCCACGGGGGCCCGATCCACGGTCCGACAAAGGCAAACCCCTCCGGGGCGGTGAACTTCGGCATTTGCGTTACACAGGAGGGAAAACGCTATGTTGATGAAGGCTGGACCTATCTCCGGGTCGGCCGAGAGACCGCCCAGAAGAGCGCTGATAACCATGCCTTTATCATTCTCGATGAAGAAGCAAGAAGGTCGCCCCTGGTGATGGACCGCTTTGAAAGATACCAAAGGGCAGGGGCGCCCATTTATGAGCATGATACGATCGCGGATCTGGCCCGCAAGGCGGGGATCGGAGTCGAGGAGTTGGTTCGAACCGTTACCGGGTATAACGATGCGGTGCAGGCCCAACGAACCGGCGATCTGATTCCCCCCAATACGCTGGAGTTCCCGCGCCCCCTCCGAACCCCCAGGTTCCATGCCATTCCTTTCCGCGGCGGGATGACGGCGACGTTTGGCGGTCCATTCATCAATGTCAGAGCCCAGGTCATCAGTACAGAGGACAAGATAATCCCCGGCCTCTATGCCGCAGGAAACGCCGCCGGAGGTCTTTTCTATGGGGATTACATCGTCGGTTCACAACTTGGAGCGGCCATCGTTTTCGGGCGAATTGCGGCGGCGGATGCCTGTGCAAGAGCCCAATGATATGGGCTCATGAACGTAATCGTTATTCCGTTGCAGACCCTAAGCCAAAGAGCCGGCGGGTGTTCTCCTCCGTTACCCGTTCCAGCTCTCCGCACGCCATGCCGCGGATCTCCGCCAGGCAGCGGGCCGTCTCTACGACATGGGCCGGCTCGTTGCGCTTCCCCCGGTACGGCTGTGGGGCGAGGTAGGGGGCGTCCGTCTCGATGAGAAGCCTCTCCGCAGGGATCTCTCGGGCCACCGCCCTGAGCTGATCCGCCTTCCGGTAGGTCACCGGACCGGCGACGGAGAGATGAAATCCCAGCGCGATGCATTCCTGGGCCATCGCCAAATCCCCGGAAAAACAGTGGAGAACCCCTCGCAGACGGCCCTTCCGCTGCCTCAGAATCGCAAGTGTTTCGGCATGGGCCTCCCGGTCGTGGATGATCACGGGGAGGTTCAGTTCGTCTGCAAGGTCGAGCTGCTCCGCAAACCGCCGGAGCTGGGTCTCCCGCGGGGAGAGGTTGTAGAAGAAATCGAGGCCGATCTCACCGATCGCAACCACCTTCGCCTGCCCGGCAAGAATCCGGAGGGCGTCATAGGTCTTGGCGTCGATCCCCTTTACCTCATGGGGGTGGATGCCGACGGCCGTATAGACGAGCGGATAAAGACCGGCAAGCGACACCGCCTTTTCGCAATCGGGAAGCGTTGTTCCGACGGTGATGATCGCCGTCAGGCCGGCCGCCGCCGCCCTCCCGATAACCGCCTCCCGGTCACCGTCAAAGGCCTCCATCTCCAGATGTGCATGGCTGTCAATCGTCATGGCCGCCCACCATTCGAAGCCGCTTTGACCGGTTTTCCTTGCATAGCCTTCTTGAACATGAACTTTCTCCTTTCTTTTCAACGCGTCAGGGAGGCGATGACCTCGATGTGGCCTGTCTGCGGGAACATATCGAGCGGCTGGATGAGATCAAGCCGATAGCCGCATCCGGTCAGATAACGGACATCCCGGGCCTGCGTCGCGGGATTGCAGGAGATGTAGACGATTCTCTCCGGACGCAGCGCCGCCACCCCTTCGAGGACCCCCGCCCCACAGCCGTCACGGGGCGGATCGAGGACGATCCGATCGGCCTTCATGCCGGACAGAACGCGTTCTCTTAAGATTTCGGCCACATCCCCGATCCTAAAAATGGCATCCATCTCTTAGAAGCTACCTCTGCCTTTCGTCCGCCGCTCCCGCCGGGGGAAACGGGTCACTTCGATAACCAATTATTGGAGTCTTCTTAGCATCTTCCCGAACATCCGTAAACCATTTCCCTTTACATCCGCGGCAAATGCTGCTAATGACCTCCAAAAAAAGTTGGCTGGAAGGAAAACCGATTGGAACACGGAAACGTCCACCGAATCACACTGGGAAGCCGGGAGATCATCCTGATTGGTACGGCCCACGTCTCGCGCGAAAGCGCCGATTTGGTGGAGCGGGTCATCGATGAAGAAAAACCGGACACGGTCTGCGTCGAACTCTGCCAGCCCCGCTATGAGGCGATCCGCCAGCGTGACAAATGGCAGGAGACCGACATCGTGAAGGTCATCCGCGAGAAGCGGACAAGCCTCCTCCTCTCCCAGCTCATCATGGCCTCCCTGCAGCGGAAGATCGCGCAGAAATTCAACATCACTCCGGGTGAAGAGATGCTCCGGGCGATCGACCGGGCCGGGGCCGTCGGCGCGGAGATTGTGCTCGCGGACCGGGAGATCCGGGTGACGCTGCTGCGGACCTGGCGGAAGATGGGTTTCTGGAGCAAGGTGAAGTTCCTTCCCGATGTCCTCCTCTCGCTGCTCGCCACCGATGAGATCACCGAAGAGGAGATCGAGAAACTCAAACAACACGATGTCCTCGAACTCGCCCTTCAAACTGTGGGAGAGAAGCTTCCGGGGCTGAAGACGACCCTGATCGACGAGCGGGACCTTTATCTCGCCCACACCATCGGCCATGCGCCGGGCGCAAAGATCGTGGCGGTCGTGGGTGCGGGACATGTGCCTGGCATTCAAAAGCATTTCGGGGAGGAGATCGACATCGAATCACTGAATCGGATTCCCGATAAGGGCCTCTGGGGAAGATTCGCCGGCTGGTTCTTTTCTCTGGCCATCGTGGGCCTCTTCATCGCCGGCTTTTTCTATTCCGGCTCCCAGGCCAGTCTGAAGATGATCACCTGGTGGGCGGTCATCACCGCCTCTTTTTCCGGACTCGGGGCGCTGATCCTTCTGGCCCACCCACTCACCATTTTGGCTTCCGCGATCGCCGCCCCCATCACGACCCTGCACCCGCTGATCGCCGCGGGTTGGGTCGCCGGCCTGACGGAGGCGACGCTCCGCAAACCGCAGGTGAAAGATTTTCTGGCCCTCCAGGATGACATCGTCTCGGTCCAGGGGTTTTTCCGGAACAAGATCACACGCCTGCTTCTGCTGGTCGCCGTCGTCAATCTGACCACCTCCATCGGGACCTTCGTCGCGATTCCGGTAATCATGAGGTTCATATGAACGGTATGCCGTCATGATCGAAAAGAAATCGATGCTCTGCCCAAACTGCCGGAGACTGATCAGCAATGACGAACCGGCCTGCCCGTACTGCGGAGTCACCCGCCCCGGCGCCCCCTGGAAAAGGGTATTTGCGGAGGTGATCTCCCTGCGCCGCTTCGATCCGGTCATGGCCATCATCGCCGTCAATGCCGCCTTCTACCTCTTTTCACTGCTGCTCAACCCGGCGGCGATCGGCCTTTCCGCCAATCCGATGGCGTTTCTCTCCCCTTCCGACGGAAGCCTGTTCCTCCTCGGCGCGACCGGAACGCTCCCGATCGCCTACGGTCGCTGGTGGACCCTCATCTCCGCCGCCTTCCTCCACGGGGGGATCCTGCACATCTTCTTCAACATGATGGCCCTGCGACAACTCGCGCCCTTTATCCTCGATGCGTTCGGCCTGCATCGCTTCGCGATCCTGTACGTCTGGACCGGCGTTGCCGGCTTTTTCGTATCTTATCTCGCCGGCGTCCCCCTCACCATCGGCGCCTCGGCGCCCGTCTGCGGCCTGATCGGCGCCATTCTCTACTACGGCAAGAGCCGGGGCGGTTTCTATGGAGAGGCGATCTACCGTCAGGCCATGGGGTGGGTCGTCGGGCTGGTCCTCTTTGGTCTCTTCCTTCCCGGAATCAACAACTGGGCACATGGGGGGGGGATTGTCTCCGGCCTCGTGCTTGCGTTCATCACCGGCTACCACGAATGGCGAAAGGAAACATCGATCCACCGGATCCTTGGAACGGGAAGCATCGTGATTGCGGCGGCCGCCCTTCTCTGGGCGGTCATCCAGGCGATTTATCATATGACGGTTTTGTAAGAGAAAGGAAGGACCATGAAAAGAAGGCTTCTTTGGACTGCGTTCCTCATCCCGGCACTTCTGCTGATCGCGGGCTGCGACACCGCCTTCACCGTCGGGGCCAAGACGGTCGGCATCCGTTCGGGGGAATTTATCTACACGGATGGTTATCTGCGGGCGACCTACATCTTCCCTTTCGATAAGGTTTGGCCGGCCTGCGAGAAAACCCTGACCGGGATGAAGGCGACCGATGTCGAACGGATCCGAAAGATCGCCCAAGGCACCTTCACGGCGATGATCCATGACGAAAAGGTTCGAATCTCGGTCGATTATGTGGAGAAGGAGATCACGGCGGTCTCCATCATGGTCGGGATGTCGGGGAACAACCTCGCTTCGCAACTAATCCACGACCGGCTCGCATCCACGCTGAAGACACCCTGAAGAAGGCGCTCCCGCGGAGGCCTTTGTGGAACCTCGGTGACGGCCGCAGCGCTATTCTACTTCGCGGTCAGACAGAGGAGAAGGCCTTTGAGGTAGCGACCCTCCGGATGGGCGAGGTTCACTGGGTGATCCGGTCCCGCCCCGAGAGGACGGAGAAACTGCGCTGTTTTTCCCGCATCCCGTACGGCGCCGAGGACGATCTTTTCGAACAATTCCAAGCTGACCGGGTTGGAGCAGGAAAAAGTGGCCAACATCCCGCCCTCGCACAGGCGCCTCGCCGCCTGGAGGTTGATCTCCTTGTAGCCCCGCGCCGATCGCTCCACCTCCTTCCGCGACTTGGCGAACGCCGGGGGATCCAGGATGATCAGATCGAACACCTCCTCCGTTTCCCGCAGATACGCGAAGCAATTGTCCGTGAGGATCGGGTGCCGCTCGGCAGAACAACCGTTCCGGGCGAGGTTCCTGCCGGCGATCTCGTTGGCCGCCGCGGAGGCATCGACGGAGACGACGCGTTTCGCCCCCCCGCGGGCGGCATAAACGGAAAAGGCGCCGGTGTAGGAGAAGCCGTTCAGAACTGAGGCCCCCCGGCTGAGAGCGCCGATGATCTCACGGTTCCCACGCTGATCGAGGAAGAATCCCGTCTTCTGACCTGCAATCAGATCGACCTCGAAGCAGAAGCCGTTTTCGATGATCTCCGTCATTGCCGGAATATCGCCCGCCGCCGAGCCGATCCGGTTGGACATCCCCTCGAGTTGACGGGAATGCCCCTCGCTCCGTTCGTAGATCCCCATGGATCCGGTCGCATCGGAGAGATGGCCGATGAGGGTCTCCCGCCATTTCTCCATCCCCGCTGTCCCGATGCTGAATACAAGAAAGCTTCCGTAACGGTCGACAACGAGGCCGGGCATTCCGTCCCCCTCTGCATTGATGAGGCGATAAGCGTCCGTTTCAGGCGGCACGACCTTCTTCCGCAGGGCTAAGGCCCGATCGATCCGCCGGCGCCAGAAATCGTCGTCGATCCGGGCGTCCGGATCAACGGTCAGAAGACGGAAGGCGATGTCGCCGGTGTTGAAAAAACCGAGGCCGAGGCTCCGGCCGAGGCTGTCCATCGCAAGAACGATGTCGCCGGGCGCAGGATCTCCTTCCACCCTGGCCACGGCCCCGGAGAAGACCCAGGGGTGGCCGTGGCGGAGCGGGGCCTCTCGCCCCTTCTTGAGTATGATCCGCGGATAGCCCATCATGACGTCCCTTTACCATCCATCCGGTTACCCCAATATTGCCTTAACAAAACCGGCGCTGAGCATCCGCTCAACGCCGGTTCCATTCAGACTTCAGCCATTTTAACGGGTACTATTTCTTGTGGCACTTGGCGCAATCGGCTTTTTCTGTCATTGAAAAGGCCTTCTTGCCTTCGTGGCAGGCGGCGCAAAACTTCGGTCCTTTGTGATCAGCCTCGGTGATCTTCGCCTCTTTCTTCTTCGTGAACAGTTCTGGCTCCTTGTGGCAGTCGTTGCACTTCAATTTCTTCGCAATATGTGCTTTATGGATGAAGGTAACCCCTCCGTCTTTCCCGCCTTCATATTTGACATCCTTCTGAGCGAAGGCCGTGCCCAGGGCAACAAAACATACCATGCATACGCTGACGATCAAAATCCTCCAGAATTTACTCACCACGTTCTCAATCCTCCTTTCGTCAATGATCCCCTTATCCATTTTTCTCTTGGGCCGATTCACTATCGGCGCTTGGAGACTTTTAGTTTAAAACAATTTTATTTTCAAGGGAAAAATTCGTCAAAACAACTTACGACGATCCTCCTTCCATTTTTTAGAAAAACAAATATTCAGATAGTTAAGGACTCTTACACGCAAGAACCGGAACCTGTTTTGTACAACCAGTTGGATTTATTTAACAGTTAATTGGACAGGTGCAATAGGTTATCTGTAACCTGCATAAGTCAGTAAAAAAGTTGATGTTGACAGATGGCAATCCGCAGCTTATGGTGCACTTTCCGTTTGACATCTATGTGGATATTGGGTAGTTTCTTGAGCAAGAGAAACATCATGTGTTTAAATACGCTGATGAGGAGCGAAACAGCATGGGCAAAGAGCTGAGTGAAGAAGAGAAAGCAAAAATCAGATTCTTAGTCGTTGACGACATGATCAACATGCGACGCACCGTCAGGAACATGCTCCGCCAGCTTGGATACGTGCACATAATCGAAGCCGAGGATGGCCTCGATGCGTGGGGAAAGCTTCCCACAGCGAAGATAGATGTGGCCATTGTGGACTGGAATATGCCTCGAATGACCGGCGTTGAACTTTTAAGAAAGGCACGGGCGGATGACAGATTTGCGAAAACCCCCTTCATCATGATAACCGCAGAGGTCGATGAGAGTACCATCGCCGAGGCGGCGGAAACCGCGGTCGATGCCTACATAATCAAGCCTTTCGTGGCGACGACACTTGAAGAAAAGATTAATGCTGTCCTGGAGAAGATAGAAAATCCTTCGCCTCTGGACACGCTTTTGAGCCTTGTGAAAGTCTTTGCCGGCGCCGGCCAGTTTAACAAGGCCATAGAGCAGTTGAAGACAGCGCTCAACACCAACCCCTCAAGCCCGCGGGTTTACCTTGCCTTGGGTGATCTGTATAATCAACGAGGCATGCTTGACGATGCCGAGAGGGCTTACAAGAAGGCTATTCTGCTGGCAGTGAAGTTTACCAGGGCCTACGATGGGCTCGCGGATGTGTATGCAAAGAAGGGCGATTCGGGAAGAAGTATTCAGGCGATGCAGGATGCTATCGGCCAGAGTCCGCGGAATGCATCGAGACAGACCACGCTGGGGAAGGTTCTGCTCGAGCAGGGAATGCCGAAAGAAGCAGCGGCCGCTTTTGATAGTGCCATCAAGACGGAACCGACCAATATGGTTATGCGGTCGGAAATAGCCGAGAGCTTCCTTGCGAAGGACATGAATGAGGAAGCTGCCACATTATTCCAGTCGGTATCGAGGGCTGACCCCAAGGACGTACATGTATACAACAGGCTGGGCATAGCTTACCGCAAGCAGGGCAAATTCCAGGAAGCGATTGAAGAATACAAGAAGGCGTTGGCCGTAGATCCGGGTGACGAAAATTTGTATTATAACCTCGGCAGGGCATACATTGAAGCGAAGAAGATAGATGAGGCGGTTGCCCAGTTTAACAAAGCGTTGGAAATTGACCCGGATTTCAAAGAGGCCCGGGAAGCATTGGATCAAATCAGGAATCGAAAATAAAAGGACCGAAAGAACCGGCTGGCCGACGGGGTTTTAAAGCATGGTAAAAAAAGCCAAGGTCGATCTGTTAGATGAAGAGATCGCTGAAGAGAAAGCGGAATTGCTGGAAGCCATCAAACAGAGGGATTGTCAGATAGAAACGATGACCAGGAGGCTGGAATCAAGCACTGATCTGACGCGGATGATTGTCCATGATCTGAAAGGACCTCTGGCAGGTATCTTGGCAAATCTGGACCTGCTGATGTCCCCCGGCATAGGTCGCAAGGAACGGGAAATACTGGAAACGGCCATTCAGGGAGGGAACGACCTCATCAATATCATCAATACCCTTCTGGAAATAGGTAAGATGGAAAAAGGAAAGCTGGAACTAAACTTAAGCATAATCAATCTGGCGGAGCTTTTTAAGGCAACTGTCGCAAAATTGAAATCCCTGGCCTCACAAAAAAACCTTGATTTGGAAGTGGATTGCCGCAGCAAGATTTCTTCTGTTGCCGCAGACGCATCGCTGATCGAGAGAATTATTTTTAATCTGGTGACGAATGCCATCAAGTACACCCGGGAGGGAGGCACGATAAGCTTGATGACGAGGGACGGCAGCACCAAAGGCACGGTTCTCCTCGCGGTTTCAGATACCGGTGTCGGCATTCCCCGTAAGTTCCATAAAACCATATTTGATCTTTATACCCAGCTCCGTCTCCCCGGAGGGAGACGTGCCGATAAGCAGGATTGCGGTGCGGGGACAGTGGATAAAGGCGCCGCCGGTATCGGCCGTGAGAGGAGACGGATGGCCAGTGTCGGTATCGGACTCGCTTTCTGTAAGCTTGCCGCCGAACAGCATGGGGGCAGCATTGGGGTTGAGAGCGAGTTGGGAAAGGGGAGTACCTTCTTTGTTTCATTACCGACAAATCTGATCCCCTCGGGCAGCGGTCTCATTTGAAACCACGAGACAACTTCCACAAAATCACATCTCTGAAAAAGACACATGGTTATAAGTGGCTATCCTCACATCTTTTCTAACCCAATGGTCATTGATAAGCATTTGAACGATTGACAAATGCCTGCCCGGTGGAAATCATAGGAGAACGACAATGAGCGTATTGGATGCGATTGGAAACACCCCTCTGGTGGAGATCATCAATCTTTGGGATTCCGAGAAGACCGGAGTACGGATCATGGCGAAGCTGGAGGGTTCCAATCCGGGCGGTTCGGTCAAAGACCGTCCGGCTTACTACATGCTCAAGGAGGCTGTCGCTTCCGGAAAGCTGGTCCCGGGGAAAACGATCCTGGAGCCCACTTCCGGAAACACGGGCATCGGGATGGCCATGGTCGCGGCAGCCATGGGGTATAAAATAAAGCTCACGATGCCGACATGCGTCAGCGCGGAGCGACAGGCCGTTTTGCAGGCCCTCGGGGCGGAATTGGAGCTGACCCCGGGCAGCGACCGCACCGACGGCGCCATCAGACGGGCACACCATATCATGGAATATCAGGGAGATAAGTACTTCATGCCCAATCAGTTCGATAATCCCCACAACTCCCTGGCCCATTACCATACGACCGGGCCGGAGATCCTGCAGCAGACCAACGGTGAGGTCGATCTTTTTGTCGCCGGGATGGGTACGACAGGCACGCTTATGGGCTGTTCCCGATTTTTCAAGGAGAAAACGCCATCGATCAAAGTCGTCGGTATTGAACCCACGCTGAACCACCGTATCCAGGGCTTGAAGAATATGAAAGAGGCGATCGTCCCGAAGATCTATGATCCAAGTCAACTGGACCACATCGTCAGTTGCAACGATGAAAACGCCTTCGACATCACCCGCGACCTTTCCCTTCGCGAAGGGCTGTTTTGCGGAATAAGCTCGGGCGCAGCCATGTGGGGCGCCCTCCAGGTGGCCAGAGACCTGCCGCGCGGCGCGACCGTCGTGGTCATCTTTCCCGATCGGGGAGACCGCTACCTTTCAACGGAGGTTTTCCGTTCGGTCTGCGCCATGTGCCCGCCCTGACCCATGGCACACCATATTGTTCTTCCTTGTCGTCAGTAAAACGTCGCTCTTGAGGAAAATGCATGCTTTCATCTGAAAATGCGCCATCAACCTGGTGATTTCCACTGCTGCTGCCAAGAAAGATGGAGACACCATTAAGGTCAAGCTGGGAGAGATCAAGGGCAAGTGCGGCGAGTGTCACGCAAAGATCCGTGACAAGAAATAGCCTGATGATCTGGTATTCAACCTCTCGTTATTATTGGTCGGGGCGGAGTGATTTGAACACTCGACATCCTGCTCCCAAAGCAGGCGCGCTACCGGGCTGCGCTACGCCCCGTTTATGATCCATTCTGGAACCTCTCTTTAAGCTTTGCAAAGGCCTTGGCCCGATGGCTGATCCTGTTCTTGATCTCGGGGGTGAGCTGGGCCACGGTCATCCCCTCTCCGGGTAGAAAGAAGAGCGGGTCATATCCGAACCCGCCTTTCCCGACAGGCTCCTCCACAATCCGTCCTTCCCAGCATCCCTCAAAGGCCTCATAACGGCCATCGGGAGGATAGAGAACCAGAACACAGCGGAATGCTGCCCCTCGATTTGCCGCGGGAACACCCTTCAGGTCATGGAGGAGCTTCCGGTTGTTCTGCAGATCATCCGCATCGTTGCCGGCAAACCGCGCCGAGTGAATGCCGGGTGCGCCTCCCAGCGCGTCCACCTCCAATCCGGAATCGTCGGCAAGCACGATTTTTCCGGTGGCTTCCGCAACCGCCCTGCCCTTTTTGAGGGCGTTCTCCAGAAAACTCTTCCCGTCTTCAACGATCTCGGAGATCTCCGGATAATCGTTCAACGAAGAAAGGCTGATGCCAAGATTTGCAAGCATCGCCTGAATTTCTCTGATCTTTCCTTGGTTCCTCGAAGCCAGCACGATCGTATTCAGGTCAAACCTCTATTCCGCTACGGCGCCTTCCGGAAATAATCTCTGAGTCCCGCCACCAGAGCCCGGGCGACAGCCCTCTGTGTCTTCTCAGCGGTCAGCCGTTTCCGGTCATCCGGGTCGGTCGCAAAAGCGATTTCCACAACCAGTCCGGGAATGGCCATTCCGTCCAAAAGAGGGCTGGGCGCATCCCGAAGACCGCGTCCTTTCCTTGGGAAGACCGTTTCGAGAGCGGACTGGATCCGCTGCGCGAGCCTCACGGAATCGTTCAGGGAGGTATTGCGGGCCATATCCTTGATAATCGGCGATGAATCTCCGCCGCCGGGTACGGACTGCCGAAAGCCCGGGAAATAGACCTCATACCCGCTCGCCTTTTTTCCGAAACCGGCATTGAGATGAATGCTCAGCAGGGCGTCTGCTTTCATTGTCCCGGCTGACTTTACCCTCTCCGCGATCGACAGGGTCCGGTCCGTCGAACGGGTCAATAGGACTTGAAGGCCCGGTATTTTCTGCGCCTCCTCGCGCACCAGCAGGGCCAGATTCAGCGTCAGCTCTTTCTCGCGGAGCTTGTCCGACACCACACCTGGATCATCTCCCCCATGGGCGGGATCGAGTAAAACGGTATATGAACCCTGTTGGGGCGCCCCGGGGCCGGCCAGCGGAATCAGGCAAAACAGGATCACGGCCAGAGTGAAAACTCCATATTTTATGCGCCATCCATTCATCAGTTCCATTGTTTCCTTTCCAGCCTCATTGTTAAAGGACTTGTGCTTCATACAGCAAACGACGGCCGGCTGTCAATGGAATCATCATCGTTTCAGCCTTCCGCCGTCCGATCAGGACCGCCAGATCCTCTCCACCGAGATGACCCCCCGCAACTTTCGGATCGCAGTGGAAATTTTATTAAACTGCTTGAGATTGGTGACATTGACACCGAAATGACAGGTAGCCTGACCGTCCGGCGCAGTATTGATCTCGGCGTGGTATATGTTGACGTCCAGAGAGGAAATCGCGGTGCTGATATCGGCCAGGATGCCCTTGCTGTCATGGCAGACGATTTTCATCTGCACCGGATATTCACGCTTTTCGCTAACATCCCACTGCACATTCACCAGCCGCTCGGCATCCATATCCGGCACATGGATACAATTGGCTGTATGAACGGTGATTCCTCTCCCCCGGGAAATATAACCGATGATCTCATCTCCCGGGATCGGATCGCAACACTTTCCAAACCGGACCATGATGTCCTCGATCCCGGTCAGCGAAACGCCGATCGGTTCCGTCTCCGGTCCTTTTTTTCGCGTCTTGTCAAACGGTTCCTCTTTTTTGACCTCTTCTTCCGGAAGAAAATGGTGAACGACATGCTTGGGCGACACCCTTCCGTAACCGACGAAGGCCAGCAGATCATCAAGGGATTCGGTATGCAGCTCTTTAAATAACACCTGCATTTCAGATGATTTGGAAATTTGGCCGAATTTCAGGTGGTGTTTCTTGAACTCCTTCTCCAGAAGATCGCGGCCGAGGGTTACGCTCTTTTTACGTTCTTCGGTCTTGACCCAGTTCCGGATCTTCGCCATCGCACGGGAGGTCACCACGTATTTCAGCCAATCCTTGCTGGGATGGTGGCCCGCCTGGGTGACAATTTCAACCCTGTCTCCATTCCGCAGTTGATATTTTAGCGGAACGATGCTTCGGTTCACTTTGGCGCCAATGCACTGATTGCCGACATCCGTATGGATGCTGTAGGCGAAATCGATGGGGGTCGCCCCTTTCGGAAAGGATCTCACATCCCCGTTCGGGGTAAAGACGTAAACCTCCTCGGGGAACAAAGCCACTTTCAGATTGGACATGAACTCGCGGGGATTTTTGATCTCCTGCTGGGCGTCCAGCAGATCCCGCAGCTTCTTGATCTGATCATCATCGGGGGAAAAGGAGCGCCCTTCTTTGTAGCGCCAGTGGGCTGCAATTCCCCCCTCCGCCCAGTCATGCATCGGCTGGGTCCGGATCTGGATCTCAACCCTCTCCCCGTAGGGTCCAATCACGGTCGTATGGAGGGATTGGTAGTGGTTGGCCTTCGGCATCGCGATATAATCTTTGAACCTTCCGGGGACCGGCGTCCAAAGGGCATGCACCATGCTCAATGCCTCATAACAATCCTTGTCCTTGTCCGAATCAAGAATGATCCGGAATGCCGTAAGGTCATAAACCTCATCGAAATCGATGTGCTGCTCCTTCATCTTCATGTGGATGCTGTAGAAATGTTTGGCCCTTCCCTCGACTTCGCCACGGATACCGAAACTCTCCATCTCCCGGCGGATGATTCCCTTGACCTCCTCGGTATACTGATTGCGTTTTTCCTGCTTTTTTACGATTCGTCTGGCGAGCTCATTGTAAGCCTCAAAGTCGAGATAGCGGAAGGAAAGGTCCTCCAACTCTATTTTCATCCAGTTTATCCCCAGCCGGTTGGCCAGCGGTGCATACAGATCCAGGGATTCTCTCGATATGTAGAGCTGCCGGTCCGGCGACTGAAACTCCAATGTCCGCATATTGTGGATCCGGTCCGCCAGTCGGACGAGAAGGATACGGATGTCGGACGACATCGCCAGAATCATCTTGCGGAAATTTTCCGCCTGCCTCTCCTCCTGATTGCCGAGCGTGATCTTGCTGATCTTGGTCAGCCCGTCGACGAGAAACGCCACCTCCTTGCCGAAGGCCTCTTCGATCTGCTCCTGCGTGGCAAGGGTATCCTCGACTGTATCATGCAGAAGGCCCGTCACCAGTGTCGCCGCATCGAGTTTCATATCTGCCAGGATGCCGCAGACCTCCATGGGATGGGTCAGGTAGGGTTCGCCGGAGAGGCGGATCTGCCCCTGATGAACGGAAGCGGAAAAAATGTATGCCTTTTCGATCATCCCGAGTTCGGTGGGGGATAGGTAAGGTTGGACCTTATCCAGGATGTCGTTGATACGCAGCATGGGAGTCCTAAGTTCTAAGTGCTGAGTGCCAAGTGCTGAGTGCCAAGTCCTCAGCACTCAGTCCTCAGACCTCAGCACGAATAAGTCCTATCAGAAACGCCTCGACCTCGGAAACCGGCAATGCGATGACCTCTCCGGACCGCCGGGTTTTGATCTCCATTTTTCCTTCGGCCAGCCTCTTGGGACCGACCGTAACACGATAGGGGATTCCGATAAGGTCGGCGTCCTTGAACTTGACCCCGGCCCTCTCGTCGCGATCATCCAGGATCACTTCCACGCCATTGGCCAGAAGGGCGTGGTAAAGATCCTCCGCGGTGGAGAAAAGCGCTTTTTCATTCACATTCACCGGGGTGATGATCACCGGATAGGGGGCAAGCGACAGCGGCCAGATGATCCCGTCCGCATCGTGATTCTGCTCGACGGCCGCGGCGACCGTTCGGCCGATGCCGATGCCGTAGCATCCCATCACCATGGTCCGCTCATGACCCTCGCGGTCGAGATAGGCGGCCCGCATGGCTTTGCTGTACTTTGTCCCCAATTTGAAGACATGGCCGACTTCGATACCGCGTGCAAAGCGAATCTCTCCGCCACAGCGGGGACAGGGATCGGATTCCCGAACCACGCGCAGATCGGCATGGTCTGCAATCAAAAAGTCCCTTCCGGGCTTGACGTGGCGAAGGTGAAAATCCTCACGGTTGGCGCCCATGACACAATCGGTCGTCCCCAGAAGTGAATAATCGGCAATGATCCGGGCCTTGATTCCGACGGCGCCCGCAAACCCCCGTGGTGAGCCGGTAACCTTCCGGATCATCTCATCATCGGCCAGTTCCAGCAAATCGCAACCGAGGAAATTCTTCACCTTGATCTCGTTGACCTCCTGGTCTCCGCGGATCAGGACCGCGACAGGCGCACCATCCGCAGAGAAGATCAAGGTCTTGACGACCGCTTCCGGAACGACCTCCAAAAAACCGCAGACCTCCTCAATGGTCCGGACCCCGGGGGTGTTCACCTCCTCGACGGAAGGCGTCTCGCACGCAGATCCATTCTCCGCCAGCCGGGCGATCTCGGCCTTTTCCAGGTTGGCAGCATAGTTGCAGGCGCCGCAGTAGCAGATGGCATCTTCCCCGGAATCGGCCATCACCATGAATTCATGCGAATACTTTCCGCCGATGCTTCCCGAGTCCGCCTCGACCGAACGGAAGTTCAGGCCGCAGCGGGTGAAAATTCGCTGATAGGCATCAAACATCTTCCGATAGCTGATCTCGCTGCCCGCCTCGTCCATATCGAAACTGTACGCGTCTTTCATGCCGAATTCCCGACAGCGCATCACCCCAAACCGGGGGCGGATCTCATCGCGGAATTTAGTCTGAATCTGATAGAGATTCCGGGGAAGTTGCCGGTACGTTTTGATTTCGTTACGAACCAGATCGGTGATCACCTCTTCATGGGTCGGGCCGAGACAGCACTCCCGGTCGTGCCGATCGCGAAAGCGGAGCAGTTCCTTGCCGTAATGGATCCATCGCCCGGACTCCTGCCAGAGCTCTGCCGGCTGCACCATGGGGAGAAATACCTCCTGGGCGCCCGCCCGATTCATCTCTTCCCGGACGATCTGCTCAAACTTACGGATCACGCGGTAACCCAGCGGCAGATAAGAATAGACCCCGCTGGTCAGTTTTCTGATCAGGCCCGCCCGGATCATCAATTGGTGGCTGATCAGTTCCGCGTCGGAAGGAACCTCCCTTCCCGTGGGCAGGAACATCTCCGAATAACGCATGACACCTCCTTTTAAACTTGTTCCATCTTCCGGATCTCTTCCAGCAGTGCCGGGACAAATTCCGCTTCCCTGATCTTCCGGATAATCTTCCCCTTTCTAAACAGTATTCCTGTGCCCTTTCCTCCCGCGATGCCGATATCCGCGCCGGCAGCCTCTCCGGGGCCGTTGACGACGCAGCCCATGAGGGCGATCTTGAGGGGTTTCTTCATCCCCCGGAGCTCCTCTTCGACCCGTACCGCCAAACCGGCAAGGTCGATCTCGCAGCGACCGCAGGTCGGACAGGAGATGATGTCCGGTCCGACCTGCCGGATATTGAGCGCACGCAAAATACCGTATGCCAGGCCGATCTCCGGCACCGGATCGCCGGTGACGGAGACCCGGATCGTGTCACCGATGCCGTCATAGAGCAGGGTCCCGATGCCGATGGCGGATTTGATGGCCGACTGAATGAGGGTTCCCGCCTCCGTAACGCCGAGGTGAAGCGGATAGTCGGTCTCCATGGATACGGTTCTGTAAGCCTCGATCGTGGTCGCCACATCGGAAGATTTCAGAGAGAGTTTAATCGCGTCAAAGCCCATCTCTTCCAGGATACGGATGTTCTTCAGGGCACTCTCCACCAGCGCAGCTGCCGTCGGTCCGCCGTGGCGGGCGGCAATCTCCTTCTCCAGGGAACCGGCATTGATCCCGATCCGGATGACCTTCCGGCTGGTCTTGGCGATCCCCACGATCTTGCGGATTCCCTCCGGCGAGATGTTGCCGGGATTGATCCGGATGCCGTCCGCACCGTGATTCATCGCCAGCAAGGCGAGTTGATGGCGGAAATGGATATCCGCGATCAGCGGAATATGAATCAGGGAGCGGATCTCATGGATGGCAACCGCGGCCGCTTCATCGGGAACGGCAACGCGGACAATTTCGCAGCCCGCCTCCTCCAGCCTTCGGATCTGCCCCACCGTGGCTTTGACATCGCGCGTATCGGAAGAGGTCATCGACTGAACGACGATCGGTGCATTGCCGCCGATCCGGACACCGCCGAGGTCAATGGATTTCGTTTTTCTTCTGCTGCCCGGACTCACTGACGGTCATACCTTATGAAAAACAACCTGTTGGGTCCGCCCTCTATCGACCGCGCCAGCAGTAGAGGCAAAGATCCTTTTCCGGAACACCGATCGCTGCGATCATATCTTCGATATGAATGTATTTCAGAGAGGTCACATTCAGATCCTGCCGGATCCACTCGATCATTCTCCGGTACCGTTCGGAGGTGTGGTCCAGATATTCGTCGATACATTCCATATTGTCGCCTTCGAGGGCGCAGATCGCCCGGTGGGACGCCAGTTCGGCGGTCGTTCTCGTGGACGAGGCGTATCGGCAGGGAAACATCAGCGGCGGACAGGCAGGGCGGATATGGATCTCCTTCGCACCGTTGTCCCATAGTTTCCGGATCGTGTAATTCTTCAATTGCGTTCCCCGGACGATCGAGTCATCACACACCACCATCCGGCTTTCCCGGATCACATCCCGCACGGCAATGAGCTTCATCGTGGCCACCAGGTCCCGGATGTCCTGGGAAGGGGGCGTGTAGCTTCTCCCGTATCCCGGCGTGTATTTGACCAGCGGACGGCGGTATGGAAGACCGGACTCCATCGCATAACCGATGGCGTGGCCGACACCGGAATCGGGGACGCCCGCGACAAAATCCGCTTCAACCTGATCGCCGCGGGCCATGGCCCGGCCGCACCGTTCGCGGGCGTTTTCAACACTGATTCCCTCATAGATCGAGGCCGGATCTCCGGTGTAGATCCAGAGGAAGGCGCAGACGTGCTTCTCTTCCCCGGCCTTCTGTTCCGTGTGAATCCCGTTGTCATCAAGACGCACGATCTCCCCCGGTCCGAGGGAGCTGCTCAGTTCATAGCCGAGGTTCGAAAAGGAACTCGATTCGGTCGCGGCCGCAAAGCCCGGCTTTGATCCCGATTTACTAATCTCCCTCCCGATGACCAGCGGAAAGCGGCCGTAGCGGTCCCTTGCCGCATAGATCCCTTCCCGGGCCATCAATAAAACACAGAGCGACCCCTCGATGGACCGCTGCATCCTGTTGATTCCATCGACGATGCTTTCGCCGCGGTTGATCAGTTTTGCGACCAGTTCGACGTTGTTTACGCCGCCGTCCTCCATCTCGCTGAAGGAGGCGCCATCCCGGAGAAGATCGTGGGTCAGTTCGTCCTTGTTGGTGATCAGTCCGATTGCAGCAAGTGCATAGGTCCCGAATTTCGAACGGATGATCAACGGTTGGGGGGATCCGTCATCAATCGCCCCGATGCCCATCCGGCCGGCCATCCCCTTGTAATCCTCTACAAAACGGGATTTGAACTGGGCTTGGCTGATGCTGTGAATGGTATGGCTGAACCCCCCATCGCCCCAAACGGCCAACCCCGCATTTTCGGTCCCGAGATGGGAGTGGTAATCCGTTCCGTAAAACAACGCCTTAGCACAATTCCCTTCCGATACAACGCCGAAGATCCCACCCATGTTTCCCACCTTCTTAAGATGCCTGCATCCAAGTTATAACCCTGTGGAGTCCGGGTCTCCTCTTCCCTCAGCACTAAGCACTCAGCACCCAGTATTTTGGGCATCAGTGAAGTTTCAGCAGGGCCCGCCTGATCCGTTCGACCCCTTTTTCGATCTGCTCCATCGAGGTCGCATAGGATATGCGGATGTGGTCATCATGGCCAAAATCCCCTCCCGGAACCAAGGCAACGTTCGCCTCATCCAGCAGGTAAGTCGCCATTTCGGCTGAATTGCGGATGACCTTTTCCCCAAATGAGCGGCCGTAATAGGATCCCACATCGGGAAAGACGTAGAAGGCCCCCTGGGGGTTTAGACAGGTTACGCCAGGAATGGCCGTCAGCCTCTCGATAATGAGATCCCTTCTCTTCTGGAACTCCCGCGCCATCACCCCCACGCCCTCCTGGGGTCCGTTCAGCGCCTCGACAGCCGCCTTCTGCGCAATGGAGGTCGGGTTGGAGGTGTTCTGGCTCTGGTACTTCGTGATGGCGGAGACGATCTCCTCGGATCCGGCGGCGTAACCGATCCGCCAGCCCGTCATGGAATAGCTCTTGGAGACCCCGTTGATCACGATGGAATTGCGCTTCAGTTCGTCGCTGAGCGAAGGCAGCGTGAAAAACGGCTGATTGTCATAGATGATCTTCTCATAGATATCGTCGGAGATGATCATGATTCCCTTCCGGAGGATCACCGCAGCCAGTTCCTCCAATTCGCTCCGGCTGTAGCAGACGCCAGCCGGATTGGATGGAGAGTTGATGATGATCGCACGGGTCCTCGGCGTGATGGCCGCCTCCAGTTGCGAAGGCTGAAGCTTGAAGCCATCGCCGATATTTGTCTTGATGACCACGGGTTTCGCGCCGGTCAGGTAGACGATATCGGTATAGGAGACCCAGTAGGGCGAAGGAATCAGAACCTCATCCCCCTCCTCGAACAGGACTTGGGCGAGATTAAAAAGCGAGTGTTTGGCCCCGCAGGAGACCACGATTTCCGACCGTCGGTAGGTCAACTGATTGTCCCGCTGGAGTTTGGCAATGACCGCATCCTTCAGTTCGTCCGTACCGCCCACGGGGGTGTACTTGGTAAAGCCCGCATGGATGGCCCGGATGGCGGCCTCTTTGATGTTCAGGGGCGTGTCAAAGTCAGGCTCTCCGGCCCCGAAGCCGATGATGTCCCTTCCCGCCGCCTTCAACGCGTTGGCCTTAGCCTGGATGGTCAGCGTCGGCGATGGTTTGATGAGCGCAATTCTGGATGCCAATTTCATACGATTCCCCTTTTGGATGAATATTTTTCTACCAATTTCTGATTAACGATCTCCGGCACGAGCCCTTTCACGGAACCGCCGAGGCTGGCCGCTTCATTGATGATCGTCGAACTCGTATAAAACCACTTGTATCCGGTCATCAGGAAAACGGTCTCGACGTCACGGTTCAACCGGCGGTTGATCAGGGCAAGCTGAAACTCATATTCAAAATCCGAAAGGGCTCGGAGCCCCCGGAGAATCACGTTCGCCCCTGCTACTTTCACATATTCCACCAGAAGTCCGTCGAAGCTGTCGACACGGATATTCTTGAATTCCCGAATCACCTCCTGGATCATCCCCACCCTTTCCTCCACGGAAAAGAGCGTCTTCTTGTTCGGATTGTGGGCGATCAAAACGATGAGCTCATCAAACACCCCAAGACCGCGTTTGATGATGTCCACATGACCGTTGGTAATCGGATCAAAAGAACCGGGGTATACCGCTATCTTCTTCATAGTTCATTCCCATGTTTTGGGGCAGATTGTAAGGTCTCGATTAATCGCGCCCCTACTGTCCCTTTAATAAAGGACAACACCGTGTCACCGTAACGTCTCTGATCCGCTACCACCCATGGCTGCGCCTGCAAACCCTCTGGTTTTTCCCTCGCCGAATGCTGGAGCACGATGATTCCATTCTCTGCCAGAGCTTTTCTCATATCGGGCCACGCCAGCATTTCCAGGATCAGCCCTTGATCGTACGGCGGATCGGCGAAAACGATATCGAACCGAATCCCCCTCTGAACGAGACGCCCAAGTCCCTTCTCGGCATCCGCGGCAATGACTTCCGCCCTGGCCGCGAAACCGAGATGAACAAGGCTCCCCTGGAGCGCACGGACCAGGCGGATATCCGTTTCCACGAATGCCGTAAAAAGCGCCCCCCGGCTCAGCGCCTCCAGACCGACATTTCCGCTGCCGGCAAAGAGATCAAGGAAAGAACTTCCCTCGACGGAATGGAGAATATTAAAAAGAGATTCTTTGACCCGATCGGCGGTAGGCCGGATGCGGCTTCCGGCGGGAAGACGGACCACCCTTCCCCTGGCCTCTCCCCCGATGATTCTCATAAATATTGACGGATCAAGATCTCGGCAATCTGTACGGCATTCAACGCGGCGCCCTTCCGGATATTGTCCGCGACAACCCACATGTTGATGCCGTTCGGGATGGATTCATCTTCCCGGATTCTTCCGACCAGCGTCTCATCATGGCCGGCGGCATCAATCGCGAGCGGATACTGATTCCACTGCGGGTTGTCGACCACCCGGACGCCCGGCGCCGTCGAAAGGAGACTCCGAACCTCATCCGGGGTAATTTTCTTCTCCGTTTCGATGTTGATGGATTCGGAGTGGCCGTAGAAAACAGGCACCCGGACCGTCGTCGCCGTCACGGCAATCGAAGGGTCGTTCAGGATCTTCTTGGTCTCATTGACCATCTTCATCTCTTCCTTTGTATAACCGTTGTCGAGGAAAACATCGATATGCGGAAGGCAGTTGAAGGCGATCCGGTGTGGATAAACCTTGACGACCGGTTCCTTGCAGTTCATCAGCGCCTGTGTCTGGAGGGAAAGCTCCTCAATCGCCTTTTTCCCCGTACCGGAAACGGCCTGGTACGTGGAGACCACGATCCGTTTGATCCGAACCGCATCATGGATCGGTTTCAGCGCAACGACCATCTGAATCGTGGAACAGTTCGGGTTGGCGATGATTCCCCGGTTCTTGTAGAGGGCAATGGCCTCCGGATTCACCTCCGGAACAACCAGCGGGATCTCCGGCACCATGCGAAAGGCGTTTGTGTTGTCAATGACGACACAACCGGCCCGTGCAGCAAAGGGAGCGAATTTTTCGCTGAGGCTTCCCCCCGCGGAGAAAAGGCCTATCTCGATCCCGGTAAAGGAGCTCTCGGTCAGCATCTCCACCGGAAAGGATTTCCCCCGGAAGGACAGCTCCTTCCCGATCGACCGCTCCGATGCGAGGAGCGTCAATTTTTCTACCGGAAAGTTACGCTCTTCCAGAATTCGGATCATCTCATTGCCCACGGCCCCCGTGGCTCCCACAACGGCAACATTATAATTTCTCATACCATACTCCTTCAACAATCTTTCTTACACTCTCTGACTTTTCTACTGCGGATGATCCGGACATTGCGATTTTCTCGCGCGGAATTCAACCAACAACCTGCGGCCAAACTTGAACAGGGCCCATGCAGGTCCGGAAAGGCTGTATCCGAAAGCGAACGTGAACAACATGATCTCGGGGTTGGCCACAACAATCACCAGAATCAGCACTATCAGCATGAAGGACATAAAGGGTTGTCGGGAGAAGAAATTGAGGTCCTTGAAACTGTAGTACTTGATGCTGCTGACCATAAACAGCGCTATCGCTACCACGCCGATCATGACCGACCAGCTTGGGAAACGCCCCTCGCCTCCCAGGAAGTAAAAAAGGATCACCCCCGTTGCCAGAACGGCAGCGCCCCCCGGGATGGGGAGCCCGTTGAAGAACCGGCCGTCGATGACGCCGATCTGGACATTGAAGCGGGCCAGACGAAGCGCGCCGCAAAGAACAAAGAGAAACGCGGCCAACCATCCCAACTTGCCGTATGCGAGAAGCGACCAGTTGTATACCAGAATGGCCGGCGCCATACCGAAGGTTACCAGATCACAGAGGGAATCATACTCACCACCAAACTTGCTCGTCGTATGGGTCATGCGCGCAATTCGGCCGTCCAGGCTGTCGAGAACCACCGCGATCAGGATCGTGACCGCCGCGATCTCATACATCCCTTTCATGGAGGCAATCGCGGAATAAAACCCGCAGAAAAGATTGGCCGTGGTGAAGAGGTTCGGAAGAACATAGATCCCCTTTTTCATGCGGTCCTGCCTGAATGATGCACTGTTTCTCATGTCAGCTCTCCTATGGGCGTTTCCCCTGCCCGAACCTTATCCCCTGTCCGGACAAGAATCGTCGATTCGATCGGCAGAAACAGTTCGACCCGTGAACCGAACCGGATCAGACCGAATCGTTCCCCCGTGTTCACCTCCATCCCTTCCTTCAGCCAGCAGACAATTCTCCTTGCGATCAATCCTGCGATTTGAACAGTCATGATTTCACGTCCATCCGCCGTACGCAGAAGGACGATATTCCGTTCGTTTAGCGCCGAGGCCTTATCGAGATTGGCCGACAGAAATTTCCCCGCCCGGTAGTGGATGAACCGGACCTCGCCCGAACAGGGGATCCGGTTGACATGAACATTGAAGATATTCATAAAGATGCTGATTTTCTGAAACGTCCGGCCGGGCTGTTCCTCGCTGGTCGCCTCCTCAATCCGGATGACCCTCCCGTCCGCCGGAGAGATGATCAGACTTCCATTTTCCGGCGCCGTCCTCTGCGGATTTCGAAAGAACCAGACGACAAAAGCGGTCACTCCAAAAAGAACAAGGCCAACCCCATTGTAGCCGGAAACAAAAGCGATGACCGTTGCCCCCGCGAGCGGAATGATGAAGGGAAGACCTTCGCCAACAATGTAGCTGCTGTGATCGCTGTCGTTCGGCAAAATGTCCGCCTCCTGTAAAATGTGCTGCAAACCGGTCCTTCCTTCAACCGGGATCTCTATCCCTGAGGATACTTGTCCACTAAAGCGAAAAAAGGATTGTACCAGTAACCGGCGTAAACGCTACCGTAATCCGATCCATATGTCAACCTCTTGTCTATCGAGAGGGAGAGCTGCCTTTTGCCTAATCCTTGCCATATTCTCCGCTGGGGACACCTTGCGTCAAGGTGTCCCCAGCGGGCGAAGGTAGCTTGGGGAGAAGGTCAGCGGATCCTCAATTCGCCCACATTGATAACGGTGCAGGCCGATCAGCCCCACAGCCGACGCGTTGAGCCGGCAGCAATGGCAGGTCTTCAGGACGGATCCCCGCGCCCCCTCTTCGCAGATCTGCTTCTGATAGAGAATGGCCGCTTCGCCGACAAAATCGACTTCTTCAGCAGCCAGTTTTTTTACCAGAAAATCGATATCGGTTAACCGATCCGGGCCAACGGCTTCCGGGAGACCATCTTGACCCATCCGGTAGAGACCCGCATAAACCTGATTCTTCCGGGCATCCAGGAGTGGACAGATCAGCCTCCGGGAGGGAAAAACGTTCATGGCCAGCGCCTCAAGCGTGGAGACCCCGACGATCGGCTTCCCCGTGGCAAGTGCCAGGCCTTTGATGGTACTCACTCCGATCCGCACCCCTGTGAACGAGCCGGGCCCGGTTGTACAGACCAAAAGATCGATCCGCTCCGTTGTTAGCCCCGTCATCAAAAAGAGCTTTTCCAGAGCCGGCAGCAGAACCTCCGTGTGGCGTCCTCCCGCATCCAGATAGATCTCGGCGAGAATCTTCTTCTGATCGAGGAAGGCTATCCCTACCGTTCTGGTCGCACACTCAATCGCCAGGGTGATCATCGCTATCCGGTAAATGCGCGAATAAAATCGTTAATAAACTTGATATTCAACCGCTCAATATCCAGCATGAAGACAAAAACCATCAGCAGAATCAGGAGGGCAAAACCGACCTGTTGGGCCATTTCCCGCCAGCGGAGATTGACCTCGCGACCGGTTAGCGCTTCAATTCCGTAGAACAGGAGATGGCCGCCGTCCAGTACCGGAATGGGGAGGAGATTCAGGATCGCCAGATTGATGCTCAACAGGGCCATGAACAGCAAAAAAGGGACGATCCCCTCTTTCACCTGTGCGCCCGCGATTTGGGCGATGAGGATCGGTCCACCCATCGTCTTCGGCGAAATGACCCCCTGAAACATCTTGACAATGCTGATCACGGTCAGTTTGCTGATCATCCATGTCTGGCGGACCCCTTCCTCGAAGGCCGACAGCGGATTGCGCCTCTGGATGAAGGTATGGGACGATGGGGAGATGCCGATCTTGTAGGATTCCACCTCTTCCCCAAAAAGATTACGGCTTTTCATCGCTTTGGGTGTCACCGTGATTTGCCGGGGCAAACCGTCTCTCTGAACGGTGATCAAAAGCGGCATCCCGTTGCTTTTCGATACGATTTCGGAGATCTCATCCCATTTTGTCACGGCCTTTCCGCCGATGACCACGATTCGATCCCCTGCCTTGATCCCCGATTCCATCGCTGCGGAATCCGGGTACGTCATACCGACTTCAGCCGTCAGTACGGGAAGTCCGGTCATGTTGACGATGGTGAAGATCATCAGCGCCAGCAGGAGATTGAAGACCGGTCCTGCCGCCACAATGGCGATTCTTTTCCAGACCGTCTGTGTCAGAAAGGACCTTTTTTGATCCTCCTCGGCCAATTCTTCTCCCGAGGATTCCCCGAGGAGCTTCACATACCCGCCCAGAGGGATCAGGGAGAGGAGATATTCCGTCTCCCCGATCTTTCTGCCGAGGACCCGCGGACCGAAACCGAGGGAAAATTTCAGGACCCCGACACCCGTCCGTTTGGCCATCAGAAAATGGCCAAGCTCATGGGCAAAGATCAGGACCCCCAGCAACACAATCACCGATACGATACTGATTCCAATCAATGTTTTATTCCTTTAATTGTATTTCGGGCCTCTTCCCTCGCCTGCCGGTCCGCGTCAAGGATCTCCTCGATCCGCGGTTCCACCCGGACGCGATGTCGGGAAACGACCTCGCCAACCAGACGGCTGATCTCGTTAAAGCCGATCTCTTCATCGATGAACGCCGTCACCGCGACTTCATTCGCGGCATTCAGAACGGCCGGCATCGTTCCGCCGGTTTCCGCCGCCGCATACGCCAACCTCAAGGCGGGAAAGCGAACCGGATCGGTTTTAAAAAAAGTAAGTGCGCCCACGTTCACAAGATCGAGGCCGGCTTCATCCCGGATCATGCGGCGCGGGTAGGAGAGGGCGTAGGCAATGGGAACCCTCATGTCCGGAACCCCCAACTGGGCGATCATGCTCCCGTCACGGTACTCGACCATTGAATGGATGATGCTCTGGGGGTGGATCAGGACGTCGATCTTCGACATGGGCAAGCCGAAGAGCCACGAGGCTTCGATCACCTCCAGCCCCTTGTTCATCATCGTCGCCGAATCGATCGTGATCTTCTTGCCCATGGCCCAGTTGGGGTGCCTCAGGGCCTGTGCCGGCGTAATCTCGGCCAGCTCTTCGGCAGAGGCATGGAGGAAGGGACCGCCGGAGGCCGTCAGAATGATCCGGCGGAGATCTTCCCGATTGTGTCCCTGCAGACACTGAAAGATCGCGCTGTGCTCACTGTCGACCGGAATGATCGTCACCCCTTTTTGGGCCGCGTTGTTGAGAACGATGCCGCCCGCCATCACGAGCGTCTCTTTGTTGGCCAGAGCGATGTCCCTTCCCGCCGCGATCGCATCCAGGGTCGGGAGCAGGCCGGCCGCTCCGACCATGGCGGAGACCACCATATCCGTACCTTCAACCGCAGCCGCTTCCCGATACCCCTCCGGTCCGGAGAGAATCCCGATGGTCGTCGAACCCAATAGAGTCCGGAGGTCGCGCGCATGCGCTTCGTCGATCACCGCAACCAGACGCGGGTGAAAGCGCTCGATCTGCTGCTTCAGCAGGGCGATGTTGCGGCCTCCGGCAAGGGCGGTGATGGTAAACTCCCCCGGATGGCCGCCGACGACGTCCAGTGTGCTGACCCCGATTGACCCGGTAGAGCCGAGGATGGAAATCCTTTTCATCGGATAACAAATTCCTGATAATAGAAGACAAACGGCGTAATGAACATCAGACAATCCAACCGGTCGAGGATACCCCCATGACCGGGAAGGATTACGCCGGAATCCTTGACCCCCGCCGCCCGCTTCAAGGCAGACTCGGAAAGATCGCCAAGCTGACCTACCACACTTCCCACCAGTCCGAGAATGGCGGCATGGGTTACCGTCAACACGGGGAAAAACCATTGCCGGAAAAGAAGGCACCCGACAACGCTGCCGGCAATCAGACCGATCGTCCCCTCGACGGTCTTTCCGGGACTGACCTCGGGAAGCAATTTTCGTTTTCCCAGCCGCCGTCCCACATAGTAGGCGGCAACGTCCCCAGCAAAGGCCAGGACCAGAATGAAGAAAATCCACAGGATACCCGATTGCGTTCGGCGGATCAGGATGAAGTGGGACATCAACACGGGGATGTACAATATCCCCAGAAGCGCCCGTCCGGCGGGCGCCATGTCCAATCCTTTTTCCCGGATTCGCAGGAGGTTTAGCATCAAAACCGCCATGACGGAAAAAACGAGCAGGGAGAAAAGAAACGTCATATCGCCCGAGACCGCGGTCAGCAGGATCAGCACGGCGCTCGCCATTGTCAAGGTTTTTTCTGCGGAGAGACCTTTGCCGAACGCCATCCGGTTGTATTCGAACATCCCTGCAAGTGAGACGATCATGATCAGAACGGCAAAGGATTCTCTTCCGCCGTAAGCGATGATCCCGAACAGGATCGGAACGGCAATCAGGGCCGTGATCCATCTTTTCACGTGAGAAGACATACCTTTTCTCTCAGACGCGGACGCCGACCACATCATCGATACGGGGATAGATTTGAAATCTGTCCCCTTTTCGGCCGTCCAGGCGGCGGACGCATGGGGTTCATCTATGTTCTGCGGAGCTGTTCGCTCGTTCGGCCAAAACGGCGCTCCCGCTGTTGATATTCGGCGATCGCCTCCATAAGATCCGGTTCACGGAAGTCAGGCCAGAGGATATCGGTAAAAAAGAATTCCGTATAGGCCATCTGCCAGAGAAGAAAATTGCTGATCCGATATTCTCCACCCGTCCGGATGAGCAGGTCCGGATCCGGGAGCGCGCTCGTATAGAGATAGCGTTGACAGAGTTCTTTGGTGACGTCCGCCGGCTTGATCTTTCCGGCCAGAGCGTCGCTCACCATACGGCCCGCAGCCGTCGCAATTTCGTCGCGACCTCCGTAACTCAGGGCCAGGTTCAAAACCATCCCCCGGTTTCCAGCCGTTCGCTCGATCGTCTCTCGCAATTTCATCAGCACAGGAGCTCCAAGTGAATCAAGGTTTCCGATGGCCGTTAAACGGATGTCCTGATCCATCATCTCCTGAGCCTCATTCACCAGATATTCCTCGAGCAGTTTGAGAAGGGCTCGGACCTCCGCCTTGGGACGAAGCCAGTTCTCCATCGAAAAGGCATATAGTGTAAGACAGGAAATCCCGATCCGGCGGCAGCTCCTCACAACGACCCGCACGGATTCAGCGCCCTTTCTGTGCCCCAGAACCCTCCCCATCGCATGCCGCTCCGCCCAGCGACCGTTACCGTCCATGATGATCGCGATGTGCTGCGGTAGTTTATCCGGATCGATCTCCTTCATCATCCACCTGAAATCTGATTATCTCCCTCATGCGAATCGACTAACACATCGAACGCAACTTATCAAGACGGATCGAAACAAAACGGGGAGCCCGCAGACTCCCCGTTACAAGCCGAATCAGGCGATTCCATCAGATCTCCATGATCTCCTTCTCCTTGGCAGTAAGCAACTTATCCGCCTTCTCGATATACCGATCGGTCAGTTTCTGGACCTCCTCCTGAAGGTTGAAGAGCTCATCCTCGGAGATCTCATTGTTCTTCTTCAGGGTTTTGAACTGCTCATTGGCATCCCTCCGGGCGTTGCGCTCCTTGACCTTGCACTCCTCCGCCATTTTGCGTACGACCTTCACCAACTCCCGGCGTCTCTCTTCCGTGAGGACGGGGATCGACAGGCGGATCAACTTGCCGTCGTTGCTGGGCATCATTCCCAAATCGGATTTCTGGATCGCCTTTTCGATCGCCCCCAGAACAGAGCTGTCCCAAGGGGAGATGACGATCAGCCGGCTTTCGGGAATGGAGAGCGAGGCCAACTGATTCAGGGGTGTCGGCGTTCCATAATACTCGACACGGATTCCATCCAGCAGGGAGAGAGACGCTCGTCCGGTTCTGACCTTGCTGAAGGACTTCTCGAGAGCTTGGAGCGCCTTCTCCATGCTCTCCTTCAGTTCCTCAAAAATCAACTCCTTCATGACTTCAACCTCCGACCATGGTTCCGACGGGCTCTCCGCAGATGACCCGTTTGATGTTCCCCGCCTTCTGTAGATTGAAGACGTTCAGAGGAAGCCCGTTGTCCCGGCAGAGGGATATCGCGGACGCATCCATTACTTTAAGGTTCTTTGTCAATACATCGGTATAACTAATCTTTTCATACATAACCGCATCGGGATCCTTCACGGGATCACGGTCATAAACGCCATCCACCTTCGTCGCCTTGAGAATGATATCGGCCTTGATCTCAACCGCCCGGAGGGTTGCCGCTGTATCTGTCGTAAAGTAGGGATTACCCGTTCCGGCAGCGAAAATGACCACCCGTCCCTTTTCGAGATGGCGAATGGCGCGCCTCTGGATGAACGGTTCGGCGATTTCTCTCATTTCGATGGCCGTCTGCACCCGCGTGGGGACACCGACATGCTCGAGGGCGCTCTGGAGGGCCAAGCTGTTGATCACGGTGGCGAGCATCCCCATGTAGTCCGCGGTGGTCCGATCCATCCCCTTCGCGCTGGCCGTCATGCCGCGAAAGATGTTGCCGCCTCCGATGACGATGCCGAGTTGCACCCCGAGGGCGGCTACCTCCCGGATCTCACCCGCAACCTCCTCCACAACCTCCGGATCTATGCCTGAGGAGCGGTTTCCCATGAAGGATTCCCCGCTCAATTTCAGCAGAACCCTCCTGTATGCCGGGTGATCCATGATCCGCTACTTGACCTCTTCACCCAGTTGAAACCGTGAAAACCTTCTCACGATAATGTTTTCACCCGTCTTCGCGATCATGTTGCTGACCAGCGTACCCACCGTAATGTCCGTATTCTTGATGAACTTTTGATTCAGCAGGCAAACCTCTTCGAAGTATTTCCTCAGTTTGCCTTCGATAATCTTGTCCCAGATCTTTTCCGGCTTCTTCTCTTCGAGGAGCTGGCTCCGGTAGATCTCCTTTTCCCTCTCCAGTGCCTGCACCGAAATCTCCTCCTCCCGTACATAGATGGGATTCGATGCCGCCACATGCATCGCCAGATCCTTCGCCAGGGCCTGGAAATCTTCCGTTTTTGCGACAAAATCGGTTTCGCAGTTCACCTCAACCATGACCCCGATCTTCCCCCCCATGTGGATGTAGGCGGCAACGGTGCCGTCCTTTGCCGCCTTGGAAGAACGCTTCGTTGCAGCCGACATCCCTTTTTTCCGAAGATAGTCGACCGCCTTTTCCGCATCTCCATTTTCGGCCGTGAGCGCTTCCTTGCAGTCCATCATGCCGGCGCCCGTCTTGACCCTCAGTTCCTTCACCATCGCTGATGTGATATCCAATTTATTTCCCCTCCTCTGCACGATCCTGTGCTCCAGCGGTTTCAGGAGCACCGGTGTATTCAGATTCCGCCCCCTTGCTCGCGATACTCTCAGGCACATCGGCCTCATCGTTTACAGCGGCCCTCTTCACGACTGTCACC
>Ga0208566_1000207_pt1 | contig 42549 bp, 40 predicted proteins | sample PL_2010_150m_FD_184159 | JGI IMG/M metagenome (GOLD analysis project Ga0208566, IMG submission 184159) | Freshwater microbial communities from Powell Lake, British Columbia, Canada to study Microbial Dark Matter (Phase II) - PL_2010_150m... | ecosystem: Environmental > Aquatic > Freshwater >...
TGGATATTCTCAGGCTAAACTTACAGCAGTGGCGAGACGATTGAATGAGCGCCCAGAAAAACACTTAATTTCGAAACACCCGCTGAACGATTTTACCAATCTGTTGCATCGACCGGTTGAATCCGCAGCACTTATGAGACTATCGGTTAATGGGGAATGGCCTTCTTCTGAAGGTCCGCTTTACCCTTGGTCAGCATCCGATTTACAATCGGCACCCATGAGAAGCCATCGGGTGACACTCTCTTTGACAAAGTGCAATTGCCAAGTCGATATTCTGACAAACCGCAATCGAATGCTTAATTCGTATGTGGTAAAAGGCAGTTTTTCTTAAGAATTCTGGGGGTAGATGGTACGCTCCCTGCAAAGTAATGCTTTAACAGAAGTGCAAAGCAATGCTTTAAGTCTCAATTTTTTGTGACCGGAACCATAAAGTTGCGCTTGAGGCAACTTTGATGGCTCCCGTCATAATTTGGCCTGTCTCAAAAAGTTAATTGGTACCAACTTTTTTTGTTTGCTGCCGTTTCGATACCATCGCCTTCGAGATCGAACGCCAGCGGATCACGGCATGTGGATGGGCGCGTAGCGACCCAGTGTTGGGTGGCCGTATAGAGATCGTCAACCTTGGTTCCCATCGACTGTATCCATGGGTTAAATACCACTGGCGCGACAAAATCAGCCAAAACACTTTCCGGCTGCATACTCGGCACCCAAAAATCAGGTGTCATCCCGATTTGAGCTAATGCATTCACTACCCAAGTTGAACATTGAGAACCTAGAAAAACAGAATAATCCGGGGGATTGGTGGTGGTGGCTGCAATGTAATTCATCAGGCTCCGGTATTGCGCCTGGGTAATTTCGACAGAGCCGCTGCTTTCATCCCATGGATGCCCAGCATCATCTGTCACGTTCCCTGGCCCGCTTAACGCGCCATGCACGACAGGTGAAAATCCGACACTTTGTGCAACGCCATCTGGGCCGGTGACAACAAGAAACGAATGGGGAGATTCTAAGGTGAAGGGGGTTTCGTTATAAATTCTAATTTCAACGCTAAACATTATTCCCCCTTGATTTTGATGGCTTATTTCAGAACTTGCTGCCGTGCAACAGCATCCGATGTGTCATCCGTATGCTAGATGTAACACTAATGAATCAAGCCATTTATTACAATCGGGAGATTCCCTAGTTTTGTTGGGGGGGAAACCCCATGCTCTGTCTCCAGAATTATTCGCCGAATGTACTGTTGTGGAAAAACGTTGATGTCGATGCAGGGACATGCTCAAATTGCTTAATAAAAAAAGGCCTGCCAAGTGGCAGGCCTTTGAGTTTTCTAAGTGCCTTCCGACATTAAAACGCGTGATTAACTAAGGCACTGCGCCATAATCCGGACTTCCATCGGGGAATCCTTTGTCCAAGTAGCCTTGCGCTGTCCAACGCATCATAATCCTCGTCAGATTATTTGTTCAGTGCGTCCTTGAGCGCCTTGCCGGCCTTGAAGCCAGGCGACTTGCGCGCGGCGATCTTGATTTCCTTGCCGGTCTGCGGATTACGGCCGGTGCGTGCGGCACGCTTGGTGACCTTGTAGGTACCAAAGCCGATCAGGGTGACGCTGTCACCTTTCTTGAGCGCCTTGGTCACGGCAGCGGTCAGGGCGTTTACCGCTTTCCCCGCATCAGCCTTGGATATCTTGGCTTCCTTGGCAACGGCTTCGATGAGTTCAGTCTTGTTCATGGTGCTTGCTCCCAGTGGTTAGTTGTTGGAAAAACATCATCATCCGAGCAGTCAGAGTCCCCTAGCGCCGGATGAATCAAAAGTTGAAAGAGAATGAGGGATGATGATGCAGGTGTGATCCCTGTTGCAGTCCCGCTGTCGTAAGTAATCTCAATTAGACCGGTAACTTTGCGCCCCCATCTTGCGATGGGTTTGCCCTTTCAGCGGGTCCCATTTTCCATGCGCGGCTTTTGCTGTCAAAATCCACTGACGAACGGCAGGAATTCATGGATAAACGGGCAAATGCATCTCCTCGTATTAATCCCTTCACTTTTTCTGCATCGTGAGCAAAACAAATTGTGGGCTCTGCACCCTTATGATTACCGGAGGCAGCGATGTTATGCATCGTTCTCGTAACTCGACGGCGTGACGCCGGCGCGGGAGAGGAATTCGCGCAGGTGCTTGACCTCCGGTTTGAGATAGACATTGCTTTGATGGGGGTGGTGCAGAAAGTCCTCGACGCCGTTCAGTGACACGCGGAAGCGCGCACCGTGCGTGGGCGTGACGCTGGCGCCCAAGTGGTGCAGCAAGGATTCAATCTCGCGCCAGTGGATATTGCCGCTGACCGGATCGTGAAAGATCGCGCGAATCAGATTGATATGCTTGTGACTCATAACAAGGCTCCTTAAATATAGCGCTGCCGGTGCAGATGCTTTTTCCAGTAACAGGCGGCCATTTCCAGCAGTTCCTTCGCCGCTTGCACATCGTTTTCCAGACGCACTTCGTATTCCGTCAGATTACGCCGCTCATGGCACAGCGGCAATATCCGCCAATGCTGCAGGGCAAGACCCGGCGCATGTGACTGCATAAAGGCGAGAGGCTCCATCATTGCAAAAATCAGTGCTACCATCGAAACCATGCCTCGCCGCTCGCCAACCGTAGACCTTTCCCGCCCCGCCACGCGGCGCTTGTCGCCACTACGCGACCTGTGGCCTTTCCTGCGCCCGTATCGCAAACAGATCGCGCTGGCCTTCGTGCTGCTGTGCCTGGGCTCCGGCACCATCCTGCTGGTGCCGCTGGCGTTTCGCGACCTGATCGATTTCGGCTTCGGGCAACGAGCAAACACCGGAGGCGGACTATTGGGTGCATTGAGCCTGAACGGGCACTTCGCGGTGCTGTTCGGGCTGGCGAGTTTCTGGGCGCTGGTGGTGTCGGCGCGCTACTACACCGTGACCTGGGTAGGCGAACGGGTGACGGCGGATTTGCGCAGTGCGGTATACGGGCGGGTGCTGGCGCAATCGCCGCAGTTTTTCGAGACCTTGCAGACCGGCGAAGTGCTGTCGCGGCTGACGGGCGATACCACGCTGATCCAGACCGTGGTCGGCAGTTCCGTTTCCATGGGCTTGCGCAGCCTGTTCCAGTTCATCGGCGGCATGGCGATGCTGGCGGTGACCAGCTTTTATCTGTTTTCCCTGAATCTGGGCCTGATGGCGCTGCTGACGCTGCCGATCTTCGTCATCGGCCGAAAACTGAGGAAACTGTCGCGCGAATCGCAGGACAAGATTGCGGATGCCTCGGCGTTGGCGGGCGAGATCCTCAACGCCGTGCCGACAGTGCAAGCCTATACGCAGGAGCAGCGCGAAGCCAGGCGCTTTGCCGACCGCGCGGAGGTGAGTTTCGTCACCGCCATCCGGCGCACCCGGGTGCGGGCGGCGCTGACGGCGCTGATCATCACCGCAGTGATGGGCACCATCATTTTCGTGCTGTGGGTCGGTGCACGCCAGGTGCACGACGGCAGCATGACCGGTGGGCAACTGGCTTCGTTCATCCTCTACGCGGCGCTGGTGGCAGGCGGTGTGAGCACCATGGCGGAGGTATGGGGCGATGTGATGCGCGCGGCAGGAGCCACCGAGCGCCTGCTGGAACTGCTGCATGCGCAACCCGCCATAGCCGAGGCTGCCGCACCGCAGCCCTTGCCGCAGCCTGCGCAGGCGGCGATTCGCTTCGAGCATGTCACTTTCCGCTATCCGGCACGCCCGCAAACGGCGGCGCTGGACGACATTACGCTCGATATCGCACCCGGCGAAACCGTGGCGCTGGTCGGCCCCTCCGGCGCGGGCAAGACCACCCTGTTCCAGCTGCTGCTGCGCTTTTACGATGTCAGCGCAGGCTGCATCCGCCTCAACGGCCAGGATATCCGCCAGCTGGGTTTGCACGATTTGCGTGGCAGGATCGCCATCGTGCCGCAGGATCCGGTGATTTTCTCGGCCAATGCGCTGGAGAATATCCGCTACGGCCGCCCCGGTGCCAGCGACGAAGAAGTGATGGCGGCTGCCAGGGCGGCACTGGTGGAGGAGTTCATCGCACGCCTGCCGGAAGGCTATCAAACCTTTTTGGGCGAACGCGGTACCCGCTTATCCGGCGGCCAGCGCCAGCGCATCGCCATCGCGCGGGCAATGTTGAAGGACGCACCGCTGCTGCTGCTGGACGAAGCCACCAGCGCGCTGGATGCGGAATCCGAAATCCTGGTACAGCAAGGACTGGATGTCGCCATGCAGGGGCGCACCACGCTGATCATCGCGCACCGCCTGGCCACGGTGCAGAAAGCGCACCGCATCGTCGTGCTGGAACAGGGGCGCATCGTCGAAACCGGCACCCCGGCGGACTTGCGCCAGCAAGGCGGGCTTTACGCCCGGCTGGCGAGTTTGCAGTTCGACGTCTGATTGCGATTCCAGGCTCCTTGATGTAGGGGGGCGACACCTGTTACCATGCGCGCACCAGAAACGGCAAGCCTTGGAACCCCAAGGCTTTTTTCTTTAGCAACGCACCAACGGAAGCAAGCATCGTGAGCACCACTACCGACGAAATCCGGCGCCGCCGCACCTTCGCCATCATCTCCCATCCCGACGCGGGCAAAACCACGCTGACTGAAAAGTTGCTGTGGTTCGGCGGCGCGATCCAGATGGCCGGTTCGGTGCGCGCCAGAAAATCCAGCAAACACGCGACCTCCGACTGGATGGAACTGGAAAAGCAGCGCGGCATTTCGGTGACTTCGTCGGTGATGCAGTTTCCTTATCGCGACTGCATCATCAACCTGCTGGACACGCCCGGCCACGACGACTTTTCCGAGGACACCTACCGCACGCTGACTGCCGTGGACTCGGCGGTGATGGTGATCGACTCGGTCAACGGCGTGGAAGCCCAGACCATCAAGCTGCTCAACGTGTGCCGCATGCGCGATACGCCCATCATCACCTTCATCAACAAGCTGGATCGCGAGGGCAAGGCGCCCATCGATCTGCTGGACGAGATCGAGTCCGTGCTCGGCATGCAGTGCGCGCCCATTACCTGGCCCATCGGCATGGGCAAAAGTTTCCGCGGGGTGTATCACCTGTACAACGACAGCATCGCGTTCTTCGATCCGCACGCGGAGAAGGGCACCTCGGAAGTGATCGCAGGGCTGCATAACCCGCGCCTGGACGAATTGATCGGCCGGCAGGCGGAAGAGCTGCGCATGGATATCGAACTGGTGCGCGGGGCATCGCACACTTTCGATTCCGCGGCCTATCTTTCCGGCAAGCAGACGCCGGTGTTCTTCGGCTCTGCGGTCAACAACTTCGGCGTGCAATCGCTGCTGGATGCGGTGGTGGAACTCTCCCCCGCGCCGTTGCCGCGCGCTGCCGTGTCGCGCGCCGTAGCGCCGGACGAGGACAAGTTTACCGGCTTCGTGTTCAAGATTCAGGCCAACATGGACCCCAAACACCGCGACCGCATCGCCTTTGTGCGCGTGTGCTCGGGGAAATTCGAACGCGGCATGAAACTGAAACAGGTGTCCACCGACAAGCAACTGGCGGTGAACAATGCCATCACCTTCATGGCGCAGGACAGAAACACCACGGACGAAGCCTACGCCGGCGACATCATCGGCATCCCCAACCACGGCACCATTAAATTAGGCGATGCCTTCACCGAAGGCGAGAATCTGAAATTCACCGGCATCCCCTCTTTCGCCCCGGAACATTTCCGTCGCGCGAGGTTGAAGAATCCGCTGAAGATGAAGCAACTGCAGAAAGGCCTGCATCAGTTGGCGGAGGAAGGTGCCTCGCAATTATTCAGACCGCTGGCATCCAACGACCTGATTCTCGGCGCGGTCGGCACCCTGCAATTCGACGTGGTGGCGCACCGGCTGGAATTCGAATACGGCGTGGACGTGGCATTCGAACCTTTCGACTGCTCCACCGCGCGCTGGCTGCGTGGCTCCGAGGCAGACCTCAAGGCCATTGCCGACAAGTACGGGTACAACGTCGCACTCGACAACGCGGACCAGTACGTTTATCTCGCTCCCAATCGCGTCAATCTGGCGATGGCGCAAGAGCGCTATCCGGACATCCAGTTTCTGGAAACGCGGGAAGTTTTTTAACCGCGCCAGCGGTCTCGCCGGGAAAATTCGTGGCTGCAAAAGATTCAACCTCTTCCGCCTGCCCCTGTGGCAGCGGCCTGCCTTACGCAGCCTGCTGCGAGCCCTGCCACAACGGCACAGCAGCGCCAACAGCCGAAGCCCTGATGCGCTCCCGCTACAGCGCCTATGTGCTGGGACTGGAAGATTATCTGCTACGCACCTGGCATAGCGACACCCGCCCGCCAGTGCTGAAACTGGATGCCGAGCCCAGGCCGCAATGGCTGGGGCTGGAAATAAAACGCAGCGCAGAAACGGGGGCGGACAGCGCCATCGTGGAATTTGTCGCGCGCTACAAGGTGGGTGGCCGCGCTCACCGGCTACATGAAACCAGCCGGTTTGTCCGCGAGGATGGCCGCTGGTATTACGTGAGCGGCGAGTTTCCCGCTTCCGCTAATTACTGAAAGCCTCGCACAACACGTTCAGCAGCGACCCGAACAGGGGGACGATCTCTTCCTTGTCGAAAGGTGCATTCTCGTCCGACCCCACCACCACGAAAGCAATCACCGCCTTGTCCATATCCTGCCGGTAGTTCACCAGGTGGTCCTGCTCGGCATCGCCTATCAACTGAAATTTCCGCGTGCCGGATTCTATGCACTCCACGCATTCCTCGTCGGTCAGTTCCGGGAACAAGGATTTGCCTATCATCACCGCGCCTTTGACGACATCGGGCATCATGCCCTCAGCCTTCAACGGCAGGATGAGGAAGACGTAAACCAGCGTGGCGAAGGCGTGGTAGACGCTCAGCATGTCGAAGTTCTCGCGCCGCTCTTCGCTGGGCGACCTGCCGAGGTGATGGATAGCTTTGAGCGTGATGTAACAGGCGAGATAAGTCGCGGCATCGAGAGCATCGTGCTGATCCGTAATGCTGCTGACGTCGTTCGCCATCCCCATCGCGCGGCGGTTTTCCGTCAGGCATTGGGAATACAGCGTCATCAGTCGTAGGGAGTAAGGGGTTTCCATCCGGCAAGTCTCCAGTAGATTTGAAAAATGGCTACGCGGGCGAATCGCTCATTTTTCACCGTTTCCAAAATTAATCGTCAGTCAGCGTTTCCAGCGCTTCATGAATCGCCAGCCAGCGTTCTTCCGCTTCTTCGATGGCGCGCACCAGTTCGGACTGGCGCTTGAGCAGGGTTTGCAATTGTGCAGAATCCGCGCCGGAATAGAGCGCCGGGTCGGCCAGACGCTCGTCCAGCAGGCGCTTCTCTTCATGCCAGCCGGCGAGTTTCCTATCCAGTTGCTCCACCTCCTTCAACAGCGGCCTGCGCTGCGCGAGCCGCGCCTGCCTGTCCGCTTGTGCCTGAGCGCGATCGGCCTTGTTGACACTTGCTCCGGTTTTGGCGCCGGTGCTGTTGTTGGCAGCGCTGCGCTGGCTTGCCAGCCACAGGCGGTAATCTTCCAGGTCGCCGTCGAAAGCGGCGGCTGCGCCATCCGCCACCAGCAGGAAGCGGTCGCAGGTGGCGCGCAGCAGCGCCCGGTCATGCGACACCAGCACCACGCCGCCATCATATTCCTGCAATGCCAGCGTCAGTGCGTGGCGCATTTCCAGATCGAGGTGATTGGTGGGTTCATCCAGCAGCAATAAATTAGGACGTTGCCAGATCAGCAGCGCCAGCGCCAGCCGCGATTTCTCGCCGCCGGAGAACGGGCCGCACGGCGTGCTGGCCATGTCGCCGCGAAAGTCGAAGCCGCCCAGATGGTTGCGCAGCTCCTGTTCGCGCGTTTGCGGATCGAGGCGCATCATGTGCTGCAAGGGCGATTCGTCCGGCCGCAGTTGTTCCAACTGGTGCTGGGCGAAATAGCCGATTTTCAAATCCTTGCCTTCCACGCGCTTGCCGGCTATCAGCGGCAATTCGCCCGCCAGCAGCTTGATCAGCGTGGACTTGCCCGCGCCGTTGCGCCCCAGCAAGCCCAGCCTTTCGCCGGGGCGCAATGTCACCTCCAGCTTGGCAAGCACAGGTTGCCCGCCATAGCCGACCACGGCCTCGTCCAGTACCAGCAAGGGGTCGGGGGCTGCTGTCATGTCGCGAAAATGGAAGTTGAAAGGCGAATCGACATGGGCAGCGGAGATCAGCTCCATGCGCTCCAGCGCCTTGATGCGGCTCTGCGCCTGGCGCGCCTTGGTGGCCTTGGCGCGGAAGCGGTCGATGTAGCTGTGCAGATGCGCCATTTCGCGCTGCTGGCGCTCGTACATGGATTGCTGCTGCGCCAGCCGCTCGGCACGCTGGCGCTCGAAATCGGAATAGCCGCCGCGGTACAGCGACAGTTTCTGGTTTTCGATATGGAGTATGTGCTCGACCACCGCATCGAGAAAATCGCGGTCATGCGAAATCAGAATCAGCATACCGCGATAATCGCGCAGCCAGCCCTCCAGCCAGATCACCGCATCCAAATCCAGATGGTTAGTAGGTTCGTCCAGTAGCAGCAGGTCGGAGCGGCACATCAGCGCACGCGCCAGGTTGAGCCGCACGCGCCAGCCGCCGGAGAAATCCGCCACCGGGCGGGTGAAATCCGCATCGGTAAAACTCAGGCCATGCAGCAGTTCGGCGGCGCGGGCGCGGGCGCTGTAGCCGCCTATCTCGCCCAGACGCGCATGCAACTCGCCCACCCGCTCGCCGTTGTGGGCGGTTTCCGCCGCCGCCAGTTCCTGCTCGATGGCACGCAGTTCGGCATCGCCTTCCAGCACGAAATCCAGCGCGGCATCGGGCAAGGCCGGCGTTTCCTGCGCCACATGGGCAATCACCCAGGCCGGCGGCATCTCCAGGTCGCCGGATTCGGCGTGCAATTCCCCCAGCAGCAAGGCGAACAGGCTGGATTTGCCGGTACCGTTGGCGCCGGTAAGGCCAACCTTCTGGCCGGGGTGGAGTTGCAGCGTGGCGCCTTCTATCAACGGGCGGGCGCCATGGGCTAGGGTGAGATTGCGGAACTGGATCACGGCAAGGAGAAAGGTAAAAGGACGCTATTGTAAGCGTTCCCCCTGCGCCGGGACAGAAAAACGCTGGGTTGTGAAAACGGAAAACGAAAACGGGAGCCTAAGCTCCCGTTCCCGTTGTATCAGGCGCTGGTTTAGCGATTGCAGACGTACATCGTCACTTCAAAACCAAAACGCATTTCAGTAGCTTCAGGCTTGGTCCACATGATGTTCTCCTTTTCACTTCGGTTGAGGGTCTACACACCGGCCGGAATTTCCGATCCGTGTGAGACGTACTTTAGCCAAGTGCATTGCTCGGGTATTCGGTGCGATCATGAATGGCGTCTGGTGATTTTCATGAACTGCACCTCAGGTTTCTGACAATGGAAATTCTCAGGCAACGGACTGCACCCAGCGCACGATATCCTGCGCGCCCATAGCCCCAGCCTGGCGCGCCACTTCGCGCCCGTTGGAAAACAACGTCAGCGTGGGGATGCTACGGATGGCGTAGCGCGCGGCGACAGCCTGCTCGATCTCGGTGTTCACCTTGACCAGCCGAACATTCGGCTCCAGCAAGCTAGCCGCCTGCTCGAAAGCCGGCGCCATCATGCGGCACGGCCCGCACCACGGCGCCCAGAAATCCACCAGCAGCGGGATGCCGCTGTGCGCCAGGTGCTTGTCGAATGTCGCCGCCGTGAGTTCCAGCGGATGTGCCTCGAACAGCGCGCGGTGGCATTGCCCGCAGTTGGGGTGATAGTTCAATTTGGCACTGGGTACGCGATTGACAGCGTGGCAGTGGGGGCATACGAGATGCAGGGTGTCGCTCATGGGGATTCCTTTTGCCGGGATTTGCGTTTTGAGATGGGGGCAGGTGGAAGGAGTTCAATGGCAGCACTGCGGGCGCCCGACTGATGCTATTCAATGCACAAACATCTTATTGATTACACGTTGGTTTGGCGTTATCGTGCAATCCTATGTATCCGAGGTGTATTCGCAGGCATGTTTTAGGGTGTCTGCTTTACGTTATGTAAATATGTCCGATAAATCTCCGCAAACTAACGAGAACGCGATCGCTCAACAGACTCAAGAAAAGTTTGAGTTCTATTTGCTTTCGCTGGTATTCACGCTGCTTGCCCTTTCTGTGCAAACAGCAAAGTTTGAGGCCGTTATTACTGCCGACATACTGGAATTGGTTGGTTGGCTATTTCTAATTATTTCAGGGTGTTCTGGGCTTTCACGAATGCAGTGGGTACCAGTTATCCGAACAAAACTCGCGCAACAGCAAAGCTTCGAAGATGAAATATTTAATCTTAAAAAACTTCAGTTGGAGGGGCAAACCGAGGTTCTAGTGCTGAAAGATAATTACAAGCAACCAATACCTGAGCGCATAAAAAATCGTCAAGATGCGATCAACCTACTGGCTCCTCACATTAAAGGTTTGGAGCGAAAGCATTACATCAAGTACTACTCGCACATATACGGCTTTGCCATTGGCGTGCTCTGCGTAGCATGTGCAAGAGCATATAGTCCTGTACTTGCTATCTATAAATCGTTGGGGCCTTGTGTCTGAAATACCTAACCACTCGGTCAAGAGGAATGCTCCGCCGGCAAGCCGGCTGCGCGCCCTTTACCTCAAACGTTAGGCGAGCAATCTCCGGCTCAAACTCAAACTGTACAAAAAATCCGGGGCCAGTTCTCGCCGCCCCCGGATTCCCGACCATCAATCAATTGCGTATCAAATAATCAAACGCCCCCAGCGCCGCCTTTGCGCCATCGCCCAGCGCAATGACGATCTGCTTGTAGGGCACCGTCGTCACGTCGCCGGCAGCAAACACGCCCGGCATGCTGGTCTGGCCGTGGCTATCCACTTCGATTTCGCCGTACTTGCTTAAGCTCACCGTGCCCTTGAGCCAATCGGTATTGGGCACCAAACCGATCTGCACGAACACGGCAGCGAGTTCGACATGGCGTGATTCGCCGCTGGCGCGGTCAATGTAGGTGAGGCCGTTGGCCTTGCCATCAAGACCAGTAATCTCCGTGGTTTGCGCCTGCGTGATGATGGTCACGTTATTCAGGCTGCGTAATTTATTCTGCAGCACGGCGTCCGCACGCAGCTTGTCATCGAATTGCAGCAGCGTGACGTGCTCGACGATGCCGGCCAAATCAATGGCGGCCTCTACTCCGGAATTGCCGCCGCCGACCACGGCGACCTTCTTGCCTTTGAACAGCGGGCCATCACAGTGCGGACAGTAGGCCACGCCCTTGCCGCGGTATTCCTTTTCGCCGGGCACGTTGAGTTCGCGCCAGCGCGCGCCGGTGGCGACGATGACAGACTTGCTCTTCAACATCGCGCCGCTGGCGAGCTTGACCTCGATGTGGTCGCCATTCCGCGCGAGCTGTTCCGCGCGCTGCAGGTTCATGATGTCCACGTCGTAACTCCTGACGTGCTCTTCCAGCGCGGCGACCAGCTTGGGGCCGTCGGTTTCCTTGACTGAAATGAAGTTCTCGATCGCGAGGGTGTCCATCACCTGGCCGCCGAAGCGCTCGGCGACTATTCCGGTTCTAATGCCCTTGCGTGCGGCGTAGACTGCCGCTGCCGAACCCGCCGGCCCGCCGCCCACGATCAGCACGTCGAACGGCGCTTTGGCGCTGATCTTTTCCGCTTCGCGTTCGACGCCGCTGGTGTCAATGCGGGCGAGAATCTGTTCCAGCTCCATACGCCCCTGGTCAAACGGTTCGCCGTTGAGGAAGATGCTGGGCACGGCCATGATCTGGCGCGTGGTCACTTCATCCTGGTAGATACCGCCGTCGATCATGGTATGCGTGACGCCGGGGTTGAGCACCGCCATCAGGTTCAATGCCTGCACCACGTCCGGGCAGTTATGGCACGACAGCGAGATATAGGTCTCGAAGCGGAACTCGCCCTTGAGGTTGCGGATTTGTTCGATGATTTCGTCGCTGACCTTGGGCGGATAGCCGCCGACCTGCAACAGCGCCAGCACCAAAGAGGTGAATTCGTGACCCATCGGGATGCCGGCGAAATGCACGCGGGCGGCCTCATTGGGGCGTGCGATGCCGAACGACGGACGGCGCGCGTTATCGCCATCCTCGCGCAGGCTGATCTTGTCCGAGAGGCCGACGATGTCCTGCAACAGGCCACGCATTTCCTGTGCAGCAGCGCTGTCGTCGAGGCTGGCTACCAGCTCGATAGGCTGCTGCAAGCGCTCGAGATAGGCTTTCAACTGGTCTTTGATGTTGCTATCCAACATGATGTTCTCCAACTCATGGTTTTCACTGCAAAACAGCGCGGTGATAGCCGCCGCTTTGCGCTGAAAACCGCCCGGGCTGTTGCCCGGGCAGCATTCAAACAGCCTTAGATCTTGCCGACCAGGTCCAGGGAAGGCGTCAGCGTCTTGGCGCCTTCGTTCCACTTGGCCGGGCAAACCTGGCCGGGGTGGCTGGCGACGTACTGCGCGGCCTTCAGCTTGCGCAGGGTTTCCTTGACGTCGCGGGCGATCGCGTTGTCGTGGATTTCCAGCGTCTTGATCACGCCATCCGGGTTGATCACGAAGGTGCCGCGCAGTGCCAGGCCTTCTTCGTCGATATGCACGCCGAAGGCACGGGTGAGCGCGTGGGTCGGGTCGCCGACCAGCGGGAACTTCGCCTTGCCGACGGCCGGGGAGGTCTCGTGCCACACCTTGTGCGCGAAGTGGGTGTCGGTGGTCACGATGTAGACCTCGGCGCCCGCCTTCTGGAACTCGGCGTAATTGTCGGCGGCGTCTTCGACTTCGGTCGGGCAGTTGAAGGTGAAGGCGGCCGGCATGAAGATGACCACGGACCACTTGCCCTTCAGGCTGGCTTCGGTGACGTCGATGAACTTGCCGTTATGGAAGGCGGATGCCTTGAACGGCTGCACTTGGGTATTGATCAAAGATGTTGCCATGTCTTTCTCCTTTAGGTTGAATAAACAATTCGCATCACGGTCAGTGATGATGGGAGGCATTCTAGGCAGCTTGCACTTATAAATCTAATTGTATATTTTAATTGTTTTGATTTATTATTCTTATCATTAAGGGTGCCGCGCAAGCCCATAATGCGCCCGATAAATGGATTCTGGAAGTGCCCCATGACATTGAATGAACTTAGATATATCGTTGCCGTTGCGCGTGAACGCAATTTCCGCCGCGCCGCCGAAAGCTGCTTCGTCACGCAGCCGGCACTCAGCCTGGCGATTCAGAAACTGGAAGGAGAGCTTGGCATACAGTTGTTCGAGCGCGGGCGGGCGGAAGTCAGCGTTACCCCGATCGGCGAACAGGTGGTCGAACAGGCACAGCGCGCGCTGGATGAGGTCGGCAGAATCAGCGAAATCGCCCGTCAGGGCAAGGATCAACTGGCCGGTCCGCTGCGGCTGGGGGCGATTTATACGGTGGGGCCATACCTGCTGCCGGAATTGATTCCGCCATTGCTGAAGATCGCGCCGGAGATGCCGCTGGAAGTGGAGGAGAACCTGACCGCGAACCTGGAGCCCATGTTGCGCAACGGTCGGCTGGATGTTGCCATCATCGCGCTGCCGTTCGATGTTCCGGGTGTGCTGACTCGTCCGCTCTATGATGAGCCGTTCAATCTCGCAGTGCCTGCCGGCCACCCGTGGGCGAAACGGAAAAGCGTCGCCGCGCACGAACTGTCCGGGGAGAAAGTGCTGCTGCTCAACAACGGCCACTGCTTCAGCAACCAGGTGGTGGAGGCCTGCCCGGAACTGAACCGGCACGGCCACGGGGAAGTGCAGCAGGGAAATTCGCTGGAAACCATACGCAACATGGTGGCGTCCGGCCTCGGCATCACGGTGCTGCCGTGCAGCGCCAACTGGGAGAATTACCGCAGCGGGCTGGTAAAAGTGATTCCGTTCGAAGCACCGGGGCCATCACGGCGCATCGCGCTGGCCTGGCGCAAGAGCTTCGTGCGGCCGCAGGTGATCGACGTGCTGACACAGGCAGTAAAGCAGTTGAAGCGACCATGCCTGAAAATGTTGTGAGTTACTGAAACCGCTTGCCGGCGGTTACCGCGCTGTCACGCGAACGTCTCGGCATTCGCCAGCGCCGCGCCGACTTCATCCTTTTTCGACAGCAAAGGCATAGCGCCAGCCAGCGGCCAGTCTATCGCCAGAGCCGGATCGTCCCAGCGGATGCAGTGCTCATGTTCCGGCGCGTAGTAATCAGTGGTCTTGTAAAGAAACTCTGCAAACTCGGACAACACCAGAAAGCCGTGCGCGAATCCTTGCGGCACCCACATCATGCGCTTGTTCTCGGCGGACAACCGCGCCCCCGTCCACCTGCCGAAGGTGGGCGACGACCGGCGGATGTCCACCGCCACGTCGAACACTTCGCCCTCCGTTACGCGCACCAGCTTGCCCTGCGGCTGCTCAATCTGGTAATGCAAGCCGCGCAACACGCCTTGGGACGAGCGTGAATGATTGTCCTGCACGAAGTCCGGATCGAGCCCGGTGGCTGCATGGAAAGCCCGCCGGTTATAACTCTCGAAAAAGAAGCCGCGCGCATCGCCGAATACTTTCGGCTCCAGGATGAGCACGCCCGGGATGTCGGTTTGTATTACCTGCATCAGAATATCCGTTCGTTCAAGACTTGCTGCAGATATTGCCCGTAACCGTTTTTGCTGTACTTGCGAGCCAACGCTTCCAGTTCTGGTTTGCCGATGTAGCCCATGCGGTAGGCGATTTCCTCGGGGCAGGCGATCTTCAGCCCCTGGCGCTTTTCTATGGTCTCGATGAACAGCGAGGCTTCCAGCAGCGATTCGTGGGTGCCGGTATCCAGCCATGCATGGCCGCGCCCCATCACCTCGACGTTGAGTGCGCCCTGCGCGAGATAATGGCGGTTCACATCGGTGATCTCCAGTTCGCCGCGTGGCGAGGGATTGAGGCCGGCGGCGATATCCACCACCTGATTGTCATAGAAATACAGCCCCGTCACCGCATAGCGCGACTTGGGGCTTTGCGGCTTCTCTTCCAGGCTGACGGCACGGCCAGCAGCATCGAATTCGACCACGCCGTAACGCTCGGGATCGGTGACCGGGTAAGCGAACACTGTCGCTCCCTTTTGCTGTTGCGCCGCCTTGGCGAGCACTCCGGCAAGATCGTGGCCGTAAAAAATATTGTCGCCCAGCACCAGCGCGCAGCCGTCGTTGCCGATGAAGTCGCGTCCCAGTATGAACGCCTGCGCCAGGCCATCCGGCGAAGGCTGCACGCAGTAAGAGAAATGCAGCCCCCATTGGCTACCGTCGCCCAGTAACTGCTCGAAGCGCGGGGTGTCGTCAGGCGTGGAAATGACCAGAATATCGCGGATGCCGGCCAGCATCAGGGTGGATAGCGGATAGTAGATCATCGGCTTGTCGTATACCGGCAGCAACTGCTTGGAGACCGCCTGCGTCACCGGGTAGAGCCGCGTGCCGGAACCGCCGGCCAGTATGATGCCTTTCATGCTGACACTCCCTTGCGTTCGCCATAGTTGGTTTGCTCCCAGCGCCGGTATTCGCCGCTGGCGACGTGCGCCACCCATGGCTGATGTGCGAGATACCAGGCGACGGTCTTGCGCATGCCGCTGTCGAAAGTCTCCTGCGGCTGCCAGCCGAGTTCGCGCAGAATCTTGCCGGCGTCGATGGCGTAGCGCCGATCGTGGCCAGGACGGTCGGTGACGAAAGCGATCTGATCGCGGTAGCTGCCGGCGGCTTTGGGCTGGAGTTGGTCCAGCATGTCGCACAAGGTATGCACCACCTCCAAGTTGGTTTTTTCGTTGCAGCCGCCGATGTTGTAGGTCTCGCCCACCATGCCGTTTCCCAGCACTGTGCGAATGGCGCTGCAATGATCGGCAACATACAGCCAGTCGCGCACGTTGCTGCCGTCGCCGTAGATCGGCAGCGGCTTGCCGGCCAGCGCCTTCATCAGCACCAATGGGATCAGCTTTTCCGGGAACTGGTAGGGGCCGTAGTTATTGGAGCAGTTGGTTGTCAGCACGGGCAAACCATAGGTGTGGTGATATGCGCGCACCAGATGGTCGGATGCGGCCTTGGATGCTGAGTACGGACTGTTCGGCGCATAGGGTGTGGTTTCATTGAAGGCTGGATCATCGGGGCCGAGCGAGCCATACACTTCATCGGTGGAGACGTGCAGGAAGCGAAAACGCGCCTTGTCGTCTGCGCTCAGCGCTACCCAGTAGGCACGCACTTCTTCCAGCAGGTGAAAGGTGCCGACTACGTTGGTCTGGATGAAATCCTCCGGGCCATGTATGGAACGATCGACATGGCTCTCGGCGGCAAAGTTGATGATGGCGCGCGGGCGGTGCTCGGCCAACAGGCCGGACACCAGCGCTCGATCGCCGATGTCCCCGTGCACGAAGATATGCCGCGGGTCATTCGCCACGCTTGCCAGATTTTCCAGGTTGCCGGCATAAGTGAGTTTGTCCAGATTCACCACTGGCGTACCGCCCTCTGCCAGCCAATCCAGCACGAAATTCGCCCCGATGAAGCCGGCGCCGCCGGTAACCAGTATGTTGTCGTTCAAATCCATCGCTCCCGCATTCATCACGTCATTTCCCATCGCGCGCATCGCTCCACTGCGGCTGCGCAGCATCGGATACATGCCGCATCTCCCCATCGCGGCTCACGCAATAGTTGCTGCAGACGATGACCTCTTCGAAACTGACGCCGACCGCCACCCGTGTATATTCGAACAGCACGCTGCGTATCACTTTGCTGCCCGCGCACAAATGGCTGCCGTGGCCGATCCAGGCCGGGCCGATAATTTCGCAGCCCGGCTCAATATGGCAGCCCGAACCGATGTACACCGGGCCGACTACCCTGGTGCCTTGCCACTCGATGCGGGTGTTGAGCCCGACCCATAAACCGTCCCGTATCTGCTTGCCGGGCACTTCCATCTCGGCCACTTCGCCCATCATCACGCGCTGCAAGACAGCCCAGTAGTCCGACACCTTGCCGATGTCGATCCAGTTGAAGAAGCGGTTCTGCGCGTAAAATGGTAGGCCTTTTTCCACCAGCAGCGGGAACAGGTCGGCGCCGATATCAAACTGAACTCCCGAGGGGATCAGGTCTATCGCTTCCGGCTCCAGGATATAGATGCCGGTGCTGGCAAAGTTGGAGCGCGCCTCTTCCTGTTTCGGCTTCTCCTGGAAAGACTGGATGCGGCCGCTATCGTCGGCCACCACCACACCATAGCCGGAAACTTTGTCCCACGGCACTTCCTTGGTGATGACGCTGGCCAGCGCGCCCTTCTGGCGATGCTCGAACAGCGCTGACTTGATATCCAGGTCGATCAGCGCATCCCCGCACAACACTATCGTCGTATCATCGAAAAAACCACCGAACTCCTGGATTTTCTTCAACCCGCCGGCAGAGCCCAGTGGTTGCGGCACTACCTTGCCGTCCTGCATGTAGCCTTCGAACGAATAGCCAATCTGCACGCCGAAACGCTGGCCTTCGCCGAAATACTCTTCGATTTTCTGGTGCAGGTAACTCACGTTGACCATGATCTCGTCCACCCCGTATTTGGCGAGGTGTTCGACCAGATACTCCATCACCGGCTTACCGAGGATGGGGATCATGGGCTTGGGCAGGTCGTAGGTCAGCGGCTGCACGCGTGTGCCCTGGCCTGCTGCCAGTATCATGGCTTTCATAGTAAGTACCTATATTTCATGCCGGCGCACCGTCCTGAACAGATAGCCCCTGACAAAATCGGCTGATCGCTTCCGCCCTGGCATCGAATACCGCCTGCCGTATTTTGTCGGGGGCAAAATGGTGTCTGGCTACCTGTCCGGCATCTACCGCAAGCGCTACGGCCAGCACCTGACGCAAATATTCCGCCTGGGGATACGGCTTGTCCTCGAACCCCAGTCGCCCGCGCGCATCGCTCTCGCAGGCCTGCAGAAAAGCCTCGAAGCGCTGCGGCTGGCGCATGGCGTCGGCATCGTGCAGCAACTGCAGCAGGGTGTCCGGGCGCATTTCCTGCGCCCTATGCATCTTGCCGTGCAGCTTGGCCACGATCAGGGCGAGATCGCGGCAGTCGTTGGGCACGCGCAGACGCCGGCACAACTCACGCACCAACTCGACGCTGCGTTCCTCGTGGCCGATGTGGCGCGGCAGTATATCGGCCGGCGTGGTGCCCTTGCCAAGGTCATGGGTGAGCGCGGCAAAGCGCACCGGCAACGGGAAGTCGTGCGCAGCGGCATCATCCACCACCAGCATCACATGCACGCCGGTATCCACTTCCGGATGATGCTGCGGCGGCTGCGGCACGCCGAACAGGCATTCGATTTCGGGCAGGATTTTCGCCAGCGCCCCGCAGCTGCGCAACACCTCGAACATGCGCGAGGGCTTGCGCTCCAGCAGACCTTTGGCCAATTCCTGCCATACCCGCTCCGGCACCAGTGCATCGACTTCGCCGCTGCCTGCCATCTCTCGCATCAGGACCAGCGTCTCGTCAGCAATACGAAACTGGGCGAAACGGGCGGCAAAGCGCGCTACGCGCAGAATCCGCACCGGATCTTCGGCAAACGCCGGGCTGACATGGCGCAGCACACCAGCCTTGAGGTCGGCCTGGCCGCCGTGGGGGTCGATCAGACTGCCGTTGACGTCTTTTGCAATGGCATTGATGGTGAGGTCGCGCCGCGCCAAGTCCTGCTCCAGCGTGACTTCCGGCGCAGCATACACCTGGAAGCCCTTGTAGCCACGAGCGGTCTTGCGCTCGGTACGGGCCAGCGCATATTCCTCGTGGGTTTCCGGGTGCAGGAAAACGGGGAAATCCTTGCCGACCGGCGTGTAGCCCAGTTGCACCATCTGCTCCGGCGTTGCGCCGACGACCACCCAGTCCCTATCCTGCACGGTCAGGCCGAGCAGTTCGTCGCGCACTGCGCCGCCGACGCAGTATATCTGCACTGGCTAGCGCCCCGCCTTGTAACGAAAGCGCAAGTAAGCGGCACGCGGTGTATCGCCGGCAAGATATTCCGGCGCCACCGCTTCCAGCGGCTTGGGCTGAATACCGAACAGCGCCGGAAAATCGCAGTCGCACACGCTGTCCACCTGCATGGAAAGGTAGTTGTCGCGCGTCAACAGTTTGGCAGGCAGCAGCTCCATCACGGCCGCCTGCCAATAGGAAAACCGATCGTTGAGGCCAACAATGCAGCGCCTGGCCCCTATGGTGACGGCGACGAACTGCACCAGCTCGCGCAGCGTATAGGTCTTGGGCCCGCACAGGTCATAGTGCTGGCCAAAAGTTGCGGGGTTGTCCAAGGCTGCGACAAAAGCATGCGCCACGTCTTCCACCCACACCGGCTGGAAGCGCGCCCGCGGGCAAGCCAGCGCCACCACCGGCAGCCACTTGAGCAGGCCGGCAAACAGGTTGAGGAAACTGTCCCCGCGACCGAAAATCACCGAGGGGCGGAACACCGTGACCTTGAGACTCTCGCTATGCGCGTCCAGTACCACCCGCTCCCCCGCCGCCTTGCTGCGCAGGTAGGCGCTGGGCGCATCCGCCGCGGCTTGGAGCGCGCTCATGTGCAGCAGGCGCGGCACGCTCAGCAACTGGCACACCTTGACCAGCCGCTGCGGCAATTCGGCATGCACAGCGGAAAAGCTGGCGCCGTGCCCCTGATGCAGGATGCCGACCAGATTGATCACCGCATCGGCGCCCGTGATCGCCTCTTTCAAGGCAACCGTGTCGCGGACATTGCATTCCACCACCTGCACGTTGGGCAACAGGATCAGGTGCCGGTTGTCTTCGCGGCGACGCGTCAGCACCTTGACCGCATGGCCGGCCGCGCTCAAGCGATGGACGATATGGCTGCCGACGAAGCCGGTGCCGCCCAGAACGCATACCTTACGCACACTCATACCCTCTCCCTGCCGTTGTTATCTCGCGCTACGGCTCATCCGCGTCTTGCGCTGCCAGCGCCCCGCCCTCTCCAGCCACTTGGCCCAGCCGTTGTTTCAGCGACTGCACCTTGGTGCCCAGGCGATTCGCATAGAAGCAGGCATTGCTCAATACTTTCTGCACATAGCCGCGGGTTTCGGTGAAGGGGATGGTTTCCGCGTAAATCGCTCCTTCCAGCGCCTGGCTGCCGCTCCAGCGCTTGGCGCGGGATGGCCCTGCATTATAAGCCGCCGTTGCCACCAACGGCTGCCCACCTGCCTTGTCCAGCACATGGCGCAGGTAATAGGTGCCAAAGCGCAGATTGGTGTCGAGGCGATTGATCATGGCGGGGTGGTATTCCCTCATGCCCATGCGTTTGGCGACCCATCTGGCGGTCGCCGGCATCATCTGCATCACTCCGCTTGCGCCGACGCCGGAGCGCGCATAGCTGAGGAAGCGGCTTTCCTGCCGGATCAGCCCATATACCCAAGCTTCATCCAGGCCGTTGTCCCGTGCGTATGTCTGCATCAGGTCACGATACGGCGTTGGATAGCGCAGGCTGAAATCGTGGGTAAGGCTGGTCTTGTCGGCGGTATTGATGGCAAGATCGTACCACTCCTGGCGAAATGCCAACTCGGCGGCGGCGATGAGACGCTTGTCGTCGAAAGTGCGAGTCGCCCAGGCCCACTCGTTTTTCGCCTCCCAGCGCATATCCAGCCGGTAAAGCGCCATCGCCCGCTGGATGCCCGGCAGATTCTGCACGGCGCGCACTTCCTCCTCGGGGGCTTTGTAGGGATTGGCCGGCGCGCTTACGACATCGCCGAGTTCTTCCTCGGCAAGCAAGCCGTAGTATGTTTCGCGTTCCCGCGACAGCGGCAGCAGCAAGGCATTGGCCGCTGCAATCTGGCCTTTTTCCTTCAGCGCACGTCCCTTCCAGTAGCGCCATGCGCTTTCTTCACGCATGGTCTCAGGCATCGCTGACACGGTAGTGAGCAGCACCTCCCAGTTGCGCACTCTCAGGGCTGCTCGCGCCTTCCAGGCCAGCTGTTCCTGGGTGAGCGTAGTGTCGTCGGCACGGCCAAACCATTCCAGCGCCTCCGGGTCGTGGCGCTTCGAGGCGTAGAAGGCCATCCGCCCCCACAAATAGGCCTGTTCCTCGCGGCTGAAATCAGCCTTGCTTGCGTTCCACAGATCCAGCGCAAGTTGCGGCTGGCTGCGGGAAACACGCTCCAAGGCGTAAAGGCTGATCTCGCGCCCATAGCGGGTTTTAGGCGAGAGCAGCTTTTTTTCCAGAACACGCTGCGGATTTTCATAGGCATGGTCGAGCAGTTTCAGATTGCCCATCTCGCCTTGCGGCAAACGGCGCAACACCGCCTTGGCGACTGAAGTTCTGTCCTGCGCCAGCGCCAGGCGCACCCGCGACCAAATATCCTCGGTGCTCAGCACGCCTTTCTGCTGCATATGGTCGAATAGCTCATCGCAATTGGTCGGCTGATCCGTCGGCGTCATCCACAGCGCCCTGCCCTCGCGCAGCGCGCCAGTTTCACCTTGGGTATCGCGCCCAACTAAGGCGTAGCAGGTGGTAGAAGCATCTGCGTGGGCCAGACGTGGCAACTCACCGAAAAACGCCTGCCAGTCCTGGCGTTTGCCGAGTTGCTTGAGCCATTCGGCGCGCAGCTGCTCAGAAATTGGCAGTTCCGTGTAACGGGTGAGGAATTCCTGGACTTCCGAAGCATCGGCCTGCTCCAGACGCAGCAGCAGACGCCAATAATCAACATATGGGACCAGTACGTAGTTGTCGGCCTTTAAGCGTTGCGCATAAACGGCCAGCCCCCGCTCATTGCGGGCCTGGTAGGCATCGCTGGCGGCGACAAAAGTCTCTTCTGCGCTGCCGGCCCACGCCGAGCCGCAGACCATGAAGGACAACCCAGCCAAGCAGACTAACCACCGCATCGCGCAACCCAACTACAACATTGATCGTTCGGCAAGAATAGCATATCCACACCTGCAAGGCGCAACGGGGGCTGGTTCAGAACAGGACGATACGGCCCATGGTGAAGATCACGGCAGCCGCCAGGATCAACATCAGGGCGAACTTGAAAAGCTGCCAGGAAAAACGCAGATAGCGCCGGTCGCCGGTAATGACATACACGCCGAGCGTGACGACTACGGAGATGAGGCCAACAAACAGGAGCAGCCGGAGTACAAGCACGGCTTGTTTTGGCGGAGGTCAGGCGGCCTGCGTCAGCAGGCGCACAAAGGCACTCGGCACTTCCTCGGCACGCTCGAAGGTGACGTATTCCCATGCTGCGGCATCGGCCAGCAGAGCGCGCAGCAAGCGGTTGTTGAGCGCGTGGCCGGATTTGTAAGCGCTGAACGCGCCCACCAGCGGATGACCGAGCAGATACAGGTCGCCGATGGCATCCAGCACCTTGTGCCGCACGAATTCGTCTTCGTAGCGCAGGCCGTCGCCGTTGAGTATGCGGTATTCATCCAGCACCACGGCATTGTCCAGGCTGCCGCCGCGCGCCAATCCTGCTGCACGCAGCGCCTCGACCTCGTGCATGAAACCGAAGGTGCGGGCACGACTCACTTCCTTGACGAAGGAATTTTCGGCGAAATCGATGCTGACCGACTGGCTGGAATGCTCGAATACCGGGTGGGAAAAATCGATGGTGAAATCGAGTTTGAAGCCATGATAGGGCTCGAAGCGCACCCATTTGTCGCCGTCGCGCACTTCGACGCGTTTCTTGATGCGGATGAATTTCTTCAGCGCCTGCTGTTCGACGATGCCCGCAGATTGCAGCAGGAACACGAAGGGGCCGGCGCTGCCGTCCATGATGGGCACTTCGGGCGCGCTGAGATCAACGTAGGCGTTGTCGATGCCGAGGCCGGCAAAGGCGGCCATCAGGTGCTCCACCGTGGCCACGCGCACGCCATCCCGCTCCAGCGTGGAAGAAAGCCGGGCATCCCCGACATGTTGCGGCGCAGCCTGAATATCCACCGGGTGGTCGAGATCGACGCGGCGGAACACGATGCCGGTATCGGGCGCAGCCGGACGCAAGGTGAGATACACCTTGTCGCCGGTATGCAAGCCCACGCCAGTGGCGCGGATCGCGTTTTTCAGGGTGCGCTGTTTTAGCACGCCATCTTCCTTCTGCCAGATTTGCTTCATCATAGCATAAAAATCACCAATCCCGGCAAGGGGATAGACGCCCCACAGCATCCTGCCGGGAAGCCCGTTCGCAACAACTGCGGGCGAAACAGGCCGGGATCAGTCAGCCTGCTTGCGCAGAAACGCCGGAATATCATACTCCTCAACCCCCGACTGCTTCATCGCCTCCACCTGTGCACGCCGGCTGTTCGGTGTGAATACCGACGGAGCGGCATCTTCCGCAGCGCCACCGACGAAGAACGGCTGGTTATCGGTTCCCGTCCTTGCCACCTGCACCAGTTCCGGCCGCTTCTGCGGGCGCGCCACCATGCCATTCAAGCCGGTCGCCACCATGGTCACGCGCAGGCTGTCGCCTATGCTCTCGTCGAACACGTTGCCGATAATGACGGTGGCATCTTCTGCCGTGAACGCCTTGATGGTGTTCATCACGTCATGATATTCCCGCATGCTGAAGGAAGAACTGGCGGTGATATTAACCAGAACGCCGCGTGCGTTGGACAGGTTGACATCTTCCAGCAACGGGCTGGCGACGGCCTGCTCCGCAGCAATGCGGGCACGGTCCGGACCGCTGGCGGTGGCGGAACCCATCATCGCCATGCCCATCTCCGACATGACGGTTTTGACGTCGGCAAAGTCGACGTTGACCAGGCCCGGGCAATTGATGATTTCGGAAATGCCGGCCACCGCGTTGTGCAGTACGTCGTTGGCTGCCTTGAACGCCTCCAGGAACGGCACGTCTTCGCCCAGCACCTGCATCAGCTTCTCGTTCGGCACCACAATCAGCGAATCGACATGGCGCGAAAGCTCGTCCAGGCCTTCCTGCGCCACCTTGATACGCTTGCCTTCGAACACGAACGGCTTGGTCACCACCGCCACCGTCAGGATGCCGAGTTCCTTTGCCACTTCCGCCACCACCGGCGCTGCGCCCGTGCCAGTGCCGCCGCCCATGCCTGCGGCAATGAACAGCATGTCCGCGCCTTCTATCACTTCGGCAATACGGTCGCGATCTTCCAGCGCCGCCTCGCGGCCGATTTCCGGCTTGGCGCCGGCACCCAGCCCCTTGGTGATATCCATGCCGATCTGCAGTATGGTCCTGGCGTTGCTCTTGTTGAGCGACTGTCGGTCGGTATTGGCGCAGATAAACTCGACGCCCCCGACATTGTTGGCGATCATGTGTTCGACTGCGTTGCCGCCGCAACCACCCACACCGATCACCTTGATGACCGCTTCCTGTGACTCTTTTTCCATAATTTCAAACATTGTGCTTCCTCCTCGTCTGACTGAATTAAAACCAAAACATCACCCTCACCCCTGCCCCTTTACGGGAGTAAAGGCGTTAAAAATTGCCCTGACAACACGCCGCCCCAGCGACTTGTTGCGGCGCAGACTCACCTGCGAAGCAGGTTATGTCGTAGCCAAACCAGCCCATCAACATCAAAAGTTCCCCTGAAACCAGCTTCTCATCTTGTCCCACACCCGCTCGAACGACGTTGATTCCATATGCACCTGAATATGGCGCTCCATCTGCTGCTTGCCCATCAGCAGCAGGCCGACGCCGGTGGCATAGCGCGGATTGCTCACCACTTCCGACAGCCCACCGACAAAACGCGGCATGCCCAGGCGCACCGGCATGTGGAAGATTTCCTCGCCCAGCTCCACCATGCCGCGCATGATGCTGCTGCCGCCGGTAATGACCACGCCTGAGGCAATCATTTCTTCCAGCCCGCTGCGGCGCAATTCGCCCAGAATCAGGTCATAAAGCTCAACCACGCGTGGCTCGATGACTTCCGCCAGGGTCTGCACGGAAAGCTGGCGCGGATCGCGCCCGTCCACCCCGGGCACTTCGACAATATCCTTGGGATCCGCCAACTGGCGCAGAGCGCAGCCATGCTTGATCTTGATTTCCTCGGCAGACTGCGTGGGCGTGCGGAACGCCACCGCGATGTCGTTTGTGATCTGGTCGCCGGCGATGGGGATCACAGCGGTGTGACGGATGGCGCCCTGCTTGAATACGGCGATGTCTGTAGTACCGCCGCCGATGTCCACCAGGCATACGCCCAGTTCCCGTTCGTCCTCGGTCAGCACCGCCAGGCTGGACGCCAGCGGTTGCAGGATCAGGTCGCTCACCTCCAGCCCGCAGCGCTTGACGCACTTGATGATGTTCTGCGCCGCCGACACTGCGCCGGTCACGATATGCACCTTCACGTCCAGCTTCATGCCGCTCATGCCGATCGGCTCGCGCACGTCTTCCTGCCCGTCAACGATGAACTCCTGCGTCAGGATGTGCAGTATCTGTTGATCGGACGGCAATGCGACAGCACGCGCGGTTTCGATCACGCGGTCGATGTCGGCCTGCGTCACTTCGGCATCCTTTATTTTCACCATGCCATGCGAGTTGAGGCTCTTGATGTGGTTGCCGGCAATGCCGGTGAACACCTCGGTGATCTTGCAATCCGCCATCAGCTCGGCCTCTTCCAGCGCCCGCTGGATGGCCTGCACAGTGGAATCGATATTGATTACCACGCCTTTTTTCAGCCCGCGCGAAGGGTGCTGTCCCAGGCCGATCACCTTGAGGCCGCCTTCCGGCTGCAGCTCGGCGACGATGGCGACTATCTTCGAAGTGCCGATATCCAGCCCGACGATGTGATTCCTGATTTCCTTGTTCCTGCTCATTTACTTCTCCAGTTAGCGAACGGTCTAAGCCGCCCCTGTCTTGTGTGCTGCCGGTTTTGGCGCCGATTTCGCTGCCGCCTTCGGCGCCGGATTAACCGCAGCCATCGCCGGCTTGCGCACCGCAAATCCATTGGGATAGCGCAGGTCGGCATAACTCACCGCAACATTCAACGGCCCCAAGGTTCTGGGGTAAGCGTTGACGAACTTCTGCAGACGCGCTTCCGTCTGCTCCCTGCCCAACTCGATCACCATGCCGTTGTCCGCACCTATCTGCCAGGCGTGCCGCGGCGACAGTGACAATTGCGCCACCTTGATGCCGGTGGGCGCCAATAACTGGCTGTAAGTGCCGTAGTGCTGTGCGACCTCCTGCACGCCGTCGCCGGGGCCGTAGAACACCGGCAGATCGCGGTCCGATGCGGCGTGGAACAGTTCGCCGTAGGTATCGACCAGCGCTATGTTGCCCCAGCGCGCCAGTTCCTTATGCTCTTCCACCACCACTTCCAGCTTGTCCGGCCAGCGCCGGCGTATGCTGACGTTGCGCACCCACGGCAGCTTGCGGAACGCATCGCGCGTCTTCACCAGATCGAGGGTGAAGAAATTGCCCTGCAAATGGCGGTTGACGATCAGCCGCAATTGCTCGCGCGTGACATGCGGCATGTCGCCGTTCACCTGCACCGCGCGCAGCGGGAAAATCGGCAGGTGGATCACCACGAACAGCGCCGCGTACAGCAGCAGCACTACCGCCAGCGCGTAGAGGAAGTTGGCTGTCCACAGCATCGCCTGCGGCTTATCCCACATGCGCCAGCTCCAGTATTTTCAGCACCAGTTGATCGAACTCGATGCCGGCAGCCTTGGCAGCCATCGGCACTAGGCTGTGGTCAGTCATGCCGGGGGAGGTATTCACTTCCAAAAAGTAATGCCGCCCGGCTTCATCCATCAAAAAATCCACCCGCCCCCAGCCCACGCCGCCCAGCACCTTGAATGCACGCAATGCGTCGGCGCGGACAGCAGCCTCGGTGTCGGCGTCCAGGCCGCTCGGATGCAGGTAGCGCGTGTCGTCGCGCAGGTACTTGGCCTCGTAATCGTAGAACTCTGTCGCCGGCACGATGCGGATCACCGGCAACGCCGTTTCACCCAGAATGCCCACCGTGTATTCGCCGCCGCCGATATATCTTTCCGCCAGCACCAGCGGGTCGTACTTGGCTGCTGCCTCGTAGGCGGCGTGCAATTGGCCCGCCTGCTTGACCTTGGTGATGCCGATGCTGGAGCCTTCGTTGGCCGGCTTGACGAACAGCGGCAGGCCCAGTTTTGCCTCCGCCGCGGCAAAATCGGTCGCGGCGTCGAGCAGCATGAACTCCGGGGTCGGGATGCCCGCCGCCTGCCATACCAGCTTGCTGCGCCATTTATCCATGCCCAGTGCCGAGGCCATCACGCCGCTGCCGGTATAGGGGATGCCCATCAGCTCCAGCGCGCCCTGCAGCGTGCCGTCTTCGCCATAGCGGCCATGCAGGGCGATGAATACCCGGTCGAAATGCTCCAGTTCATGCAAGGGGCGTTGGGACGGATCGAAGGCATGCGCATCCACCCCCCAGCGTTGCAGCGCCGCCAGCACGGCGGCTCCGCTCTTGAGCGAAACATCGCGCTCCGCCGAGCGGCCACCCAGCATCACCGCCACTTTTCCGATACTGCTACCCATGCGGCCCTTCCCCAATGATCCTGACTTCGCGCTGCAATTCCACGCCGGTGCGCTGCAGCACGGTTTGCTGCACGTGCGTGATCAGGCACTCGATATCCGCCGCTGTCGCCGTGCCGGTGTTGATGATGAAGTTGGCGTGCTTCTCCGACACCTGCGCCCCGCCGATGCTGTAACCTTTGAGCCCGCACGACTCGATCAGGCGCGCCGCAAAATCGCCTTCCGGATTGCGGAACACCGAACCGGCGTTCGGCCAGTTCAACGGCTGGGTGGCAAGCCGGCGCGCCAGCAGGCTTTTGATCTTTTCCTCGGCGACGCTGGCTGCACCTGCGTGCAACTTGAACCAGGCAGCGACGAACCATTCCTCGCCCGGCAGGATGACGTGCCGGTAACCGATTTCCATGTCCACCTGTGAACGCTCGCGCATCACGCCATGGCGATCGATGGTGAGCGCACGCACTGCGACGTCCCAGGTTTCCGCACCGTGACAGCCAGCGTTCATCGCCAGCGCACCACCAACGGTGCCGGGGATGCCGGCAAGGAACTCCGCGCCGTGCAAATGCTGGCGGGCCGCAAACTTGGCCAGCTTGGCGCAACTCACGCCCGCTTCGGCATATACCGTCTCGCCCTCGAAGCGCATTTCCGTCAACGCGTCGTGCATCAGCACCACCGCGCCGCGCACGCCACCATCGCGCACCAGCAGGTTGGAACCCAATCCCACGAAATGCACCGGCTCGCCCGGCGGCAGGCTCTGCAGGAAAGTCATCAAGTCTTCCAGCCCGCCCGGAATATAGAGGCGATCTGCCGGCCCGCCCACGCGCCAACTGGTGTAGCGGCGCATGGGCTCGTTGAGCCGCAGCGTGCCTTGCGTTGTTGTGCGCTGCGCCATCACCCTGCCAACTCCTTGGTTTTCGCCGCCACCTGGCCGATGGAACCCGCGCCCATCACGATCACCACGTCACCGTCGCGCGCCGCGTCGAGAATGGCCTGCGGCAATTCGGCGGTGGTTTCCACGAACAGCGGCTCGACCTTGCCTGCTACCCGCACGCCGCGCGCCAGCGTTCTACCGTCCGCGGCAATGATAGCTTCCTCGCCGGCGGCATAGACTTCGGTGAGCAACACCGCATCCACCGACGACAATACCCGCACGAAATCCTCGAAGCAGTCGCGGGTGCGGGTGTAGCGATGCGGCTGGAATGCCAGCACCAGCCGCCGGCCGGGGAAAGCGCCGCGTGCAGCGGCAATCACTGCCTGCATTTCAACCGGGTGGTGGCCGTAGTCGTCGACCAGCGTGAAACTGCCGCCCGCTTTTGCCGGCACTTCGCCATATTGCTGGAAGCGCCTGCCGACGCCCTTGAATTCGGCCAGCGCCTTGATGATGGCGGCATCCGGGACGTTCAGCTCGCTCGCCACGGCAATCGCCGCCAGCGCGTTCAGCACGTTGTGCGTACCGGACAGGTTAAGGGTGACGTCGAATTCGCTGGTCACGCCGTTGATGCGCTGTGCAGTGAACTTCATCTGTGCGCCTGCTGCACGCACATTGACACAACGGATAAGGGCGTCCTCGGAAAATCCGTACGGCATCACCGGCTTGGTCACGCGCGGCAGGATGGCCCGCACATTGGGGTCATCCACGCACAGCACCGCCATGCCCCAGAACGGCAGGCATTGCAGGAAATCGACGAAGGCCGACTTGAGGCGCTCGAAGTCGTGGCCGTAGGTTTCCATGTGATCGGCATCGATGTTGGTGACTACCGCCAGGATAGGCGACAGGTGCAGGAAAGAGGCATCCGACTCGTCAGCCTCCGCCACGATGAACTCCCCGCTGCCCAGGCGCGCATTGCTGCCAGCGGCTTCCAGCCGGCCGCCGATAACGAAGGTGGGATCCATGCCGGCCTCCGCCAGTATGCTGGCGACCAGGCTGGTGGTGGTGGTCTTGCCGTGGGTTCCGGCCACCGCAATGCCCTGGCGGAAACGCATCAGCTCCGCCAGCATCAGCGCACGCGGGATGACCGGGATCTTGCGCTGGCGCGCGACGGCAACTTCAGGATTGGCCTCATCCACGGCCGTGGATACCACCACCACGTCAGCGACGTTGAGGTTCGCGGCCTGGTGCCCCTGATATACCGTCGCGCCCATGCCCTGCAGGCGCCTGGTGGCCGCGCTGTCGGCCAGGTCCGAGCCGCTGACGCTGAAACCGAGGTTGATCAGCACTTCGGCAATGCCGCTCATGCCCGAGCCGCCGATGCCGACGAAGTGGATATGTTTGACCTTATGCCGCATGCGCCGCCTCCATGCAGATGCCCGCCACGGCTTCCGTCGCCTGCGGCTTGCCCAGTGCGCGCGCCCTGGAGGCCATATCCAGCAGCGTCTCGCGGGTGAAGGAGGCTAGCGTCTGTGCCAGACGCTGGGGCGTCAATTCATGCTGCGGAATCAGCAGCGCGGCAGCGTTATCCGCCAGATACCGCGCGTTGTAGGTCTGGTGGTCATCCACCGCATGCGGGAACGGCACCAGCACGCTCGCCACGCCAGCTGCCGCCAGTTCCGCCACGGTCAGCGCACCGGCGCGGCAAATTGCCAGGTCGCACCAGGCATACATCGCCGCCATGTCGTCGATAAACGCGCGTGTTTCGGCGGTTACTCCGGCCTTGCGGTAATTTTCCTGCAATGCCGCAAGATGTTTTGCCCCGGCCTGATGCACGACCTGCGGACGGCTTGCTCCCGGCAGCAGCGCCAGCGCCTTTGGGATGCATTCGTTCAGGGCTTGCGCACCCAGGCTGCCGCCCACCACCAGCAAACGCAGCGGGCCGCTGCGTCCGGCCAGCCGTTCCGATGGGGGAACAAGCGCGCTGATCTGCGTGCGTACCGGATTGCCCACCAATATCGCCCTGTCGCCGAATGCAGAGGGGAATGCCGCCAATACCCTGCCGGCAAAGCGTGACAGCACGCGGTTGGTCAGTCCGGCGATGGAATTCTGCTCGTGGATCACCAGCGGCCGGCGCAGCAGCCATGCCATCAGCCCGCCGGGGAATGCCGCGAAGCCGCCCATGCCGAGCACCACGTCCGGCTTGTGCCTGAGCATGGCCGCGACGCTCTGGGCACATGCCACGGCCAGTTGCAGCGGCAGCAGCAGCCAGCGCAGTGCGCCTTTGCCGCGCACGCCGGTCATCCTGATCCAGGCAATGTCGTAGCCCTTGTCGGCAATCAATCCGGCTTCCATGCCGCCCTCGGTCGCCAGCCAGACGATGCGCCAGCCTTGTTGTTTCAGGCAATCGGCCACCGCCATCGCCGGATAGACATGGCCGCCAGTGCCGCCTGCCATGACCATGAGCGTGCTCATGCCGGAAGCCCTTTCGCCAAGCGCCTGTTTTCCCAATCGATGCGCAGCAGCACCGCCAGTGCAACGCAATTGGCGACTATGCCGCTGCCGCCGAAAGACAGCAGCGGCAGCGTCAGGCCCTTGGTCGGCAGGATGCCCATGTTCACGCCCATGTTGATGATGGCCTGCACACCCAGCCAGACGCCGATACCCTGGGCCAGCAGCGCGGAGTAGTGACGCTCATTCGCTGCCGCTTCCTTGGCGATGCCAAATGCGCGCAATACCAGCCAGGCGAACATCCCGACCACCACCAGCACGCCGACGAAGCCGAGCTCTTCGGCAATCACTGCCAGCAGGAAATCGGTATGCGCTTCCGGCAGATACAGCAGCTTTTCCACACTGGCCCCCAGCCCGACACCGAACCATTCGCCGCGGCCGAAAGCAATCAGCGCATGCGATAGCTGGTAGCCTTTGCCGAACGGGTCGGCCCACGGGTCCATAAAGCCGGTGATGCGCTGCAGGCGATAAGGCGAACTCCAGATCAGAATGATGGAGCCGACCACCAGCATAGCCAGCAAACCCAGAAATACACGCACATTGATGCCGCCCAGCCACAGAATGGACACGGCGATAGAGGCGATGACGGCAAATGCGCCAAAGTCCGGCTCACGCAGCAACAGGCCGCCTACCAGCAGCATCACCGCCAGCATCGGCAGGAAGCCCTTGGTAAAGCTGTGCAGGAAAGCCGCCTTGCGCACCGTGTAATCGGCCACGTACATGGCAGCGAACAGTTTCATCATCTCGGACGGCTGCAGCGTGACCACGACCAGCGGAATCCAGCGCCGGCTGCCGTTGACCTCGCGCCCCAGCCCCGGAATCAGCACCAGGATCAGCAGCGCCAGCCCCATCAGGAACAGGTACGGCGACAACTGCTGCCAGGTGCGGGTGGGTATCTGGAACGCCGCCAGCCCGGCAAACAGACTGACGAGCAGATAGCTCGCATGCCGCATCAGGAAATAGGCTGACTGGTGGCCGGTGGCCTTGTCCGCTTCGGCCAGCGCAATGGATGAGGAATACACCATGACCAGACCGAGGCCGAGCAGCAGCATGGTCACCCACAGCAACCCCTGGTCATAGGTCGGCGAGATGATTTTTTCGCGGCTGCTCTGCAGGTACATCATTGCGCGGCCGTCCTTTTCTGCTCGCCTAGCCCATGCACGGCGGCGACGAACACCTCGGCGCGATGGGCATAATTGCGGAACATGTCAAAACTGGCGCAAGCCGGCGACAGCAGCACGGCATCGCCCGGCTGGGCCGCTGCGTAAGCCAGCTGTACCGCTTCCTCCATGCTGCGCGCCTGCAACAGCGGCACGTGTGCGTCTTGCAATGCCGCGCCAATTTGCGGCCCGTCGCGACCGATCAACACCACGGCGCGCGCGTTCTGCGCTACCGGCAGCCGTAGCGGCGAGAAATCCTGGCCCTTGCCGTCGCCGCCGGCGATCAGCACCACTTTTTGCGGCAATCCGGCAAGCGCGGCGCAGGTCGCACCGACATTGGTGCCCTTGGAGTCGTCGAAAAATGCGACCCCGCTCAGCTCCGCCACCCATTCGACGCGGTGCGGCAAACCTTTGAAGCTGCGCAGCGCAGCGAGCAGCGGCTCGTAAGGCAGGCCAATGGCGCGGCACAAGGCCAGCGCGGCCAGCGCATTGGCTGCGTTATGCAGCCCGGCTAGCTTCATGGCGGCAACATTCAACAATTCGGTCTCGCCCTGCGCCAGGCTGACTTCGCTGCCCATGCGGTGCAGGCCGAAATCATTGTGTGATGGCGGCTGGTCGGTGCCGAACGACACCACGCGGCGCCCGGCAATCGCCATGCCGCGGCTCCACGCATCTTCCCGGTTCAGCACCTGGACCCCGTGGCCGTGGAAGATGCGTGCCTTGGCGGCAGCGTATTGCGCCATGCCGGGGTATCGATCCATGTGGTCTTCGCTGACATTGAGCACGGTTGCAGCATCAGCATCCAGGCTGGACGTGGTTTCCAGCTGGAAACTGGACAGCTCCAGCACATAGATGTCGGCGGCCGGCATGCTCAGCGCTTCGAGCACCGGCAGGCCGATGTTGCCGGCAACGACGGTTTGCAGGCCAGCCTGTTGACACATCTCACCGACCAGCGAGGTCACCGTGCTTTTGCCGTTGGCGCCGGTGATGGCAATGACCTTGGCGTGCGCCGGCCTGTATTGGGCAAACAATTCGACATCTCCCACCACCGGCACGCCGCGCGCGATGGCGGCCTGTACCTCCGACTCAGCCAGCGCTACGCCGGGACTGGCGACGATGATCTCCGCCGCTTCAAATACGTCCCTGCTGAATGGGCCGAGATGCACTTCCACCTCGGGCAGCTCTGCCCGCGCAGCTGTCAATCCCGGCGGAGCTTCGCGGGTATCGGCCACAGACAGGCATGCGCCATGGCTGTGCAGCCAGCGTAGCGCGGAGAGGCCGGTTTCGCCCAGCCCCAGCACCAATACCCGTTTGTTTTTCAGTTCCAGTCTCATCTCAGCTTCAAGGTCGAAAGCCCGAACAGCACCAGCATCATGGTGATGATCCAGAAGCGCACCACTACCTGCGTTTCCTTCCAGCCCTTCTGTTCATAGTGGTGGTGCAGCGGCGCCATGAGGAAAATGCGCCGGCCCGCGCCATATTTGTACTTGGTGTATTTAAAGTAGGCCACCTGCGCCGCCACCGACAGGGTTTCCACCACGAACACGCCGCCCATGATGAACAGCACAATTTCCTGCCTGACTATGACCGCCACCACGCCCAGCGCCGCCCCTAAGGCAAGGGCACCGACATCGCCCATGAACACTTCGGCGGGATAGGCGTTGAACCAGAGGAAGCCCAGACCGGCCCCCGCCATTGCGGTGCAGAACACTGTCAGCTCTCCCGCGCCCGGCACATAGGGAATGCCCAGGTATCGGGAGAAATACATATGCCCGGCGGCATAGGCGAAGATGGCGAGTGCGCTGCTTACCATCACGGTGGGCATGATGGCGAGGCCGTCCAGCCCGTCGGTGAGATTCACCGCATTGCTGCTGCCGACGATCACCAGATAGGTCAGCACCATGTAGCTCACCGCGCCGAGCGGGAACACCAGGTGCTTGAAGAAAGGCACGATCAGCTCGGTATGCGCCGGCAAGGTCGCCGTATGAAACAGGTAGATCGCCGCGCCGGCACCGACCACGGATTGCCAGAAATACTTTTCCCTGGCCAGCAAGCCCCTGGGATTGCGATGCACCACCTTGCGCCAGTCATCCACCCAGCCGATGATGCCGAAGCCCAGCGTCACGATCAGTACCACCCACACGTAACGATTGGTAAGGTCGGCCCACAGCAAGGTGGAGGTGGCAATCGCCACCAGAATCAGCGCCCCGCCCATGGTAGGCGTGCCAGCCTTGACCAGATGCGTCTGCGGGCCGTCGTCACGCACCGCTTGGCCGACTTTGTACTGGGTGAGCTTGCGTATCATGGTCGGCCCGACCACGAAGGAGATCACCAGTGCGGTCAGCGTCGCCAGCACGGCGCGCAACGTGATGTAATTGAGGACGTTGAAGGTGCGCACGTCATGCGCCAGCCAGCGAGCCAGTTCAAGCAGCATCCGAAGCTCCTTTGTCCATGATGGCCTCGACCACCCTTTCCATGCGCATGAAGCGCGAACCCTTTACCAGCACAGACGTCTGCGGCCTGAGGCATGGCTGCAGGGCCGCTACCAGTGCTTGCAGCGCGTTTGAATCCCGCGTATCGAAATGCTGCGCGCCGGCACCGAACGCTTCGGCCATGTGGCGGCTCAGGTCGCCCAGCGTGAACAGCGCGTCTATGCCGGCAGCTTTGGCTCTGGCGCCGATTTCCAGGTGCAGCCTACCCGCCTCGTCGCCCAACTCGCCCATGTCGCCCAGCACCAGGATTCTGTTGCCCGGCACCGCCGCCAGCACGTCTATGGCGGCGCGCATGGAAGCCGGGTTGGCGTTGTAGCTGTCATCGATCACGACACATCCGCCTAGGCCTTCCTTGCGCTGCAAGCGGCCTTTGACGCCGCTGAAATGTTCCAGGCCGGCAGCGATGGTCGGCAACGGCACACCCATCGCCAGCGCAGCGGCGGCAGCGGCCAGCGCATTGCGCACATTGTGCAGACCAGCCACGGCGAGCCGCACTGGCGCATTGCCCTGCGGCGTTTTCAGTTGCAGCACGCTGCCGTCGGCTTGCAGTTGGTATTCCGCGCTCACGTCGGCGGGCTGCTCCAGGCCAAAGGTCAGTACCCGGTGCGGCGCGGCAAGCTGCCGCCACAGGGCCGCATAGGCGTCATCGGCGTTGATGACCGCCGTGCCGTCCGCCGCCAGCCCGGCAAAAATCTCGCCCTTGGCGCGCGCCACCGCTTCCACGCTGCCCAGACCGGCCAGGTGCGCGGGTTGGGCATTGTTGATGAGCGCCACGGTAGGTTTGGCGATATGGGTGAGATAGGCAATTTCGCCCACATGGTTCATGCCCATCTCGGCCACGGCGTAGCGGTGCTGCTCGCGCAGCTTAAGCAGCGTGAGCGGCAGCCCGATATCGTTGTTGAGATTGCCTTCGGTAGCCAGCACGCTGTCCGCGCCGCCCGCTACGCGCAGGATGGCGGCCAGCATTTCCTTGACCGTGGTTTTGCCGTTGCTGCCGGTGACCGCAGCCAGCGGGATATCAAACTTGCCGCGCCAATGGGCAGCCAAGTCGCCGAGGCCGAGACGGGTGTCCGCAACGACCACCTGCGGCGCATCAGCGGACACTTCGCGCTCGACCATCGCCGCGACTGCCCCTTGCGCCAAGCACTGCGCAACAAAATCATGGCCGTCGAAACGCTCGCCCCTGAGCGCGACGAACAAGTCGCCCGCGGCTGCCTTGCGGCTATCGGTGGTGACCGCATGGAACATCGCATCGGCACCTATGAGCCGCCCTTGCACCGCCAGCGCTGCCTGGGAAAGCGCCATCATGCCCCTCCCCTCATGCCCGCCAGCACGCGCGCCGCCACTTCGGTGTCGCTGAATGGCAGTTTTTCGTCGCCGATTTCCTGATAAACCTCGTGGCCCTTGCCGGCGATCAGCACGATGTCGCCCGCCTTGGCTTGGTGCAAAGCCAGAGTGATGGCCGCGGCACGGTCTGCTTCCTCGTGATAATCGCCGGTCATGCCAGCGACGATGGCGTCGAGTATGGCGCGCGGATTCTCGTGGCGCGGATTGTCCGACGTCACCACCACAAAATCGGCGAGCCGCGCAGCCACTTCACCCATCAGCGGGCGCTTGCCTTTGTCGCGGTTGCCGCCGCAGCCGAACACGCATAGCAGGCGTCCGCGCGTTTGCTCGCGCAGGCTGGCCAGCACTTTTTCCAGCGCATCCGGCGTATGCGCATAATCCACCACTACCAACGGCAGGCCGTCACCGCCCAGTTGCTGCATGCGTCCGGCCACCGGCTGCACCTGGCCGAGTACGGCAACGGCTTCCTGCAGCGCCACCCCGGAAGCCAGCATGGCGGCCAGCACCGCCAGCAGGTTATAGGCATTGAAGCGGCCCAGCACAGACGCGGACAAATAGGCCGTACCGTGGGAAGTCGTGATGTCCAGCGCCAACCCATCCGGCTCAAGGCGCAAACGGCTGCCGCGCACATCGGCCTCGCCAAAGCCATAGGTCATCACCTTCAAGCCCTGATCGCCGAGCTGCGCCGCCAGTTGCGCGCCGAACTCATCGTCGCAGTTCAGCACCGCACATTTGAGGCCGGGCCAGAAGAACAGCGACTGTTTAGCCGCCGCGTAAGACGCCATATCGCCGTGATAATCGAGATGGTCACGCGTCAGATTGGTGAGCACGGCGATATCAAAGTGGGTACCGTTCACGCGTCCCTGCGCCAGCCCGTGCGAAGACACCTCCATCGCCACAGACTGCGCGCCGTGTTTGAGAAATTCGGCCAGCATCCCCTGCAACACAATAGGATCTGGCGTGGTATTGATGGCCGCAGACAGCGCGCCGGGGAAGCCGTTGCCCAGGGTGCCGACGATAGCGGTCTTGCGGTCCAGTGCAGTCAGCGCCTGCGCCAGCCAATGACTGCACGAGGTCTTGCCGTTGGTGCCGGTGACGCCGATCATGCGCAAGTGCTGCGAAGGTTTGCCGTAAAAGGCGCTGGCGATGGGCCCGACCTGCTCGCGCAGATGCGCTACCGCCAGATTCGGCGTGTGCCACTCGTTGCGCCAGTCAAATCCTTGTTGCTCCCACAGCACTGCGCCGGCGCCGGCGACCAGCGCCCGGGCGATGAAATCGCGGCCATCGCTGTGCTCGCCGGGATATGCCAGGAAGATGTCCCCGGGGCGCACCTGCCGGCTGTCGTTCACCAGGCGCTGCAGGTGCACACCCAGCGCACCGAGACCGGAGAGAATGGCATGCGCGCCGGTCATACCTCCTCCTTCACTTCCGGCGCATTTTCCGGCGGGATGACGACATTGTTGTTCGGGGCGTCCTGCGGCACTGCCAGCAAGCGCAAGGCGCTCGCCATCACCGAACTGAATACCGGCGCAGCCACCGTGCCGCCGTAGTATTGCCCGGCGGAAGGCTCGTCTATCATCACGGCGATGATCAGACGCGGATTGGAAGCCGGCGCCATGCCAACGAACGAAGAGACATAGCGGTCTGCCGCATAGCCGCCGATGCCCAGCTTGTGTGCGGTGCCGGTCTTGCCGGCGACACGATAACCCGCCACCTGCGCTCGGGGCGCGGTGCCGCCGGCCTGCACCACCAGTTCCAGCATGCTGCGCACGTCACGCGCCGTCTGTGCCGACATCACCTGCTGGCCGATGGGCGATTCCTTCAACTTGAGCAGCGACACCGGCCGCAGCTCGCCATCATTGGCGAACACGCCGTAGGCGCGCGCCAGTTGCAACAGGCTTAGGGAAATGCCGTGTCCGTAGGCCATGGTGGCTTGCTCGATCGGCTGCCAGGTTTTCCATGGCCGCAGCTTGCCGGAGGATTCACCGGGAAATCCGACATGCGCCGGACTGCCGAACCCCACTTGGTTGAACATGCTCCACAGATAATGCGGCTGCAGCGTCAGCGCCATCTTGGCCGCACCCACATTGGACGACTTCTGGATCACCTGCGCCACGCTCAGCATGCCCTGTGGATGTGCGTCGTGGACGGTGGCATTGCCGATGTTGAGGAAGCCGGGCGCTGTCTGTATCTGCGAGTCCGGCCTGAAGTTGCCGGACTCGAGCGCGGCGGCAACAGTAAACGGCTTGAGCGTTGAGCCGGGCTCGAAAATATCGACCACGGCGCGATTTCTTGATTTCCCGGAGATATTGACCGGGTTGTTGGGGTTATAGACCGGCTGATTGGCCATCGCCAGAATTTCGCCGGTTTTGGCGTCCAGCACCACGATGGCGCCGGCCTTGGCCTTGTGCTCCGTCACCGCGCGCGTCAGTTCGCGATAGGCCAGGTACTGTATCTTGCGGTCTATGGACAGCGCGATGTCATGTCCGTCCTGCGGGACTTTGACCGCCTCCAGATCCTCCACGATGTGCCCCTGGCGATCCTTGATCACCCGCCGGCTGCCGAGCTTGCCTGACAGCCATTCCTGGTAGGCCAGCTCTATGCCTTCCTGGCCATTGTCATCGACACCGGTAAAGCCGATCATGTGCGCCGTCACTTCGCCGGCCGGGTAGTAGCGACGGTATTCGCGCTGCAGGAATACGCCCGGAACGTGCATCTGCATGACCTGCGCTGCCTGCTCCGGCGGCATGCGGCGCTTGAGATAAATGAATTCGCGCTCGTTGTTGGATAGCTTCTTGTTGACTTCGCCCGGCTTTAGCTCGAGCAGCGCAGCGAGCTGTTTCAGTTGCCCGGCATTGATGGTCACGTCCGGCGGGCTCGCCCACACCGACTCCACCGGTGTGCTGATAGCCAGCGGCTCGCCAAAGCGGTCGGTAATCATGCCGCGATGCGCGGACAACGTCATCGCGCGGCTGTAGCGCTCATCGCCCTTCTGCTGCAGGAAATCGGTATGCATGCCCTGCAAATAAACCGCGCGCCCCAGCAACACCCCAAACCCAAGCAGTACCAGCACCAGCAAAGTGCGTCGACGCCAGGCGGGGAGCTTGACGATGAGGTGCTTGGCGGTGTTCATGGGATTAGTTGGGCGCTACGATCTGAATGTGTGCGGAGTCCGGCACACGCATCTGCAACTGGCTGGTGGCAATCTGCTCGATACGTGCATGCATCGCCCAAGTGCTTTGCTCCAGCTGCAACTGACCCCATTCGACGTCGTACTGCTTGGCAAGATCCTGCTGTTGCTGCAGTTCCACGTACTGCTTGCGCGCCTTGTGCTGCGCGCCCACGGTGCCAAGTGCGCTGGCCAGCACAATGGCGAACAGGATGAGGTTAAGCTTGGTCACGCCGCCTCTGTCCTTTCTGCCACCCGCAGCACTGCGCTACGCGCACGCGCATTGGCCTTTATTTCTGCCGCTGAAGCACGAACTGGCTTGCCGATCGCGATCATGCGCGATGGCGGCAAATCTGCGGCGCGCACCGGGAACTTGTCGGGCAGCACGTCCCTGTCCTGTTGCGAACGGATAAAGCGCTTGACGATGCGGTCTTCGAGGGAATGGAAACTGATCACCGCCAACCGCCCTGCCGGCGCCAGTACCTCAACGCACTGGGGCAGGACTAGCGACAATTCCTCAAGCTCCTGATTGAGGAAAATCCGTAAAGCCTGAAATGTGCGCGTCGCCGGATCTTGCCCTGGCTCGGCTTTGGGGATCGCGTTTGCCACGATCTGGGCAAGCTGCCGTGTGGTAGCAATGGGCTGCCCGCCTGTGCGAACCGCAACAATCGCCCTTGCAACCTGTTTAGCAAACCGTTCTTCACCATATTTTTTTATTACCTCCCCCAGTTGTTTCTCGGATACCGTTGCCAGAAAATCTGCCGCGGTCTGGCCACCGCTTTGATCCATGCGCATATCCAGCGGGCCATCGAAGCGGAAACTGAAACCGCGCACCGACTCATCGATCTGCGGGGAGGACACACCCAGATCAAGCAGCACCCCGTTTACCTTTGCCACGCCAAGCCGGCCCAGCACTGCTGCCAGCCCGGCAAAACTGCTATGCACGATGGTGAAACGTGGGTCGTTGATGGCTTCAGCCGCGCCCACCGCCGTCAAATCGCGATCCAGCGCGATCAGCCGGCCTTTTTTGCCCAACCTTTGCAGAATCGCCCGGCTATGCCCGCCGCGGCCGAAAGTACCATCCACGTACATCCCATCGGGTTGGATGTTCAGCGCGTCAATTGCTTCGGAGAGAAGAACGGGGACGTGTTGTGAGCCATCGCTCACAACGCGAAGCCCTCCAACTCGGCCGGCAATCCCATTTCTTCCTGAGCCATGACACGCTCCAGCTGCTGATGCCAGCTGGCGATACCCCATAATTCAAAATGGCTGCCCTGCCCTACCAGCATGGCCTGCTTTTCCAGTCCGGCAAACTCGCGCAGCACCGGGGAGACGAGCAATCTTCCGGTACCATCGAGTTCAAGATCTTCGGCGTGCCCGACCAGCAGGCGTTGCAATGCGCTGGACTGGCGGTCAAAACTGGAGAGGCTCATCAATTTGGCCTGAATAGGTTCCCAGGCCGGTTGCGGGTAGAGCAGGAGGCAGCGATGGGGGTGCGCGGTAAGCACCAGATGCCCCGCACATTGGGCAAGCAATTCCTCACGGTGCCTGCTTGGCACCGCCAGCCTACCCTTGGCATCTAGATTCAGTGATGTTGCACCGCGAAACATAACGCCCCTTTAATTAAGGGAGGAAGTACCGGAAGTCCTGCCGTTCGCCCTTAGCTTCGAACGACAATCTCCACGAATCCCCACTTTCCTCCACTTATTCCCACTATAGATAAAAAAAATGGGTGATGCAAGTCCTTTCTGCTGTTTTTCCGTTACGGGACAAAGACTTAGGCGAAAAATATCAGAAAAATAATTACTATTAAAATCAAATGGATATGGAATTTAGTGAAAGTGACTTGTAAGGATAGGGCGCGATGTGCGCACTACATGGCAGCAGTTGTTGTGGAGTGTTTGGCAATTGCGAGGATATGTGACGCAGAATGATGCGCAGGGCTAATACAAAAAGAAGCTGGCCGGTAAGCCGGGTTCTGTCGTGGACAGTCATTCATCTAGGCGCATGGTTGCCCATGCGCTCAAGCAGCCTACCCGGGAGCAGCGCGAGCAGCGCCATCGCTCCCCTATTTGGCTTTGCTCCGGATGGAGGTTACCGCGTTTCACCGTAACTTAATACGCTCGTCTCTGTGGCCCTGTTCCTCGCCTCACGGCGTACGGCCGTTAGCCGTCATCCCGCTCTGCGGAGCCCGGACTTTCCTCTCCCCGCCTTGCGGCGGGCAGCGACTGTCTGGCCAGCTTCGTCGCCATTTTAGCACAGCAGAGATATTGGACAGCCGCCTGCCTGCCACCCATAACAATAAAGTGGGCTCAAGATTGCTTAAGAATGATGTCAGGCCATATGGCAGCCTGCCCAAAACAAGGTTATGATGCGTCTAATGCAGGTGGGGCTCGCAGCAGCAGGCCTCATTACACAAAGTTGACTACTGCCGACCGCATACATTAGATATGCACAAGATAATTGTAACTGGAGGGAGCATTGCGCCATGGCTGAACAAGTAATAGCACGAGAGAAGCCTTTTATTCTGCATTTCATTACCACGCAAAAACATTTCAGTCCATTTGACGCCAATATGGCGTGTGACGCGGGCTTCGATTCCATATTCACGTACACCGATGTGACCTTGGATGAAATCACGGGCTTGGTGCAAGATGCCATTTTCTCGCGCGGCCCGCGCGGCGTCTGGCGCACGGGGATTTTCATCGGTGGGCGCGATATGGATATGGCCATGGAAATGATGGCGACGGCGAAAAAGGCCATGTTCCCGCCGTTCCAGGTATCCCTGTTCGCAGACCCTGCAGGCGCGTTCACTACGGGTGCCGCCTTATCTGCGTATGTGGTTTCCACCAGTCGTGAGCATTTCAATACCAACCTGAAGGACAAGCGTGTCGTGGTGTTCGGCGCGACCGGGCCGGTCGGTGGCTGCGCCTCCATCATGTGCGCCAAGGAAGGGGCGGATGTCCGCATAGTTGCCCACGCCGATGTGGAGAAAACCACGAAATTGGCGGCAAAATTTTCCGCCACCTATGACGTATCGCTAAAATGTGTGGATGGAACGGACGATGCCAAGAAAGCTGCCATCATCGCCGATGCGGAAATCCTGCTGTGTTGCGCTGCCGCCGGGGTGCGCGTTATCACCACCGAAATGCTGAAAAACGCCAAAGGGCTGCTTATCGCCGCCGATGTCAATGCCGTCCCGCCCTCCGGCATCGAGGGACTGGATGCGATGTCTGACGCACTCCCCATCAAGGGCGCGGAATGGGCTTTGGGGCTGGGCGCACTGGCGATCGGCAGCCGGAAGTACAACCTGCAGAAAAAAATGTTCCAGATCAGTAGTGTCCGGTTAGAAATCGAATAACATCAGTTGGTTAGAATTTTCGGTGCGGTTTTGAAAATGCAAATTGCCTTGAAAGGCTCGTGGAAGCTCGGTTTTCTCAAAAAGTGAGACCGATAAAAT
>Ga0208566_1000208_pt1 | contig 42460 bp, 55 predicted proteins | sample PL_2010_150m_FD_184159 | JGI IMG/M metagenome (GOLD analysis project Ga0208566, IMG submission 184159) | Freshwater microbial communities from Powell Lake, British Columbia, Canada to study Microbial Dark Matter (Phase II) - PL_2010_150m... | ecosystem: Environmental > Aquatic > Freshwater >...
ATCCGAGGGGGTGACGAAAAAGCGTTGGCCCAGGATCATGTTGCGGTCGCCGTCGCCGTCCGAGGCCGCGCCGAAATCCGGTGCGTCGGCGCCGTACAGTATTTCCACCAGTTCATGGGCGTAGGTCAGGTTGGGGTCGGGGTGGCCGTTGCCGAAATCCGGCAGCGGCACGGCGTTCATCACGCTTGCAGGTGAAGCGCCGAGGCGCTTGACGAATATCTCCTGCGCATACGGCCCGGTCACCGCGTGCATCGCATCGAACTTGAGGCGGAAACCGCCCGCCAGCAAGCGGCGGATCGCGCCGAAATCGAACAGGGATTCCATCAGTTCGGCATAATCCGCCACCGGGTCGATCACCTGCACCGCCATGCCGCCCAGCTTGCTCTCACCCGCCACGTCCAGCGCCACGTCCGCCGCGTCGAGGATGCGGTATCCGGTCAACGCCTTGCTCCTGGCAAAGATCGCTTCGGTGACTTTTTCCGGCGCCGGGCCGCCGTTGGGGGTGTTGTATTTGATTCCGAAATCGCCTTCCGGCCCGCCCGGATTATGGCTGGCCGAGAGGATGATGCCACCGAAGGTGGCGTATTTGCGGATGAGGCAGGACGCCGCCGGGGTCGACAGGATGCCGCCCCGACCCACCAGCACCCGCCCGAAACCGTTGGCGGCGGCCATTTTCAGGATGATCTGGATCGCCTCGCGGTTGTAGTAGCGCCCGTCGCCGCCCAGCGTCAGCGTGGCGCCCTGCGGCACGGCGATGCTGTCGAAAATCGCCTGGACGAAATTTTCCAGGTAATGCGCCTGCCGGAATACCGGCACCCGCTTGCGCAGCCCGGAAGTGCCGGGTTTCTGGTCGGTGAAAGGCGTGCTTGAAACGTTGCGGATATTCATAAGTCTCCCTGTCGCGCTGGCTGGTTCGGGTGGGCCGATTGAGGTTGTTGGGGGATTACACCGGTTCCGTGTTACACCGGCATTAATGCACTAGCGTAAACAAAATCGCGCTACCTGTCTGCCCCTGCCATAAAGGATATGCCGAGTCCTGCCGATATAGAACGATAGAACAAAAAACACGGGAGGAAATTCATCATGGACGTTAACAGTATCGCCAACCTGGCGACCAATATGGCACAAGAGCGCACCGGCCAGGAAGTGGGGGTCGCCGTATTGAAAAAGGCGCTGGACATCCAGGCCAGCAGCGCCATGGAGCTGATCAACGCGCTCCCGCCGATTCCCCCCAGCCTGCCGCCCAATCTGGGGCAGAACGTGAACACCACGGCATAACCTGACCGTCCCCGATACGGTGGCCGCGATGCCGCAAAAAAAATCCTTTCTCTACTTGGCGCTGACATTGATTGCCGGATTACTGTGGATGCAGCCGGCGCTCAGCGCATCTTCCTTTTCCGAGCGTCCCGACGTGCACCAATTCGTAGTTGCGATGGTGGACAAGCATGGCTTCGATGCCGGCGAATTAACCAGTCTGTTCGCCCATGTCAAAGCGCGTCCCAGCGTTACGCGCACCATGACCCAGCGCGTGGCAAAGCCCGCACCCTGGGAACACTATCGGGCCAATTGCGTTAATGCCTGGAACATCCGCCACGGGGTGAATTTCTGGAACGCCAACGCCGCTACGCTGGCACGCGCCCGGCAGATTTACGGCGTGCCGGAAGAAGTGATCGTTGCCATCATCGGCGTGGAAACCCGTTACGGCAAGCTGCGCCTGCCCTATCCCGCGCTGGATACCTTGGCGACGCTGGCATTCGACTACCCACGACGCGCCGATTTTTTCCGCGGCGAACTGGAGCAATATCTGCTATTAATGAGAGAGGAAGGTCGAAACCCGCTTGCGGTGCGCGGCTCCTATGCCGGCGCGATGGGCATCCCCCAGTTCATGCCGAGCAGCTACCGGAGCTATGCGGTCGATTTCGACGGCGACGGGCGGCGCGATTTGTGGCACAACGCCAGCGACACCATCGGCAGCGTGGCCAATTATCTCAAGGCTTACGGCTGGAATGCCGACCAACCCATCGCCCTACGCGCCCACCTCCAGCAGGAAGCGTCTGCCAATTCGGGCGACTTGGGCTCTGACGGGCTGGAGCCGCTGCGCAGCCTGGCGACGCTTCAGGCGCTAGGGGTTGCACCTGATCGGCAACTGCCGCCGGACACCCCGGTGGCATTGCATACCGTGGAAATGAACGGCGAACAGGAACTCTGGCTCGGCCTTAACAATTTTTATGTGATCACCCGTTATAACCACAGCTTGTACTACGCCCTGGCGGTTTATCAACTAGGCAACGAAATCCGGCAGGCCAGGATGGAGGCAACCCAACAATGAAAAGAAACATCCTCGCGTTGCTTTTGCTGGCGTGCTGTGCGCCGTTGCTGGCCGTTGCCGACAATGCCGCGCAAACCCGGGCCAAAAAGGCTGCCGAATACCGCGAGACCAAAGAGGCGGTCGAGCAACCGCCCGCCCCCTCCCCCGAAACCGAAGGAAAGCGCGCGGATGCGCCGCAAGAACGGCAACCGCAGAACGAGGGGAAATCGCTCGAAAATATGCTTGAGGGCCTGTTAAAGCCCGGAGAGCCTCGCTGATTCGCGTAACCGTCCCCAGGATGGCTGCGCGATATTCAATTGATCAAGGATCGAACGTGACTACCCACCCGATAAAACTGGCTTTTTTTCTGTTGCTATTTACCTTGCCCGGCATCGGCCTTTGCGACGGCTCCCCCCGTTGGGGCGAAGCCGCCAAGCCGATGAGAACCCCCGTTGAAGGCATGAAGACTTTCTACGAACCGGAAGCGGTAAAAAAAGACGAAGAGGTGGTGTATTTCAGGATGTACACCACCCGCGACCCTGCTACACGGGAAGAAGGTGTCGAATACTCGATTAACTGCAAAACCGAGGAGTTCAGTAGCAAGGCCGGGGAGTGGAAAAAACCGGTGCGCATTCTGCCCGGAGAGCAGATGTACCCGATGGGGAAAAAATTATGCGACTGGGGTTCGGGTATCGGCACCACTCTCAAGAAAATTTTCGACTGAATTTCAGCAGCGCACCGGGATAAAGTTGGTAATTTCAGCCAACGTTTACTAGACTGAGTGGAATAAGGGAGATGCCTTAATATTTCGCAGGAGGCTGAAAGATGGCTGCAATATCCGGGCTGCAATCGCCCAACCCCTATGCCCAGCCGGCGACCCGGGCCTCGACGCGCACACGCTTACCCGCTGAAGGCGTGCCGGATCAGGCAATTTCCCATCATCCCTCTTACAGCCCCGATTGGATGCAAGCGGATCACGCATCCGCCGCGCAAACCGCGAGCGCCGGAATCTACGGCATGAAGGGCGAACTGCAAAAGCTGCCCCCGCTTGATTCTGCCGCAAACGAGCCGGCCCCATCGAGCAGCAGGGTGGCGGATAACGTCACCCTCTCCGTGGATTATGGCAGCCTGCCGGGGAGCGGCAAACCCTCGCCCCAGTAACCCCCTCCCGGCAGCCCCAGCCGCAATTGCTGTTATAGTTCCGCCATCGTCCCGTCTGCCCTACCGCCATGAGCCAACCTGCAACGCCCGATCACGCGCGACTTGACCGCATCGTCGCTGAAGCACGTCGCCATAGCAACGAGCGCGAGGCGACTTATCGCGAGCGGGCGCTTAAATTATTTCCGTGGATTTGCGGCCGGTGCGGCCGTGAGTTTGCCGGGGCGCGCCTGCGCGAGTTGACGGTACACCACAAAGACCACAATCACGACAACAATCCGGCAGATGGCAGCAACTGGGAATTACTCTGCCTGTATTGCCACGACAATGAACATTCCCGCGTGCTGGATGAGGCGGCGCGGGGAAGAAGCTCGGGTGCTCCAGCCGGGGCGACCCACAACCCCTTCGCCGATTTGCAAGCGCGCCTGAAAGGCAAGGGCTGACGCCCGTTACAGGCTCAGTCTGAGCTTGGCGCGTTCGACGCAACTCTCGATCTGCGCTTTCGGCGCCTTCTGCAGCACGCGCAGGAATTCGTGCGGAACAGCGCCCAGGCCATATCGCTGCTTGAGATCCGATACCATCTTTACCCATAAGTGCGCGGTCATCTCCGCGTCCGCCAAGGCCCGGTGATGGCGGGCTGCGGCAGGAAGCCCGAGATGGCTGACCAGCGAGCCCAATTTGTGATTGGGCGCAAGCGGATAAATCCGCCGCGCCAGCAACATCGAACAAGCGAATTCCTGCTGGCGGCGCCGGTCGATCCGCGCCCATTCCGCATCCAGAAACTTGCTGTCGAACGAAGCGTTGTGCGCCACCAGGGGCGTGTCGCCGACAAATTCCGCCAGCGCGCTCATTACCTCGTCCGCCGCCGGCGCCTTGCTGATCATGGCGTTGGATATGCCGGTCAGTGCTTCGATAAATGCCGGAATACGCACTCTCGCATTCATCAGGCTGTGATAGCGATCGACGATCACGCCGCCATCCACCACGACCACCGCCACCTCGGTTGCCCGGTCACCCAAATCTGGCGACAACCCGGTTGTTTCAAAGTCGATGACCGCCACTTTTTCCATAGATACCGTTGATCCCCATCCGTAAAAATCCGCCCAATAATACGCTTGATCCTTGGTAAATTTATCAAAAGAGACGGTAAGGAACGGCAAGTTTGGTTACACTGGAGAATCGAAGGTGATCATTGAGGCTTGCATGGCATTCGCAGCGTGGCGGCGAAATCGAAAATAAACGATTCCCGACCCTTCAAAGGGGTAATAATTGCTCTCGGAATGCCGTTAAACAAAATATGAAAGCAATCATCTTTATCCTGCTTCTGGCGGGTATATTCGCATTAACCATGACCCATCAGTCACGGCTGACCGCTGACGGGCAGAATTCCCCGGACAAAGTAGTTAAGAGGTAATTATGGATCACCAAACGATCATCAATGAATTGCGTGTGCTCCACGACGCACGAATGGGGAGCAGTGTTCAAATTGTGATGAACATCAATGTGATGACCCGGCTCTCCCATTTGGGCCACCAGCCGACTTCGCTGCTGCCCGGCGACGCGATGGAAATTTGGCGAACCGGCGACAAGGCGCTGCCATCCGGTTAGAAAAGCGACGACGTCCGAAAAACCAGGGCGCCCCGTCTATGCCGATTGAAAAGCCGGGAGCGCATCGTTAAACTGCTTGGGTTTCTTCAACTTGGCGGCATACCAGAGCCGCCCACAACCTCCCGAAAACCCAAAAAACATGATCCGCGACGAACCGGCATTCAAAATCAAAAATGCCAATCTCCCCTTGCTGGTACTCCACGTCAACACCACCGACATGGACAAGCTCAAAAACCAGCTGACGACGCGCCTGACCCAGACCCCCGATTTCTTCTCCGATACCCCGATGGCGCTTGGGCTCGCTACCATCGCGGACGCCGGCATCACGCCGGACTTCGCCGACCTAGTGGCTTTCATGCGCGTCCACGGCATGAGGACGGCGGGCGTGGTGGGCGGCTCCCCGGCGCAGCGCGAGGCGGCGGTTCAAGCAGGCTTGGGACTCTTCCCCGACACCCCGCCACGCCCTGTCGCGCAACCGGCCAGCGAGTCCGAGCTCCCCGCCGAGGCGCACAGCCCCCTGCAACCCGAGCTGCCAGGGTTTGAACTGTCGGAAATCGAAAAGGCAACGGCTGCACCAGAACCCGAGCAACCGCCCCCGGCGGATACCCCGGTTCTGCGCCCGACCATGGTCATCGACAAACCGGTGCGTACCGGCCAGCGCATCTACGCCGAGGGCGCCGACCTGGTGGTGCTCGCCATCGTCAATGCCGGCGCGGAACTGATCGCCGATGGAGATATTCACATCTACGCCCCGCTACGCGGCAGGGCGATAGCCGGCGCCCACGGCAACGAGGGGGCGCGGATATTCGTGCAGCGGCTGGAGGCGGAACTGATCTCCATCGCCGGCTGTTTCCGGGTATTCGAGGACGGCATTCCCGAAAATGTGCGCGGCAAGCCGGCCCAGATCCATCTGGACGGTTCGCGCCTGGTTTTCCAGCCCTTGCCCGACTAGATTTTTTCGTCCATCGCTTTACGTGTAAAATCACCCTTATTTCGTTCAGGGATTGAAACGTGGCTAAAGTCATCGTAGTTACCTCCGGCAAAGGCGGGGTGGGCAAAACCACCACCAGTGCCAGTTTCTCCAGCGGCCTTGCGCTACGCGGCAACAAAACCGTCGTGATCGACTTCGACGTGGGCTTGCGCAACCTCGATCTGATCATGGGCTGCGAACGGCGCGTGGTGTACGACATCATCAACGTCATCAACGGCGAAGTGTCGCTCAAACAGGCGCTGATCAAGGACAAGAACTGCGACAACCTGTACATCCTGCCCGCCTCCCAGACGCGCGACAAGGATGCGCTCAACCTCGAAGGGGTCGAACGGATACTCAATGAGCTCAAGGAAACTTTCGATTGCATCGTCTGCGATTCGCCGGCGGGCATCGAATCCGGCGCCTTCACCGCGATGTATTTTGCCGATGAAGCGCTGGTGGTGACCAATCCCGAGGTGTCGTCGGTACGCGATTCGGACCGCATCCTCGGCATCCTCGCCGCCAAATCGAAGCGCGCGGTGGACGGGCTGGAACCGGTCAAGGAACACCTGCTGGTGACCCGCTACGACCCGAAACGGGTGGAAGCCGGGGAAATGCTGTCGGTCACCGACATCCAGGAAATTCTCCGCATCCCGCTGATCGGTGTGATTCCCGAATCGGAATCCGTGCTGCAAGCCTCCAACTCGGGAACGCCCGCGATTCATCTGGACAAGAGCGACGTCGCCGAGGCTTACCGGGATGTGGTGGCGCGTTTCATGGGGGAGGAAGTGCCGATGCGCTTCATCACCGCCGAGAAATCGGGATTTTTCAAACGACTGTTCGGAGGCCGCTAACATGTCCATGATCTCTGGCCTGCTCGAATACCTGCGCGGCGACGAAAAGAAAACCGCCGTCATCGCCAAGGAACGCCTGCAAATCATCCTTGCCCACGAACGCGCGGGACGCGGCGCCGCCACCCCGGATTACCTGCCCGCCCTCCAGGAGGAACTGCTGGCGGTGATCGCCAAGTACATCCACGTCGATCGGGAACTCATCAAGGTGCAACTCGAGAAACACGGCGAATACGATGTGCTGGAATTGAACATCACCCTGCCGGACGGCATACGCGGCAATTAACCTAGGCAGCTCCTACGTCTGGTTCAATCTGCCGGCTTGCGCTGCGCCGCGAGAACGGCGATTGCCAGCGGAAAACTGGCGGAAAGCACTAGCGCAACCCCGGAAACCACCAACGCCAAGCCCCCATCACGATTCAGCAAAGGATGCAGATGCTTGAGTTGCCCCGCCAGCGCGAGAAAGCCGCCGACCAGCACGATCAAGCCCAGCGCGCCGAGGACGATTGCGCTTATTGGTAAACGAAAACTTTCCGGACGCATTGCCGCTCCTTCAAAATCAGTGGTGTCCGCACGCCGAGTCATGGGCATGGCCGTGAGCGATTTCCTCGGCAGAGGCTGGCCGCACATCGGCCACGGTGCAACTGAAAATCATCGCAATCCCGGCCAGCGGGTGGTTGCCGTCCACGACCACCTGCTCGTCGATGATGTCGGTGACGGTATAGAGCATGTCATCCTCCCCATCCGCAGTGACACCCTCGAACCGCATCCCCACCTCGATTTCTTCGGGAAAGGCGTTACGCGGCTCAATCCTGATCAGGTCGGCATCGTATTCGCCAAAGGCATCTGCGGGCTGGAGCTTGAGTTCCACCTGGTCGCCGGCACGCTTGCCCTCGAGCGCACCCTCGATCATCGGAAAAATCCCGCTGTATCCGCCATGCAGGTAAGCCAGCGGCTGCTCGCCCCCATCCACCAATTTGCCCTCGGCGTCGATTATCCGGTAATCCAGCGTAACGACCGTATTCATGTCGATTTGCATAAACGCGCTCCTGATTGCTGAAACGATTATTGTATTCGCGGGAAGCAATGGTTGCCTACCCCCAGGCTACGGATTGCCGCCCCACGGCATCACCGGCACCGTGGAAATACTGTTCGCCGGCGCCCCCTCGATCAGTTTGCGGCTGATGGCCAGATAGACGAGGGTGCGGTTCGCCGCGTCCCAAAGGCGCACGATACGGGTTTCCTTGAAGAGGATCGAGGTATCTTCGGTGAAGACGGTTTCTTCCTTGGGCAACTTGGCCGGCAGGGTGATCTGGCCGGTCTGGCGGCAGGCCAGCGAGAACTGCGAGGGGTCCTGCGCGAGACCGAGGGAACCGGAGACGCCCCCGGTCCGGGCCTGACTGACATGGCAGGTCACGCCCGGCACCTTGGGATCGTGAAAGGCATCGACGCAAATCTTGTGGTTGGCGCCGATGAGCTTCCAGGCGGTGGTAACACAACCGACCGTATCAGCGTAGGCGGATAAGCTCGCAGCCAACAGGCCGGCCACCGCAAGACGCGAGAACGTGAGAATGACGTTCAAGGGGTAGTTTCTTTGGGCGGCTTCTTGTGGAACTTCTTGAACGGCTTTTTTCCCGGCGCCCCCCCGCCGGATTTAGGCTGACCAGCCGGTACAGGAGCATTCCGCCGCACGTTAGGCTCGCGAGCTTCCACTCGATTCGCGGAAGCCAGTACAATTTCCAGTTCGTTGATCTCATCCCACTGCGCGTCGGTTCGCTGCCGTTCCGAGATGGCGAGCAACTCCTTGAGACGCTGCCGGGGGGAAACCGATTGCTCTTCATTCATTGAACATTACTCCAACATCATTGAACATCTGTGTGGACTATCGCTTACGCAAGGGATCAAGCAAAGAAGCTAGGCCGTTGTGATCCAACTCCTGCATCAGCGCCAAGAGACGCCCGAGTTCGCTGGATGGAAAGCCTTCCCGAGCAAACCAGTTCAGGTACTGACCGGGCAGATCCGCAATCAGGCGACCTTTGTACTTGCCGTAAGGCATGACGGTAGTCACCAAGCGCTGTAAATTTTCGGGATTCATCGCATCGCCACCCGTCTTGATACTCAGCGGGACGTGAAAAAGGCCAGCTACTAATCTGGCCTTGGGATTCTGGTGGTGCTAAGGCGACCACAGCAAAACTCAGTCTTTCCGTTTGAGAGTATATCTGAGTGCTCAATGGGATTCCAGAGCAGTTCAATCGTCGACGGTCTGGAGTTCGACCCCCAAATTCGCTACCAAATTCTGCACTATTCAAAAAGCTCGGTATGCGTCCCAGAACGAACAAAAACAATCCGTTCGTCCTTGGCCGAATGGTCGATTTTGTAGATCAGTAAAAAATCCCCACCGATATGGCACTCGCGATGCTCTGCCCATTCCCCGATAAGAGGATGGTCTTGCCATTCAGCAGTTAACGGGGCGGCATTGTCAATCAGGAGCAGCATCGCCTCTTTTAGCCGGTTCATGTCGTACCGACCGCTGTGCGTCAAGCGCACCCAGTCCTTCTGAAATTCCTTGGTACGAGTAAAGTCGCGGGGCGGGTTAGCGCGCTTTACGTTTGGCGGCTTTTTCGAGGTCATCAAACATTTCATCAGCCGAGTTGAAATGAGGTAAGTCGTTACCTCTGGCCTCTTCCATAGCCGCAAGGGTGGTAGCGTTGGGTATTTTCACCTCAAAAGGCAGCCCATTGTTAGCAACCACTTGGCGCAAAAATATCCGGATTGCGTCTGAGAGATTCAGCCCGCAATCAGCCAATACACGAGTTGCCCCCTCTTTGAGGTCAGGCTCAATCCGAGATCGAATCTCGGCAGATTTCATCGAATGGGCAGTCAGAGTGACCATGATATTGACTCCGTCAACGTAGCTACAATAGAAAAAGTATAGCACACCCCATGCAAATCAGTTTCTCATGATTCACGACACGAATCCGTTCAAGTTTGGATGGTCTGGAGTTCGATCCTCAAACCCGCTCTCGAACTGCAAGCGCCACTCCCACTAACATACCGCCACCTGCTGAGCTGTTTAACATGGCGGTCAAGAACATCGGGGGACTGTCACTCCTAACGGCAGCTTTGAATATGGCGGGCAAACCTTCAAAAGCTTGTCAGCCGTTGCCCGGCACATTACTGGCACACCTTGGTCGGGGCCGGTTTTCTTTGGGTTGAAAAAATGAACAAGCCCCTTCGCGTTGCCATATATTGCCGCGTTTCCAGCGATGAACGATTGGGGCAGGAATTCAATTCGATCCATGCTCCGCGGGAGGCCGGTGAAGCCTATGTCGCCAGCCAAAAAGGCCGAAGGCTGGATATTGGTTCAAGATCGTTATGAGGATGCCGGTTACAGTGGTGGCAATACCGAACGCCCGGCCCTGAAACGCTTGATGGCGGATATTGAGGCTGGTGAGGTGGATGTAGTCGCCACATACAAACTGGACAGGCTAACCCGGTCTCTCCCCGATTTCGTCGAATCGGTTGACAGCCAATTACGCGAAGCCCCGCCAGTATTGGCTCTCAGCGGGACGTAAAAAAGCCAGAGACAAGTCTGGCCTGAGTGAATTGGTGGACCGAATGAGGATCGAACTCACGACCTCCGCATTGCGAACGCGGCGCTCTCCCAGCTGAGCTATCGGCCCGTTTACGCAGTCATTTTACCTTATAATTTCCAAAAGCTAAAAACTTCATCCGGGGATTGCACCGGCTTGGCGGTTTTACCGCGCGAGACCGCATCCTGTGCCGAATTTTAAGATTACTATGCAACTTCACACATGATCGACCTGCTCACCGCCTCCCGCCCGCTCAATCGCCGCGACTACCGCACCCTTGCCCTCGCGGCGCTGGGCGGGGCGCTGGAATTCTACGATTTCGTGATTTTCATCTTTTTCACGGTAGTCATCGGGCAGTTGTTCTTTCCCCCCGACATGCCGGATTGGCTGCGCCAGGTGCAGACCTTCGGGATTTTCGCCGCCGGCTACATGGCGCGTCCGCTGGGCGGCATCGTGATGGCGCATTTCGGCGACCTGCTCGGGCGCAAGAAGATGTTCACGTTGAGCATTTTCCTGATGACGGTGCCGACCCTGGCCATCGGTTTGCTGCCCACCTACCAGACTCTGGGTATATGGGCGCCCTTGCTGTTGCTGGGCTTGCGCATCGTGCAGGGGGCGGCCATCGGCGGCGAGGTGCCGGGGGCCTGGGTGTTCGTCGCCGAGCACGTGCCGGCGCGGCATATCGGCTTTGCCTGCGGCACGCTGACTGCCGGCCTGACCGGCGGCATCCTGCTCGGTTCGCTGGTCGCCACCGCGATGAACACCCAGTTTTCGCCACAGGAACTGCTGGACTACGGCTGGCGGATTCCGTTCATCATCGGCGGGGTATTCGGCCTGGTTTCGGTGTGGCTGCGCCAGTGGCTGCACGAAACCCCGGTGTTCAAGGAGATGCAGACCAATCAGGCGCTGGCCGAGGAGCAGCCGCTCAAGACCGTGCTGCGCGAGCATCGCGGCGCGGTGGTACTGTCGATGCTCCTGACCTGGCTGCTGTCCGCCGCGATCATAGTGATGATCCTGATGACGCCGACGCTGGTGCAGAAACTCTATGGTATTCCCGCCGCCACCGCCTTGCAGGCCAACGTGCTGGCGACGCTGTTCCTCTCTTTCGGTTGCGTGCTGGCGGGCGCCATCGTCGACCGCTACGGCGCCGGGAAAACCCTGGTGTTCGGCTGCCTGTTGTTGGCAACCACTTCCTGGCTGTTTTATAGCGGGGTGAAAGTCGATCCGACGCGGATCAATCTACTCTATGCGCTGGCCGGTTTCAGCGTGGGGGTAATCGGCACGGTACCGTTCGTGATGGTTCATGCCTTCCCGTCGGCAGTGCGTTTCTCCGGGCTGTCGTTCTCCTACAACCTGGCCTACGCGATCTTCGGCGGCATGACGCCGATCTTGGTCAGCCTGCTGCTGCCGCTCGACCCGATGGCCCCCGCGCATTACGTGATGGCGCTCAGCGCGGTGGGGGTGGTGACGGGGTTGTATCTGTGGCGTAGCGAAAGACACCAAAGGGCGCAGCTATTGCATCCGGCGTAGCTGCCGCGCCCTCTCTCCTAAACTCTCTCCCAGAGGGAGAGAGGGACGACGTCTCGCTGCGCGAGTTTCGCGTTAAACCGGCGGCTCGCCCAGCAACGGTTTCAACGCGGTCTGCAAGCTCGGGAAAACCTTGGGGTTATCTTTTTCCAGCCCCGCCAATACCGTCTTCATGTGCATCCGTTCGGTCGGCATCCCGAAGCACGCCGGGCAGTTTTCCATGATCACCGGCAGCCCGGCGGCCTTGGCGAAGGCGGCGGTTTGGCGTTCGCGCACGTAGACGAAGGGGCGGATCACGCGGATGTCGCCGTGGTCGTTGAGGTAGTGGGCTTTCATGGTACGCAGCTTGCCACCGAAAAAGGCCGACATCAGGAAAGTTTCGGCGACATCGTCGAGGTGCTGGGCCAGCGCCAGCACGTTATAGCCGTTTTCCCGCGCGGCACGATAGAGGATGCCGCGCCGCAGGCGGGAGCAGAAGGCGCAGAAGGAGTCGCCCTGCATCAAGGTTTCCGCCTGCTCGACTATCGGCTGGCTCTCGTAGAAATAGCGCACCCCCAGTTCTGCCATATAGCCCTTCAACGGCGAGGGATCGAAATCCGGCGATTGCGGGTCGACCGTGCAGGCCGCCAGTTCGAACTTGATCGGGGCGCGCTTTTGCAGGTCGAGCAGCACGTGCAGCAGCGCCAAGCTGTCCTTGCCGCCGGACAGGCCGAGCAGCACCTTGTCGCCGGCGCGGATCATGGCGAAATCGCCGATCGCCTTGCCGCTGGCGGAAAGCAGCGAGCGCGGCGGTTTAACTGGTTCAATAGTCATAAACTAGCGCTCCTGCCGCCGTCTACCGGCAATATCGCGCCGGTCATGTAAGGGGCGTCCTTGATCAGGAACACCGCGGTGCGGGCGATGTCGTCCGGCTCGCCGGCACGCTTGAGCAGGGTGTGGGCGATGATGCGGCGGCGCTCCAGTTCGTCGAAGCGCGGATCGTCTTCCGGCCAGGCGATCGGGCCGGGCGCGACCGCGTTGACACGCACTTCCGGGCCGAGTTCGTGGGCCAGCGACTTGGTCAGCGCCACCAGCCCGGCTTTGCCGACGCTGTAGACCACGTAGCTTTTCATCGGGCGCTCGGCGTGGATGTCGGCGATATTCACGATGCAGCCGCGATGTTTGCGCAACTGCGGCGCGGCGGCTTGCGAGAGGAACAGCGGCGCCTTGAGATTGGTGCCGATCAGGTCGTGCCAGTCTTTTTCCACGATCTCGCCCACCGCGGTGGGATAGAAGCTGGAAGCGTTGTTGACCAGCACGTCGAGCTTGCCGAACGCGCTCACGGCTTCGCTGATAATGCGGCTGTAACTCGCCGGATCGAGCAGGTCGCCCTTGATCAGTACGGCGGAATCCGTTCGTTGCAGGTTGAATTCGGCGGCCAGCGCTTTCGCGTCGCCCTCCGAAGAGCGGTAATGGATCGCCAGGGTGGCGCCCTCGCGGTGCAGGCGGCGGCAGATGGCCGCGCCGACGCGCTTGGCCCCGCCGGTGATAAGAACGATTTTGCCTTGCATGGTGCTCTCCGCTAAACTTCCGGGGCCAAATTTACCACACTCGTCATGACCTCACTACCTGCGCCATCTCCATCCGCCGCCGAACACAGCGCCCGCGTCGCTGCGCATCTCCGCGCCGAAATTGCCGCACAGGGCGGCTGGATACCCTTTTCCCGCTTCATGGAGCTGGCCTTGTATGCGCCGGGGCTGGGCTATTACAGCGCCGGCCTGCACAAATTCGGCACGGACGGCGATTTCGTCACCGCGCCGGAAATCTCGCCGCTGTTCGGCCGCACGCTGGCGCGCCAGGCCGCCCAGGTGCTGGAACTCAGCGGCGGCGACATCCTGGAAATCGGCGCCGGTTCCGGCCGTCTGGCGCTGGATTTGCTGCGCGAACTGGAAACGCTGGGACGTTTGCCGCCGCATTACCTGATCCTTGAGGTGAGCGCCGATTTGCGCCAGCGCCAGCGCCAACTCCTGGAGCAGCAGGCGCCTCAGCTGGCGGAACGGGTGTCCTGGCTGGATGCCTTGCCGGATGCGTTCCGCGGCCTGATCGTCGCCAACGAGGCGCTTGATGCGATGCCGGCGGACCTGTTGGTGTGGCGCGACGGCGAGGTTTTCGAACGCGGCGTGGCGTGGGAAAACGAAACTTTCCAATGGCAGGAACGCCGCCTGAGCACCGGCGCATTGTTCGAACGGGCGGCGCAACTGCCGCCGGCCAGCCGCAGCGGCGAATACCTCAGCGAGGTCGCCCCGGCGGTCGCCGGGTTTATCGCCAGCCTGGCCGAACGCCTCGAAGCCGGCGCAATGTTGTTGATCGACTACGGTTTCGGCGCCAGCGAGTACTACCACCCGCAACGCAACCAGGGGACGTTGATGTGCCATTACCGCCACTTGGCCCACGACGATCCGCTGCAATTGCCGGGCTTGCAGGACATCACCGCCCACGTGAATTTTTCCGCAGTGGCACACAGCGCCATCGACGCCGGCCTGGCGTTGCTCGGTTACACCACCCAGACCCACTTCCTGCTCAATTGCGGCCTGACCGACCTGCTGGCGCAGACTTCGCCGGAAGATACCGCAACCTATCTGCCGCTGGCGGCGCAAGCGCAAAAACTGCTCAGTCCGGCGGAAATGGGAGAATTGTTCAAGGTGATCGCGCTGGGGAAGGGGATAGACCAACCCTTGCTAGGATTCAGGGGCGGCGACAAGAGCCGGATGTTGTAATCCCCTCTCCCCCAACCCCTCCCCCGCAGGCGGGGGAGGGGAGTGCCGTTATTGAATCGCCTCCTGCACAATATCGTGCATCAATTTCTCCAACGAGCGCATGGCTTTTTTCGCTTGCGGCGTCCCGGCTGCCACCGGTTTGCGGTAGGACACCTGGACTTTGCCGGGGTCGCTCGGCAGCACGTAAACTGAAATCCCGTAGGGACAAAAAACAATCGCATTGGGGTCGGCCTTCATGCTCTCGCGCGACACCACCGAGCTGCAAAATTCGAGAATTTCCGCGTGGATAAAAATCGGCGACCGGTCGCCGACATCCTTGCCGGTGCGCAGCAGCATATCACCGATGTGCGAGACGTTGTTGATGACCAGTCCCTGATTGGTGATCGCGTTTGCCACGTTATCGCGCACATCCTCGAACGTGCCGGTCACGCTATGGGTCACATGAAATTCCTCTGCGACGGCAACGCCTGGGCAGAGAAACAGCCCTATCAGGAATAACCAGTTGGCCTTGCCGATCATCGAGTGCTCCTGTTGCGCGGGTAAGCCCACAAGTTAGCAAAGAATCGGGGCGCTGACCATACCCTTTCTTGATAGCGGCTGTTGACTTGGCCAATCGTCTTGCTGATGATGGGGCCTGTAATTCGGCGGTTTCCGATCAACTAATCAAGCGAGCACACCATGTCCCAAACCAAGATCCTGCTGGACGAATCCGAGATCCCCACTCACTGGTACAACGTCGTCGCCGACATGCCCAATCCGCCCGCCCCGCCGCTCGGTCCTGACGGCCAGCCGATCGGCCCGGAAGCGTTGACCGCGATCTTCCCGATGAGCCTGATCGAGCAGGAAATGTCCGCCCAGCGCTGGATCGAAATCCCCGAAAAAGTCCGCGAGATTTACCAGCTGTGGCGCCCCTCGCCGATGTTCCGCGCCCACCGCCTGGAAGCGGCGCTCGGCACCCCGGCCAAGATTTACTACAAATACGAGGGCGTTTCCCCGGCGGGTTCGCACAAACCCAACACCGCCATTGCCCAGGCCTATTACAACAAGGAAGCCGGGATCAAGCGCATCGCCACCGAAACCGGCGCCGGCCAATGGGGCTGCTCGATGGCGCTGGCCGGCCAGATGTTCGGGCTGGAAGTACGGGTGTACATGGTCAAGGTGAGCTACGGCCAGAAACCCTACCGCCGCTCGATGATGCAAACCTGGGGCGCCGAAGTATTCGCCAGCCCGAGCATGGAAACCAACTCCGGGCGCGCCGCGCTGGCGGCAGACCCGGACAACCAGGGCTCGCTCGGCCTGGCGATTTCCGAAGCGGTGGAAGACGCCGCCTCGCGCGCCGACACCAACTATGCGCTGGGCTCGGTACTCAACCACGTATTGCTGCACCAGACCGTGATCGGCCTGGAAGCCAAGAAACAGTTCGAGAAAGTCGGCGACTATCCCGACATGATCTTCGCCCCCTGCGGCGGCGGCTCCAACTTCGGCGGCGCGGCCTTCCCCTTCCTCGCCGACAAGGCGGCCGGCAAGAACGTGCGCCTGGTGGCGGTCGAACCGACCTCCTGCCCGACCCTGACGCGCGGCCACTACGCCTACGATTTCGGCGACACCGCCAAGCTCACCCCGATGATGCTAATGTACACCCTCGGCCACGACTTCATGCCGCCCGGCATCCACGCCGGTGGCCTGCGTTACCACGGTGATTCCGCACTGGTGTCGCAGCTCTACCACGAGAAACTGATCGAAGCGGTGGCGGTTCACCAGCTTTCCACCTTCCAGGCCGGCGTCACCTTCGCCCGCTCCGAAGGGATCATCCCCGCCCCGGAATCCAACCACGCCATCGCCGCCTGCATCGACGAAGCGCTGCGTTGCAAGGAAAGCGGCGAAGCCAAAACGCTGTTCTTCAACCTGTCTGGCCACGGCCACTTCGACATGGGCGCCTACGACAGCTATTTCAGCGGAAAACTGGAAGACTTCGCCTACCCGGAAGAAGCGATCAAGGCCGCGCTGGAGCGGTTGCCGAAAGTGGGGTGAACACCCGGCACGCAACGAAATGAAACGGGAGCTACATGGCTCCCGTTTCATTCCAAGACAAGCGGGTCAGAATAAAATACGGTGGCAAAGGAACCGTATCGTTCGCGATGCCCATCCTGAACGTAGGCCTTGTCTGTCGAATAAACCATGCTACGATAGACCTATCTTACTTCTCGTCTTACCGGCTCGGAGACACTCATGGAAACCGTCAAGCTATCCAGCAAAGGACAAATCGTCATTCCCAAGGAAATGCGGGAGTCCCGACACTTGGGCGCGGGAACCGAGTTTATCGTTTCGTTCGACGGAGACGAAATCCGCCTGCTGCCGGTTCCGGTATTTCCGCGCACACGGGTTGAGGATGGCGCCGGGGCGCTGGCAAAAACGGGGCGAAAACGGCTGAGCGACGAAGAAACGGATCGGGCGATAGCGGAAATGCTGCGCGAAGAGGACGAGGCCGGCAAATCGTGATCGCTCTCGATACCAACATCCTGGCGCGTTATCTGCTCAACGACGACCCTGCGCAAACACAGTCCGCCTGCGCCCTGCTCGCTCAGGACAAGGACTACACCGCACCGCCCACCGTGATGCTGGAACTGGCTTGGGTGCTCAAGGTAAACGGCTGCAACCGCGAAGAAATTCTCAAAGGCTTGCGCCTGTTGCTGGGACTGCCCAATTTCAAACCCAAGGCTTTCGAGGCGCTGTGCTATGCTGTCCGCTGGTTCGAGGAAGGCATGGATTTCGGGGATGCCCTGCATCTCGCCATGAGCGCGGATGACGACAGCTTTTGTACTTTCGACAAATCGTTGGGAAAACTGGCTGACGGCATCGGCGCCATGCCAACGGTGAGTGTTTTGTGATGGGATGTTTGGTTCCGTCTTCCAATTTCAACGCGATTAACTGCTATCAGACACAGACGGCTTTTGGTTCCGCAATCGAACTTGCGGTAGGCATTCATCGCCGAGAACAAGATCGCTCGAAAAGTGAGTTTTACGAGTTATCGGTTGTCACGATAATTAGCGGTGTTGCTTTCGAGACCCGCTTTGGCAAACAGCCAGCCGGTGGCTACATCGGCGAACAAAATCTTGGCGACCTACTTAATCTCGCCGCCATCGACGTGCCGCCTTCCGTGCTCAATGAGTACTTTCAAAGGTGGACACCCAATCTTGAAGCCGATTTCCTGACTGCGACGAACGAGATTCAAATTAAACGTATCGAACGTCACGCAATTTCGCCGGGACAACGCTTCTGTGAACGCACACTCAGACAGCTACTCGATATAACGCCTACCGCCACATCCGTGTATTTCGATTGGATACTGAATTCCCGTACCAGAGAGTTGATCTTGCCAGTATTAGTCGGCGAGAAACAAGTGTCGTCCTTGGCTGATCCAGCACATCGCAGTGCACTCGTGTCAGCACTTATTTCGAATGGGTTCAGGCGCCTAATCATTATTCGGCAAGGCCCTGCTGATTTTGGCATCCGTGCTTTCCAGGACGAAGAGCTAAGTTGGTCTATCGGATCCGTGTAAAGTGCAATCACTAATCTCGCGCGAGGGAAAATCATGCGATCAAGAATTCGTTGCACGGTTCGGCCTTGAGTTGGCCGATGCGCACCAAATTATCCAGCTCTGACAGGCTCATGAGCATCTCCGATCAAGGGCAGGATAGGCTGCGTCAGGACGCGGTTGACGAACGAATCGGGTTCGGCGCGACGACGCTCAAACTCGGCAGGCGTATAGCAGATCGGATTGATTTTCCGCCCTAGCTGCGCTTCCAACGGTGTCAGCAATTCCAGGACATTGCCCAGCAACAGGTTTTCTCCGACCAGCATCACGTCGATGTCGCTTTGCGCCGTAACGGTCTGTTTGTCCACCGAACCATAAATCCATGCGTCTTTCAGAGCTGGAACCAAGAGCAGCAACGCCTCGCGCAACAGAGGGGCAACCCCCAAGGTCTTGCGCGTCAGGCCGACCAACTCGCTGTAAACCGGGCTCCGCGGGTTAGCCTGGAAGCGGCGCAGGTTGCCGACCCGCTCCGAACATACCAGGCCCGCTTCGTCCAAGCGGTTCAGCTCCCGTTGCAGGGAGGCGCTGCCCAAACCGGTGAGGCGGCGCAATTCGTTCAGGTGATAGCCGCGCTCGGGCTGGCCAAACAGCCAGCGGAAGACGCGGGACTGGCTGTCGGAGAAAAGGGCGGAGGCGATTGACATAGCCAAATATTAGCATGATCGTGCCAATATTTGGCAAAAAAAACCAAGCGCATTCCCCCGCCTACACAGGCTGGATCGGGTTGATGCCTAACGACCACAACTCGCGCAGGTTGTTTAGATACAAGGCCACGCGTGCCTCGGTGTCGTCGATGAGGCACCCCTCCGGGCGCGAGTAGCAGCGGATATTGGTCGGCCAGCTATCGTCGCCACCCGGTTGCGCGGTAGCGGCCACCGAGGCGGCATACGCGTCATAAGCATCCTGGCCCAAATCATTGACCAAGGAATCGACGGTCAACAGGGTAAACAGGCCTTTGCTCTCTCCCACGAACAGCGCCGGCGCCAGCAGACCTTGAAAATACAGGTGTTCAATTACCGGAATAATTCGCGTGTCGTGGTCTTCATCCCAAATGACGGCGAAGTCGTGGAATACGCCTTGATTCAACGGCTCCAGCGATTGTCCATGCCAGGCGATGCTACGAAATATGGAGTAGTGGGTACCACTGCCGAGGTAACCCGTGGGCTGGACTTCGTCATGCAGGGTTTTGAAATACGGGGAATATTGGCGCATGAAATCTCCTTTCGATAGTCGGTCCGCAGGTGAGATGCATCATACCCCTGCCGGTTATTGCCCTGCATGATCAGCGCGTCTTCGGGGAAATCATAATGGCGTCAAGCTATCGTGGCAAGGGTGCGTTCTGCTGGCGCTCAACTGCGCGAGGCGCCGTCGAATGCCAGCGAAGCAGCGCTTCCAGGCGCGCTTCCTGCACCTTGTCGCGGATTTTCAGGGGATGGTCGCCCGCCAGCTTGGCGACCGCGCCGGCGTCGATTCCGGCAGCGGCGTGGAGGGCTGCACGGAGATAATCGGCCTGCTCAAACGGCAGGTTTTCATAGCCAGCCCGCCCGCAATAGTCGGCGGTGCAGGCTTGCAGGAATTGTTCGAAACGCGGCGGCTGGCGCAGTGCATCGGTGTCGAGCAGCAGTTTGAGAATGGTTTCGGGGCGCAATTCCCAGGCGCGGTGCGGCAGGCCGTGAAAGCGCGCCACCACCAGCGCCAGTTCGCGGCAGTCGTTGGGGACGCGCAGGCGCTGGCAGAGCGGCTTGAGCAAGGCGGCGCTGCGCTGTTCGTGGGCAATGTGGCGCGGCCATTCTTCCTTGGGGGTGGTGCCTTTGCCGAGGTCGTGGGTGAGCACGGCAAAGCGCACCGGCAGGGCATAGCCATGCGCGGCGGCGTAGTCCAGCCCGAGCAGGGTGTGGATGCCGGTGTCCACTTCGGGATGCCAGCGTTCCGGCTGGGGGACGCCGAACAGGCGATCCACTTCGGGCAGGATACGCGCCAGTGCGCCGCATTCGCGCAGCGCCAGGATCATCCGCGAGGGGGCTTGTTCCATCAAGCCGCGCGCCAATTCCTGCCAGGCCCGCTCCGCCACCAGCGCGTCGATTTCGCCGTTTTCCACCATGCTGCGCATCAGTTCCTGCGTTTCATCGGCGATACGGAAGCCGAAGCGGGCGGCGAAGCGCGCCACCCGCAGGATACGCACCGGATCTTCGACAAAGGCCGGGCTGACGTGGCGCAGGATGCCGGCCGAGAGGTCGGCCCGGCCGCCGTGGGGATCGATCAGTTGCCCGACGCTATCCTTGGCGATGGCGTTGACGGTGAGGTCGCGCCGCGCCAGATCCTGTTCCAGCGTTACCTCGGGGCTGGCGTAGACCTGGAAGCCCTTGTAGCCGCGCGCGGTCTTGCGCTCGGTGCGGGCCAGCGCGTATTCCTCGTGGGTCTGGGGGTGGAGGAACACCGGGAAATCCTTGCCGACCGGCTGGTAGCCGAGCCTGACCATCTCTTCCGAGGTGGCGCCGACCACCACGTAATCGCGATCCTTGACCGGCAAGCCGAGCAGTTCGTCGCGCACCGCCCCGCCGACGGTGTAAATTTTCATCGCGGTTACTTTTTGGCGCTGTCGATGAACGCACGTGGATGGCGCGAGGGCATGAGGCCCAGGCACATCGGCGCTTCGACTTCCAGCGACATGGGGGCGAAGCCGAACACCTCGGGGAAAGGACAGGCGCAAACGGAGTCGGTTTTCAGGCTGAGGTAGTTGTCGCGCGTGAGCATCTTGACCGGCGAAAGCTCGAATGCCCATGCCTGGAAATAGGAACTCAAGTCGCCCAGCGGCACGATCATGCGCTTGAGGCCGAGCACCGCCGCGACATGTTCCACCAGTTGTTGCAGGGTGTAGACCTGCGGGCCGCACAGCTCGTAAGTGTTGCCGTAAGTAGCGGGATTGGCGAGGCTGGCGGCATAGGCGCGTACCACGTCGTTCACCGAAATCGGCTGGAGCTTGGCGTTGGGGCTGCCCAGCGGAAAGATCGGCGCCCATTGCAGCAGCTTGCCGAACAGGCTGAGGAAACTGTCGCCGCAGCCGAAAATCACCGAAGGACGGAAGATCGTGACCTGGAGGTTTTCGCCGTGAGCCGCGCGCACCAGCGCTTCGCCGCGCCCCTTGCTCTTCTGGTAGTTGCTCAGCCCTTCCGGGTCGGCCCCCAGCGCGCTCATGTGCAGCAGTCGTTGGATGCCTGCCTTGTGGCAGGCATCCACCACTTTGCGCGGCAATTCGACATGGACGCGCTCAAAGTCGCCTTTTTTGTTTTCGTGCAGGATGCCGACCAGGTTGATGACCGTATCCATGCCGGCGAACTGCTGCGCCAACTCGGCGGCATCGTCAAGGTCGGCCTTGACGATCTCCAGATTCGGCAACACGAATAAATGCTTGCAACGCTGGGGATTGCGCGCCAGCAGGCGTATCCGGTGGCCTTCCTTGTACAGCCGGTTGATCAGATGGCTGCCGACGAAGCCGCTGCCGCCGAGTATGCAGATACTGCGAATTTCCATGATTTTAATCTCCTTTATTCACATGCCGGGCTGCGCTCGTCGCCGCCGTTACATTCGGGTTTTTGTCCGCCGGCGGAAATGATGCCCAGTTTTTCTTTCAGCGAATAGACTTGGCTACCGAAACGGTTGGCGTAATAGGTGGCGTTGCTCATCACTTTTTGCACATAACCGCGGGTTTCGGTAAACGGGATGCTTTCCGCGTAGATAGCCCCTTCCAGCGGCTTGCCGTCGCGCCAGCGCTGGGCGCGGCGCGGCCCGGCGTTGTAGGCGGCGGTGGCCAGTACCGGCTGTCCGTCGAGTTGATCCTGGACGTATTTGAGGTAATAGGTACCCAGCGCGACATTGGTATTGAGCTGGTTGACCATGGTCTGGCGGAAGTCGCGCATCCCGATTTTTTTCGCTACCCAGCGTGCAGTGGCCGGCATCAGTTGCATCAGACCGGAGGCGCCGACGGTGGATTTGGCCTGTTGCACGAAGCGGCTTTCCTGGCGGATCAGGCCATACACCCAGGCTTCGTCCAGCCCGACGCGGCGGGTGTACTCCTGCATCACGTCGCGGTGCGGCGCCGGGAAACGCAGGCTGAAGTCGTGCAGGCGGGTGGTCTTGTCGGCCGTGTAGATGGCGCGATCCAGCCAGTCGTTGCGCTTGGCCAGTTCGGCGGCGGCCAGCAGTTGCTTGTCGTCGAAGCTTTTGATCGCCCAGTTCCATTCGCGGTTGGCATCGCTGCGCACGTTGATTTCATACAGGATCAGCGCGCGCCGAATGGCCGGCACATGGCCGATCTGGCGGATTTCCTCTTCGCTGGGCCGGTAGGTTTCGGCGGGGATGCCGATGGCGGCGCCTAGTTCTTCGGCGGCGAGCTGACCGTAGTAGTTATGCTCCCGCGAAAGCGGCGCGAGGATCATGTTGGCCTGTGCCGTTTTGCCGCCGGCTTTGAGCGCACGGGCTTTCCAGTAGCGCCATGCGCCGATGTTTTGGTCGCTTTCCGGCATCGCGGCGATAGCGGCGAGCACTTCGCGCCAGTTCTGCTGACGCAGCGCGGCACGAACTTTCCAGGCCAGTTGCAATTCATTGAGCGGCGTGTTGCCGGCCTTGATAAACCAGCCAACGGCGTTCGGATCGAGCTGGCGTGCCGCTTGCAGGGCGAGCTGTCCCCAGAAATATTCCTGTTCTTCCTGGCTGAAACGGGCCTGCAAGGGTTTCCAGTAGCTCAGGGTCAGTGGCGTCTGGGTACGGGCGACGCGATACAGCGCGAACAAGGTCAATTCGCGCCCGGCGCGGCTTTCCAGATCGACCGGCAGTTTGTCGAGGAAGGCAAGCGGGTTGTCCGCCGCCTGCTCCAGCGCCCGCACCGGGAACTCGGGCGCAGGCGGCAGGTAGCGGGCAACATTCCGGGCAAGGGTGACGTTGCCGGCTTCGAGCGCCAACCGCAAGCGCGCCCAGACATCCTTGACGTACAGCATTTCGCCGGTAACCAGCGCGGCGAACAGCGGCTCGCAGCTGGCCGGCAGTTCGATTGCGCTGCTCAGCCACAATTTCCGGGCTTCCGGCAGGGCATTGCTGTCGCCTTTGGCAAGACGCGCCTGCAAGGCATAGCAGGTGATCTCGTTATCCTGGCTGAGCAGTTGCGGATATTCGCCGAGGAATCCCGCCCAGTCCTGATTCTTCCCCAGCAAGCGCAACCAGTCGCCGCGCAGCCGGTCGGCCAGGTAGCTGTCGGCATTACGGGTGAGGTAACTGCGGATTTCCTCAGGATCGGCTTCCTTGAGGCGCATCTCGAGATGCAGGTAGGCGGCAAATGGCTCCAGCGCGTGGCCTTTGAGGCGTGCGGCGTAGCCGTTGACGCGGTTGAATTCGCCAGCGCGGAAAGCTTCGCGCAGGGCAAGGTAATCGCTTTCGGGTGTGGCGGCTGCTTCGGTGATCACGCACAGCAGCGCCAGGGCGGCAAAAAAGTTTTTCATAGCTGCTATATTGAAACATAGTTTTCTCAAGAACAACATGGAACGATGCCTTTCACCAGCCTGAATCCCGCAACCGGAGAGCTCATACAGTCTTTTCCCGACTGGGATACCCAACATTTGCGCGCATCTCTGGAAATGGCGGGTGCCGCCCAGGCGCAATGGCGTTTAACCTCGTTCGAGCAGCGCGCGGCGGCGCTACGTCAAACCGCGGCGGAACTGCGCCGCGGGCTGGCCGAGTATGCGGCGCTGATTACGCTGGAAATGGGGAAGCCGATTCGTGAAGCTCGCGCCGAAGTGGAGAAATGCGCGCTGGCGTGCGAGTACTACGCGCTCAACGGCGCGCACTTCCTGCAGGACGAACCCGTCGAATCCGATGCCGGGAAAAGTTATGTTTCCTACGCGCCGTTGGGTGTCGTGCTGGCGGTGATGCCGTGGAATTTCCCGTTCTGGCAAGTATTTCGCGCCGCCGCGCCGGCCTTGATCGCCGGCAATGGCGTCGCGCTCAAACACGCTTCCAACGTGCCGCAGTGCGCCTTGGCGATCGAGCGAATTTTCCGCGCCGGCGGCTTGCCCGAACATTTGTTCACGACACTGATGATTACCTCCGCCCAAGTCGCCGAGGTCATCGCTGCCGCCCCGGTGCAGGCGGTGACCTTGACCGGCTCCGAAAGCGCGGGGCGCGCGGTGGCGGCGCTGGCCGGTCAGCACCTGAAAAAGTGCGTGCTCGAACTGGGCGGCTCGGATGCGTTCATTGTGCTGCACGATGCGGATCTGGAACTCGCCGCCGCCAACGCCGTCGCGTCGCGTTTCCTGAATGGCGGGCAATCCTGCATTGCCGCCAAGCGCTTCATTCTGGTACCGGAAATTGCCGATGAGTTCGTTAAGCTGCTGATCCCCAGAATCAGGGGGCTGAGCGTCGGCGATCCCTTGCAGGAAAACACCCAGATCGGACCGCTGGCGCGCCGCGACCTGCGTACCGAACTGCACCGCCAAGTAACGGATACGCTTGCGCGGGGCGCACAGCCGGTGCTCGGCTGCCAACCGCTGGAAGGCGCTGGCGCTTATTACCAGCCGTCCCTGATCGACCATACCCCCCCCGCGACCCCGGCCTGGCGCGAGGAGTTGTTCGGGCCGGTAGCCGCTGTGATTCGCGCCCGGAACGAGGAAGATGCCTTGCGCATCACCAACGACACGCGCTTCGGCTTGGGCAGCAGTTTGTGGAGCCGGGATGCAGCGCGGGCTGAACGCTTGTCGCAAGATATTCAGGCCGGCAGCTGTTTCATCAACGGCATGGTCAAGTCCGACCCGCGCCTGCCGTTCGGCGGGATCAAGGCCTCCGGTTTCGGACGGGAATTGTCTTACCACGGCATACGCGAATTCACCAATGCCAAGACGGTGTGGGTGAGATGACTATCTGTTGGTTTCCAGCCGGTAGCTTTGCGCCCGTCTGAGCGAGTAATCGACCACGGCACGATTTCTGATTTCCACAGGATCATTGGGGTCGTACACATAAGGGTAATAGCCTCCCATCGGCGCGTTGCCCTTGTATGCCGACCAGTTATACGCCCGGTTGATCGAACGGCGCACCAGACTAGGGTTGTCCCTGGGCGGCCCGGTGAAAATGATGCCGTGCATCCTCGGATCGATGACCACGGGCAATGGCTGCCCATTGGGATCGGTAAGAATGATGATGCCACCATAAGCCCCCCCCGCCGACAGGACGACGGCTGACAAGGCAATTGCGGCGGAAAGCAAAAACTGGATTTTATTCGGTGACATGATCGCCTCCTGAAATTTAAACCTGAACGTCAACGAGCAACCCAAACCGGGCGTTAAAATTAAAGATATAGTTCATTGACAAATCAGCCCCACTATTTGATTATAGGCTAAAGCTCCAGCTAACCAACCAAGAAGACCAACATGTTATTGAATAGTAAAAGGGAAATGGTGTTTACCCGGATTTTTTAATGGGCGCGATGCCGTAAAATCCGGGTGTTAAATGCAGGTTACATGCAGGATTGATTGATCGCCAGATTGTTCAGGGAGGTTTTTGCTATGCCCGTTCGTCAAATTATTTTCAGGCCTTCCAGGCTTGCCGTCGTGCTTTCCGCCGCACTTTTCTCCATGGCGGTTCAGGCCGACAACATCATGGTTCCCGACGCCCCGAGTAGCAGCAGTAGGACGCAAGCGACGCCCTCCAATGCTTCAGGTGCCGCAGGCACCGCGGCCAGGGTTGCAGCGGCGCCTAAAACGCCGGCGGTCAAGACCATTACGAACTTTACCCAAGCGCTGCGCTGCATGGACGATTTGTTCCTCGGCTTCGACAAGAAAGGCATCGTTGTCACCTCGGCAGGCATCCCCGATGAAACCGGCAAGGTCAGGACCGGCACCAAGGAGATGCTGATCACCGCAATCTCCAAGATGACGATAAAAAGCGGCGCCTTTGAATTCATCGACTTCCATAGCCAGGGAGACGATCTGGGTAACTTGTTCGCGATGAAGGGCGGCTCACCCACCAAGCTCCCGGATTTCTACATCCGCGGCTCCATCACCCAAATGGACGACAATGCGGTGCGCAGCAACAAGGGGTTCGGACTGTCGCTTCCGTTCATGGATTTGGGGTTTTCCAAGGATGACGCCTTCGACCTGATCAGCATGGACATGAGTGTCGGCGACGCAACAAGCCGGCGCATTCTGCCGGAAACCAGCACTTCCAACACCATGATCATCGCCAAGAGTGGTCGTTCGGGGGAGGCGGGTGGCAAGGTGATGAAGGCCGGCTTGAGTTTCAACATGGATCTTAGCCGTACCGAAGGAATGGGCGCAACGACGCGCACCCTCGTCGAACTTGGATTGATTGAAGTTCTGGGCAAGTTTACCCGGGTACCTTACTGGAAGTGCCTCGACATCGACTCTACCAATCCGACGATGATGGATCAGGCGCGCGAGGGCTTCGATTCCATGCAGGGGAAAGATCGGATTCTGTTCGTCCAGCGCAAGCTCGGCGGCTCAATGAATCGCTATAAGGGCCCCATAGACGGCATCATGACCGACCAGTTGAAAGCGGCTATTGCCGAATATCAGAAAGATGTCGGCTTGATTGCCGACGGTCGTTTGAACTTTGATCTGTACTACAGCCTGTTCGATGACACCCAGAACCAGCTTGCGGCCTTGCCGAGCACGCCCCAAAGACAGGCGTACTCGCCCAGCATGGCGCCGTCCGCACCGCCGGCCCCTGTGGCTGCTGCGCCAGCCGCAACACAGCAGGCAGCGTCTAATTTTCAGGTTCGGCTAGGGAGCGACCGCGGCACCAGGCCCACCTATAAAGTAGGCGAATTCCTTAACATCAGCTTGTCGCTCAGCGCGCCGGGGATGGCCTATTGTTATTACGAAGATGTCTCCAAAAATACCGCCCGCATTTTCCCCAATCAGTTTAATGCCAGCGCGATGTTGAATGCAGGGGGCGTGATGCCCTTGGTAGGAGGCGGCTTCAAAATCAAGTTCGATCGCCGTGGACGGGAGCGGGTAGCCTGCATCGGCGACGATCGCGAAGTAGTCGTTCCTGGCGTGCTTAAAGGCACCAGGGATCTGGCGCCGCTGCCGGTTCGCTCGTTGGATGAGGTCATCACTCAATTCAAACAGGCCAATCCGACCGCGACAACCAGCATTGTAGAAATTACCGTTCAATAGGAACATTCAGTGGCGCAGTGGCGCCACTGGCCTCCTGGGGTCGTTGAGCCACCTTGGCTGGAGGAAACATGGCGCAGATAATAAAAAATTTGACGGTTATTTCGCTGGCGTTGTGCGCCGGAAACATTTGGGCAACAGAAGAGGCGCCTTGGCCGAAGGACTACAAACTGGCCGGTGAAATCATCGTCGCACCTGCACGCAACAGCACAAGCAGCAGCGCAGCATCCGCTGCGGACAATCGTCAAAAGGCCCGTACCAACCGGCCAGATAGCGCCCCAGCGCCCAGCACGACGGTAATCATTGCACCGGATAGCGAGGAAGGTCTTCTTTCGCCGCGCGGCAGCGAGAGCCTTCCGGCCAATCGCGCGAAGGCGAAGGAGTACCAGAGCGGTTCCGAAACGCAAACTCATGGCCAGCCCCAAATATTGGTCTTGCCCGGCCGCGATCCCAACAAACCGGAAACACCGCACGAGCGAGTGGAAGACCACCGATCCAAGGCGCGTAGCTACATGAAAGGCGAAACACCGGCAGGGGCGCTGGGAATCGATGGTTTGCCAGTCGGCAGCGTAAAGAGCAGTGGCACGACTTCGATGAACAGCCGCGACAAGGCGCGCGCCTATCAAGCGGAAGGCACGCCCCCCGCAAGCACAACGGTGATCGTCGTGCCAAGCGAGGAGGAAGGCCTGCTTGCGCCGCGCGGCGGCGAAAGCCTGCCCACCACCCGCGCGAAAGCACGAGAATATCAAAGCGGCCCCGACAGCCATAGCCAGCCCCAGGTTTTGATCCTGCCCGGGCGTGACCCCGGCAAACCGGAAACACCGCGCGAGCGGGTGGAAGACCATCGCTCCAAGGCACGTAGTTACATGAAAGGTGAAACCCCGGTGGGAATGGTCGGGGCGGACGGATTACTGGTGGTAAATTGTCGGGATGTCGATAGCGTTGCCGGACGCATCGGCGACGACACCCAGCCAGGCAGCATCATCAGCATATTCCAGAATGGCAAGCAGGTAAAAGTACGCTGCAAATAGTCCAGCAGTGTCAACTCGGCAGTATTTGGCACGTTAAACATATATGAGAAAAACATCATGAAGATTGTTACGTTTTTGATTTTTCTGTCCTTGTTTTGCGAAAGCGCATCTGCTCAGGTTTCAGTGGATATTTCCGGCAATAGCGTGCGTGTCCAGCAGGGCGGAGGCAGCGGGGTTAACGTAAACACCGGAAGTTCCGGGAGCGTTGCACCCGACGTGGAAATGGAAGGTGTAGCCGTCATTAACGGCGATGTTTTCATTGATGGCAGCAGGGTACCCAAGGGGAAAACCCTGCACACCTCGAAAAAATCCGGGAAAACGTACCGTATCGATTGGGGCAAGAACGGCAATGTCAGCGTTTCGGAGAAATGACATGAAAACTCAGCGTATGACTCTAGCGCTTGTGCTATTTCAAGTAAGATAAGGTTTGGGGGATATAAATAATGGCGAACCGGATATTTGGGGCTGGGCGGCGATTAGTGGCCGCGTGGGGTTTTGCGTTGCTGGCAATGTTCCCATGGACAGCATGGGGCGCGGACGTGCTCGCGGGAGATTTCCAGACAATACTCAACTCGCACAACAGTGGGCTGGTTGTGTGGAATTACGCAGACAATCCCAACATTTATATTTTTGATTTTCCCAACCTCACGCACCAAGGGCGCACTTTCAATCGTGTGACCCAGCTTACCGAGCAATTCAATGAGCCGTACAAGCGGGTTCTCTCGATTGATGAAATTCTTAAATACATGGAATCCGTGCGCCGTACCCAAGCAGATTTCGCTTTCGGTCACGATGTGTTGGTAAGCGAGTTGGTTTTGTTTTTCAATCTTGCCGAGCGCGACAAACTGGAGCTTTTTACCGAAGAGATGGCCCTGCGCGATTTCGCCATCGAACAGGGTTTGATGAAGATATGGCGGGGAATCTACCAAGCAATCCAGCCGGATGTAGTGATTCTATCCATCCCGCAAACCCAGGAAAAGCGTGAAAACGAGCCGCGCGTAAGCGAACTGGCACGCCGTGCCATCTTTACCCACGAAATTTCTCACGGCGAATACTATGCCAATCCGTATTACACAAAATACTGCCAGCGTTTCTGGGCCGAGACGCTCAGCGATGCGCAACGCGATATATTCAAGAAATTTCTTTCCACGTACAACTACTCGATCAACCAAGATGAGTTGTTGGTCAATGAAATGCAGGCCTATTTGATGTTTACGCCTGACCCAGCATCCTTTAGCGCCAAAAAACTCGGCATCAAGGACGAAGAACTGGAGGCCATGCGCGATTTGTTCCGCAGGGGTAAGCCGCCTACCAAGCTGCCTTTGCGTTAACTAGAGGAGGGATGATGATGAATCGTTATGGCGTATTGGGAATAGTAATTTTTCTGATGGCTGGGAGCGCTACGGCGCAAGTTAGCCAACGGACGAGAATTCAGGGCAACAACGAAATCAACGTTACAACCGAGAATACAACGGCTATTGCGACGGGTGAAAACAATGTGGCACGCAACCGCATCGGGGTAATACAAGGCGACAAGAAGGGCGATACCAAGATCACTGTCAACGCAGCTAATGTTACAACCGTTGTAGGAGGGCGTAACAAGAAAGCCTGCACAAATATAGGGGGAATTGTCAGCAATGAATGCAAATAAATTTTGGTTTCAGGTGGCTGCTTGCGTATCTGCAAGTTTCATCGCGGGTTCGGCTTTGGCTGTACAAGGCGTGGACGCATCCGGCAACTCAAAGATCAACAATGCGATGGCCAAGAAATGGACCTCGAGCGACCGAGATCCGAATGCCCAGGATGGCTACAACAATCCGGTCAATCAGAAACGCGTGGTCAACTTCGGCAGCAGAAAAAGTGGCGATTGCACCGTGAATGTAGGCACTGTTCAAGCGGGACAAAAGGCGCCGAAGGAGATAGTGGTTACCACCAAGGAAGTCATTAACGTTTGCAAATGAGGAATATCATGAATAAGAGTTCTCGTGTGATGCTTTCTTCGGTAATGGCCGGGCTGCTATTTGTCGGCCTTGGCGCACAGACCGTGTCTGCATCCGATGACACAGCCAAGTTGAAAGAGCTTGAGCGGGCCATGTCTACGCCGGCAGAAGGCGCAAAAAAACAATACAAAACTCGCGCCATCGTGTTTGACAATGACCCGCAGGCGGCAGCGCCTGCACCCGCGGCCCCAACAACTGCAATGGCAGGGGGGGATTGCAGCACATTGACTGCAGACGTAAAGGCGGTTCCCGTTGATTTCGCCATTCAGTTCAAGCTGGGAAGTGCCGAGGTGGCGCCCACATCCGAACCGACATTACGTGAAATTGCCAAAATTCTTTCGCTTAACCCCGAGCGTTGCGTACTAGTGGAAGGTCATACCGATGCCACGGGCAATGCGGAGCGCAATCTGGAGCTCTCCCACAAACGTGCGGGTTCCGTGGTTAAATTTATCGTGGAAAAATCCGGGATTGATCGCAATCGTCTCGTCCCCCTTGGCAAGGGTTCTAGCGAACCGGTGAAGAACCTCGACCCGCGCGACCCAAAAAATCGGCGTGTGGTTTTTAAGGTCGTTGGCTAACCACGGATTTTGTTTGTTTCACTTTTGAATACAGGAGAGTCAAATATGCGTCTTATTGCTTTATTTATCGCTTCCGCAGTCATCGCTGCCCCGGTGTTTGCCCAATCAGTGCAGCGCTCCAGCAACCCCCAGGGCGTACAAATTCAGGGCAACACCGACATCAAGGCCAAGCAGGAGAACACCGCTGCCATAGCCGTGGGTGAAGGCAATACCGCCAAGAACACCGCAGGAGCGATCAAGGGCGGCACCCAGATCCAGGGTAACACCAATATCCAAGCCTCCCAAAAGAACGCCACAGCAGTGGCTGTCGGCAAGGGAAACAAGTCTGAAAACACCGCGGGACAAATCGGCGGACAGTAATAATTTCAGTGCAGGTTTTTTTGTAGTTTAATTTATCAAAGGAGACTGTTATGCGTAAATATGTACTCGTTGCTTTGCTTTCTGCTTTTGCATCTGGCGCGGCTTTCGGTCAGGCTTCCCAAGCCAATCCCAAGGGTGGCATGAGCTCATCGAGCAGCCAAGGCGTACAAATTCAGGGTAACACCGACATCAAAGCCAAGCAGGAGAACACCACTGCCGTAGCCGTAGGTGAAGGCAATACCGCGAAGAACACCGCTGGCGCAATCAAGGGCGGCACCCAGATCCAGGGCAACACCAAGATCCAGGCCTCCCAGAAGAACACCACCGCAGTCGCGGTCGGCAAAGGCAACAAGGCCGAAAACCAGGCTGGTGTAATTGGCGGCAATTAATCGTCAAATCATTATTTTTTATCTAAATTAATCTGAGGAGATTTTTATGCGTAAATTAGCACTTGTAGCACTGATTTCTGTTGTTGCATCTGGCGCTGCTTTTGCCCAGTCGGCGCAGCGCTCCACCAATGCACAAGGCGTGCAAATTCAAGGTAACACCGACATCAAGGCCAAGCAGGAGAACACCACTGCCGTAGCCGTGGGTGAAGGCAACGTTGCCAAGAACACCGCTGGCGCAATCAAGGGCGGCACACAGATCCAAGGCAACACCAAGATCCAGGCCTCCCAGAAGAACACCACCGCAGTGGCTGTCGGCAAGGGCAATACCGCTGCCAACGAAGCTGGCGTAATCGGCGGAAAATAATCTTAGCTGCACAAAATTAAACCGCCTTCGGGCGGTTTTTTTCTTTGAACGAGCCATGTATTACGAATTTCCTACAATCTCGCTCGCTCGCCGTACCGCGGCGTGGGGGACATTTTGCCTTTCACTCCTATTATTATCCGTCGGTTCGGCTTTTGCTGAGCAGCGGATAATGCTCAATGTAAATGGGCATGAAATTTCGGCAACCGTTGCCAACACTTTCGCCCTGCGCAAGAAAGGATTGATGTATCGCCGGAGCCTAGCCGAAAATGAAGGAATGCTCTTCGTCTTTCCCAAGGCGAACTACTACGCAATGTGGATGAAGAACACCTTGATCCCTCTCAGCGTTGCTTTCATTGATCAGCATGGCGTCATTATCAATATCGAGGAAATGACGGCGTTGTCGCTAGACCAACATACCGCACAGAAACCGGCAAAATTTGCACTGGAAATGAACGCCGGTTGGTTTTACCGTCACAAAGCCAAGACCGGAGACCCCGTGCGAGGGCTGGATGATGCGGATACAAACCACTGATCTTTCGTTTGACTTGATGAGTCATTCAACTAGAATGAACACCATATTCAATCAAGAGGGGTACATGATGATCAGTTCCACCAGGTTCGGACAATTGGAAGTCGATCCCTCGACTATCCTGAAATTCCCTCGCGGCATTCCTGGTTTTGAGACCAACACGGATTGGAAACTACTCTACGAAGAAGACGACAATGGCAACCCCCGAGCGGGCATCGTTTTCTACATGCAATCACTTGCCGACCCAGATATTACCTTGCCATTGGCGGATCCGTCCGTCTTTGGCTTTAACTTTGAATTCGTGTTATCGGATAGTGAACTTGCTGAACTCAAGCTTGAAGATCCGGCTGATTTAGCCGTTCTGGTGTTGCTGTCGAGCAAAAATCCGGCACCGCAAAGTGGCCCTCTTTCCCTCCAGGACATTTATGCCAACATTGCTGCCCCCATCCTGATTAACATCAAATCACGCATCGGGGTGCAGAAAGTTTTCGCCGGGCCGGAAGCAAAAGTAGGATTCCGCGTTCCGCGCTGAAACAGAACTTCGCTGCATGAATAACCATTGGCGCCCGACCGGGCGCCAATGGTTTTTTATAGGCCCAGCCGCTGCCAAATAGTCGTCACCAACCCCGCCTGATTCAACGTATAGAAATGCAAGCCTGGTGCACCATGACGCAGCAATTTGGCGCAAAGCTCGGTTACCATATCCAGGCCAAAGCTGCGGATAGAATTTGCATCATCGCCGTAGCTTTGCATTTTCAGGCGCAACCAGCGCGGTATCTCTGCGCCGCATGTATCTGAAAACCGTGCCAACTGGGAAAAATTGGAAATCGGCATAATGCCCGGCACTATCGGAATAGTGATGCCCAACGCCGTGCATTCATCCACAAAGTTGAAATAGGCGTCGGCATTGAAGAAATACTGAGTAATCGCCGCATTCGCCCCCGCATCCACCTTGCGCTTGAAGTTGGACAAATCCGCCTGAGCCGAAACGGCCTGGGGATGATATTCCGGGTAAGCCGCCACCTCGATGTTGAACCAGTCGCCGGTTTCCGCGCGAATGAATTCAACCAATTCATTGGCATAGCGGAACTCGCCGGCGCAGGCCGAACCGGATGGCAAATCGCCACGCAAAGCGACAATGTGGCGAATGCCGTGATTTTTATATTCACCGAGTATGGCGCGGATGTTTTCCTTGGTCGAACCAATGCAGGACAGATGGGGTGCTGCATTGTAGCCCGAGGCCTGAATTTCCAGCACCGTCTCGAGAGTCCGGTCGCGCGTCGAACCGCCGGCGCCAAACGTCACCGAAAAGAATTCCGGGTTGAGTAGGGCAAGTTGCCGTTGTGTTGCACGCAGCTTTTCCATGCCCTCCGGCGTTTTTGGGGGAAAGAATTCGAAACTCAGAATGGGTTTGTTGGTTGGCATGACATCTCACCACAAAGGCAGAGCAGTGCGGCAAGCGCTAAATCGCCCCCCGCACCTCTGCAGTTCCAGGTTAATAGCGGTAATGATTGGGCTTATAGGGTCCATTCTTCGGCACACCGATATAGGCAGCCTGCACATCGCTCAACTCGGTCAAATTGACCCCGATCTTCTTCAAGTGCAAACGCGCCACCTTCTCGTCCAGGTGCTTAGGCAGCACGTACACCTTATTCTCGTAGTTCTCCGGGTGGTTGAACAGTTCGATCTGGGCGATGGTCTGGTTGCTGAACGAAGCCGACATCACGAACGACGGGTGGCCGGTGGCGCAACCCAGGTTGACCAGGCGGCCCTTGGCCAGCACGATCAGCTTCTTGCCGTCGGGGAAGATCACGTGATCGACCTGCGGCTTGATTTCGTCCCACTGATATTTTTCCAGCGAAGCGATGTCGATTTCGGAATCGAAGTGGCCGATGTTGCAGACAATTGCTTCGTTCTTCATCTTCGCCATGTGGTCGTGGTTGATCACGCTCAAGTTGCCGGTGCAGGTCACGAAAATGTCGCCGAGGCTGGCCACGTCGTCCATGGTCACCACGCGGTAACCTTCCATTGCCGCTTGCAGCGCACAGATCGGGTCGATCTCGGTCACCATCACGGTAGCACCCATGCCGCGGAAGGCCTGGGCGCAGCCCTTGCCTACGTCGCCGTAGCCCAGCACCACGCAGATCTTGCCGGCGATCATCACGTCGGTGGCGCGCTTGATGCCGTCCAGCAAGGACTCGCGGCAGCCGTAGAGATTGTCGAACTTGGACTTGGTGACCGAGTCGTTGACGTTGATCGCCGGGAACTTCAAGCGCCCTTCCTCGGCCATCTGGTAGAGGCGGTGCACGCCGGTGGTGGTTTCCTCGGTCACACCCTTGATGTGCTTGATGCGCGAGGAATACCAGCCGGGGGAGGTTGCCAGCTTGTTCTTGATCGCGGCGAACAGCACGCGCTCTTCTTCGCAGGTCGGCGTAGCGATGCAGGAGGGATCGGCTTCGGCGCGGGTACCCAGGTGCAGCAGCAGGGTCGCGTCGCCGCCGTCGTCGAGGATCATGTTGGCCGGTTCGCCCGGCCATTCGAAAATCCGGTGGGTGTAATCCCAGTATTCCTCCAGCGTTTCGCCTTTGTAGGCGAACACCGGGATGCCGTCGGCGGCGATGGCTGCGGCAGCCTGATCCTGGGTCGAATAGATGTTGCACGACGCCCAGCGTACTTCTGCGCCCAGCGCCGTCAGCGTTTCGATCAGCACCGCAGTCTGGATGGTCATGTGCAGCGAACCGGCGATGCGCGCGCCTTTCAGCGGCTGCGAGGCGATGTTTTCCGCGCGGATAGCCATCAAACCGGGCATTTCCACCTCGGCCATCAGAATTTCCTTGCGCCCCCATACAGCCAGGGACATATCGGCGACTTTGCAATCGCTAAAATTTTTGGTGTCAGCCACAGCGAACTCCTAACATTGTGGCCGGAGGGATGCAGGGGAATCGCTCACCTGTGCACCCCGCGTCCGGCACGGGTTAATTATCAGGTAAGCGCAGTTTTGGGAAACCGAGCCTGACGGAAGAAATCCGTTGCAGCGCTCCTCGGTTACGCTGAATTATAACCGAATTTTTATCGGGCTTGGGAGAAGGCGGGGGAAACCGTTACCCGAAACATCCACGTCAACTTTTCCGTCTCAGGGATTCTCGCAAAAACCGACAATCCGCTCACCGGCCTTGTCGCATGGGGTAAGCGCGCCGGGAACAAGATGGGGGATGCCTTCTTCGTCCATCTGGGCGGCCAGGGTGTCCCAACCCACCAGGCCGCGGCGATCCAGGGTCAGGCGCAGCAGCCAGCCGCGTTTGGCTTCCGGGCTTTCGAAGCCATCGAAGACAAAGTTGCCCAGGCTATAGACAATCAAATGACCACGGTAATACTCCGCCCCTTGCGTCACATGGGGATGCCCGCCCACCACCACGTCAGCCCCCGCGTCTATCATCGTGCGCGCCAGTTGCCGCTGGCGTTCGCTAGGCTGAGCCTCGCGTTCCCACCCCCAGTGCATGAAAGGGATAACCAAGTCTGCGCCTGCCTCCCGCGTTGCGCGTATGTCGGCGATCACCTGGCTGTCTTCGCTCCAGGCGATCCCCGGCCAGTCGGCCCCGGCTTCAAAGGAGCGGGGTTTGAATTCGTTATAACCCAGAACGGCAATGCGCAGCCCTTGTTGATTTATCCACAAAGGCGCATGTGCGGCGGTGAGGTCGCGACCGCCACCGAAATAGGAAATGGCGCCCTGTTCGAGCAAGGACATGGTCTCCAGGAACGCGCTCTGGCCATAATCGCCCGAATGATTGTTGGATAGCGCCAGCGCATTGAAACGCCCCTTCAGGAGCGGCAACACCCGGGGATGGGCGCGAAACGAATAAATTTTGCTCTCCAGCGCCTTGCCGCCGGTGGCGATGGGGCATTCCAGGTTTCCCAGCGTGAAATCGGCCTGGCTGAGGATACTGGCAAAATCGGCCAAAGGATCGCGCCCAGATTGGATCACCCTCCCCGGCCCGTCGTCGAGCATGATGTCGCCGACGAAAATCAGCCGCAACGGATCAGCCAGTACGCCGCCCGCCAGACTCAGCAACACCACCAACGCGAAGATTGCTCCAACTGCTTTCATCGCTCAGCCACCGGTTCCGCTTGCATGTCGCACCAATACTGTAATTCGCTGTCGCGCACCGGCTCGTAAACGAAATGCAGCCCGCTGAATCCGTAAGGCGCCGCCGCTGGGTTATTCGGGGGATAAGGGAAATTGGCCGAGTGTATCAACGCCGGCCCTTCATCGCGATCGACATAGGTATAGATCTTGATCGATGCCGTCTCGACGGGTTCGTTCTGGAACACTATTCTGAACAGGAAATACGAACCTACCCGGGTAGCCGTTACCAGGTACGGCGACTTCACCGGAAACGCCGTGATCACCTTGGTCTCACCGCCGTAGGTGTAACGACACGCCACCTTCTCCGCCCTGGCGACCGAAGCCCCCGCCAGCAACAGCAGCGCGGCAATCGACGGCATCAGGCCGTACCAGCTGGTGAACTTGCCCAAGCGATCACTCATCGCTGATTTCCCATTCTCCTTCACGCAGCAAATGCGACCATAACGGGTTCATATCGGCTTTGGCGCTTTTCAGCAACTCCAGAACTTCGGCCTTTTCGATTTCATGCAACTCACCTTCCCCAAAACGATCCACCGCCTGCAGCAAGGTGTTCATCGAAGAGAATTCCAGGTGCCTGGCCCAATCCGACACGATCAAGGATTCCTCTTTTTCCATGCGCAACGGGATATACGGCAGAACGCCATCACGCAACGATTTGGTCGCCGCATCGCTATCGGCGGAATCCCATTCCCAGATTTTTTTTTCTTCATCCCAGCGGTCCGTGTTGACGCAACGGATTGAGGCGCAGCCGGCCCAGGTTATCGCAAAGAAGTCGATACCATCCGGCGAGACCGCCACGCGGCGGAAAAACGGTGTTCCATCTTCGGCAACGAGAACATCCAGCCATTGCAGGAAATGCTTGATAGCCGCACTGTGGATGCGAACGCGGCCAAGATTAGTGAGGACGACTTTATTTCTGGATTTTAAAATGGTTCCGGTTTGCTTTTGCGCGATCATGACCAGCGCCTTCATCAAATTCGGGTGGAGCCGGGCGGTAATCTCGCGGAACAACTTGTTGCCGCTGCGGACGTTGGTGCAATTTGTCCACTGATCGACCAACACCGCAAGCGTCTCCAATTCGCATTGCAGGTCGCTAACCGTAATCGGTGGGGTTTCTTTTTCAAAGACCTTGATCTTGTTCATCGGATTGAATATATCAGATTACGGCCTTGGTTTGATTAGCCGATTTTTCCGTGATTACGTATTATTACGTTAATAGCGCGTCCGCTTCAACCAGACGTAACAGTCGGCGATTTGGGAGAAGCGCGCCGTCAGGATTGAACCCAACAGTGGAAATAGGTCATACTGCCGGAACTACTCTTTAGCATTGACAAATACCAACGGCAAGCTCATCAGAGTCTAAATCAGTCATTTGAAATAGCGTATGAAAACCGCCCCCACTCCTTCCGAAATCCGCACGCTGTTCGCCAACAGCGAGCCGATCGAGGTTTGGCACAAGGCCAGCGACATTATCGAACGCATAGATCCGACCCATGACCTTTCCCTGGCGCACCAGGTATTCGACGATGTGGTGCGCCTGTTTCGCGGAGACTATCCCGGCTATCGTCCGATCACCACCCTTTACCACGACCTGCACCACACGCTGGACGTGTTCCTTTGCACCATCAGGCTGTTGCATGGCGCCCATGTTGCCGGCACAGCCCTTTCAGCCGATGAGATCACCTGCACCATGATCGCCGCACTGATGCATGACATCGGCTATGCCCAATTAATCGGCGACGATAACGGAACCGGGGCCAAATACACCAAAACCCACGTCAACCGCGGCATCCAATTCATGCGGAGCTATCTCTCCGAGCGGCATTTTCCTGCTGCTTGGGCGGATTTGCTGGAACCCATGATCTGCTGCACCGATCCGGCACGCCCCCTTTCGCAAATTCATTTCGCCGACAATAAAACCCATCAGCTCGGGCAACTGCTCGCCACCGCCGACCTGGTCGGGCAGATGGCTGACCGCACTTATCTGGAAAAGCTGCTGTTCCTGTACTTCGAGTTCAAGGAAGCGCATCTGGGAAATTTCCGCAACTTGCACGAACTGCTGCGCAGCACCCAGCAATTCTACGACGTTACCCGGAAAAAACTCGACAACGAGCTGGGCGGCCTCCATGTGCTGCTCAACCATCATTTCAAAGAATGGTTCGGTGTCGAACGTAACTATTATCTGGAGTCGATAATCAGCAACATCGACTATCTCGCACAAATCATCCGGCTTGATGAAGCGGATTATCTACGGATGCTGAAACGCGGCGGGATTGTTGAAAAGGTAAAAAGCATGGCGTTGCCGAAAGAAATTACGTGAGATCCTCCAGCGAATTTCAGCATAACCATTTATAGTAGACCATGCGTATCCTGTTCCTTTGCCATTCCTTCAATAGCCTGTCGCAACGTCTGTTCATCGAATTGACCCAAACCGGACATGAAATCTCGGTTGAATTCGACATCCACGATGCCGTCACAGAAGAAGCCGTCGCCCTTTACCGCCCCGACCTGATCGTCGCCCCCTTCCTCAAGCGCGCGATCCCCGCGACCGTCTGGCGCAACCATGTTTGCCTGGTGGTACACCCTGGCATCAAGGGCGACCGGGGGCCTTCCGCGTTGGACTGGGCGATCCTCAACCAGCAGTCCGAATGGGGAGTTACCATACTGCAGGCTGGCGCCGAAATGGATAGCGGCGACATCTGGGCGGAAGCGCACTTTCCGATGCGGCTGGCAAAAAAGAGCAGCCTGTACCGCAATGAAGTGACGGAAGCGGCGGTAACGGCCATGCTGGCAGCGGTAGCCAAATTCGCGGCGGGCGGCTTTGTGCCAGAACCGCTCGACTACACGAGAGCGGACGTGCACGGACGCTTGCTGCCGGTGATGCGCCAACATGACCGGGCCATACGATGGAACTTGGACGACACTGCCACAGTGCTGCGCAAAATTCATGCGGCAGATGGCTTTCCGGGGGTTCTGGACAACCTTTACGGCGCAGCGCTGAATTTGTACGACGCCCGTCCCGAGACGAATCTGTGCGGCACGCCGGGCAACCTCATCGCCCGCAGCGACTCGGCCATTTGCCGCGCCACTATGGACGGCGCGGTGTGGATCGGCCATTTACAAAGAAAATCCGAGCAGGCAGCTTCTTTCAAGCTTCCGGCGACGCAAGTATTGGCTGACCAACCGAGCGGCGTCGCAGAAATTCCCGAATCCCGCGCGGACATCCAGTACGTTGAAAAAAACCAGGTCGGCTACCTTTCCTTCGATTTTTACAACGGCGCAATGGGCTGCGATCAATGTGAACGCTTGCGCGAGGCATATCTCCAAGCCTGCCGGCGCGACGTCCGGGTGATCGTCTTGTTGGGCGGCGAGGATTTCTGGTCGAACGGCATCCATCTCAACCTGATCGAAGCGGCAGCCAGCCCCGCCGACGAATCGTGGCGGAATATCAATGCCATGAACGACCTTACCCGCGCCATCCTCACCACCGACCGCCAGATGACCATTGCTGCCTTGCGCGGCAACGCCGGAGCCGGTGGCGTATTTCTCGCGCTGGCCGCCGATCAAGTGATGGCCCGCTACGGCGTGATACTCAATCCGCATTACCAGGCGATGGGCAACCTCTACGGTTCGGAGTACTGGACTTATCTGCTGCCGCGCAGGGTAGGCACCGATCAGGCACGCCGTATCACCGAAAACCGTCTGCCGCTGGGGACTGCCCATGCACGCGAAATCGGCCTGATCGATGCCTGCTTCGGCAGCAATCCGGCGACATTTCTACAGGAAGTGGAATCCCGTGCCGAATCTCTCGCCGCAGCGCCTGACTACCTGGAAAAACTAACTATCAAGCAGGCGGGCCGGGTGCGCGATGAGACCATCAAACCACTTGCAGCCTATCGGGCCGAAGAACTGGAACGCATGACGTTGAACTTCTACGGCTTTGACCCCAGCTACCATGTGGCGCGCCACCACTTCGTCAACAAGCTGCCGCAGTCGCGCACCCCGCGCCATCTGGCGCTGCACCGCAAAATCGGAGAACCATAGGTTATGGTCGGGTTGCCGGTTATCCTTATCGTCGACGACGAAGTACGCTCTCAGGAAGCGCTGCGCCGCACCTTGGAAGAAGAGTTCGAAGTGCTCACCGCCTCTGATGCCAAGGATGCCAGCGCCATTCTCGAACAGGAAGCGGTGCATGTCATCCTGTGCGACCTGCGTATGCCCGAGGTGAGCGGCGTGACCTTTCTCAAACAGGTACGCGAACGATGGCCGGATAGCGTGCGCATCATCCTTTCCGGTTACGCCGAGACCGAAGACATCATTGCCGGCATAAACGACGCCGGCATCTATCAGTACATCACCAAGCCGTGGCGCCCGGAATCGCTGCTGCTCAACGTCCGCGCCGCGGCGCAGCTATACCGCCTGCAACAGGAAAACCACTTGGCCGCACTGGAAATCCGTGCCACTGCGCCGGTAATGCGCCAACGCGTCCAAGCCAAACGGGAAACCTTACGCAACTTCTACGACTTCGCGCGCCTGGTGCGTTCGGCTGACAGTCCGCTTAACGCAGTTTGCGAAACGGCGCGGCGCATTGCGCCATACGACATTTCCATTTTATTGACCGGCGAGTCCGGCACTGGCAAGGAATTGCTGGCCCATGCCATCCATTATTGCAGCAGCCGCGCCGACAAGGCTTTCGTCATCGAAAACTGCGGCGCTTTGGCCGACACGCTGCTCGAATCCGAACTATTCGGCCATAAACGCGGCGCATTTACCGGCGCTTATGAAAACCGCATCGGTCTTTTCGAACAGGCCGACGGTGGCACCATTTTCCTCGACGAGGTCGGCGAAACCTCACCGTCTTTCCAGGTCAAATTGTTGCGGGTGTTGCAGGAAGGGGAAATCCGTCCTCTCGGCAGTTCGCGTTCGCTCCGCGTTGACGTCCGCGTCATTGCCGCCACCAACCGCGATCTCGAAGAGGATGTGCGCAATAAGCGTTTTCGCGAGGATTTGTACTATCGCCTTACCACCTTCAAGCTGCATATGCTGCCGCTGCGCCAGCGCCCGACAGACATCGCCCCGCTCGCCCAGCACTTGTTGGCTGAGGCGATACAGATTCTGGAAAAATCCTGCCAGGGATTCCATAGCGATGCCATTGCAGCCATGCAAGCATACCGCTGGCCGGGCAATGTGCGCGAGTTGCGTAACGAGGTAATGCGAATGCTGGCATTGGGCGACCACCCCACTTTAGGCGCAGAGTTGTTGTCGCCGCATGTACTGCGTGCAGCCGATCAGGAACTGGAAGAGGAATTGCGCGAACTGTCCACCGGCGAGGGGCCGCTCAAGGAACGCATGGATGCGCTGGAAACACGCCTGCTGAAGGAAACCCTAACTCGCCACCGCTGGAATAAAACCCGCGCGGCGAAGGAGTTAGGACTGTCCCGCGTCGGACTGCGCGGGAAACTGATGCGCTTCGGTCTGGAAAAATAGCGGGCCATAAGCCCACTACCCCCCCCCTAAACC
>Ga0208566_1000209_pt1 | contig 42402 bp, 34 predicted proteins | sample PL_2010_150m_FD_184159 | JGI IMG/M metagenome (GOLD analysis project Ga0208566, IMG submission 184159) | Freshwater microbial communities from Powell Lake, British Columbia, Canada to study Microbial Dark Matter (Phase II) - PL_2010_150m... | ecosystem: Environmental > Aquatic > Freshwater >...
GAAGCCGTGTGGGCACCAGCCAAGCTCAAGCCCACCGGTTCACGCATCAAGGCGGGAACCAAGGTTGTCGCGCATTGCCATGGTGTGTTCTTGCTGCCGGACGGGAAGAATCTTTGCGTGGCGGTGGGGCGGTCGAAGCCCGTTGCTTCGGATGCTTGGATCTCGGCAGGGCTGAAGGCAGACGCCGACGCGCTGCTGCTGGAGCACCAATCCAAAGTCGCCGAGTTTGACGAGGCAATCGACCGCAAGAAGAAGGACAACGAGGACTTCTACGCTCGCAACAGCGACATGAAGAAGTTCGAAGGGTATGCAGAAGCGCAGGTGGCGATGGAGAGCCACTTTCAGCGTCCGGTGTTGACCGCCGAACGGCTATTGCCTTCACTGCCACGCGCCGCGAAGTTCACGCAGCCGACATCGGGCGACCTTGAAAGGCTCGCACGCGCAGCAATTGCCGCGATCGCCGCATCCGGCTGGCCGCCATCCCGCGATGGCAACTACGCCGGCATTCTTCCCGGCGCCGCTGGCCGCCGCAGTCAAGGCCTCGTCTCATGGGTGCCCCACACAGGCCTGCCTTCGTACCCCGAGGTCCGGTGGGCTGTTCAGAAGCGCCTGCCTGCGGCGTTGCGCAAGCCGCGCATCGAGCAGATGGGCAAGCCCAAGTTCGACACGGGCACACAGCCCGTACAGGACTCGGTTCAGGTCCACGGCTTCGATCCGGTGTCGAACGACCTGAAGGATGCGCTGGACGATCTGCAGCTCGATCAAAGCGACTTCCGCAACCGTGTCGACGACGTCCGCAAGGATGCCAAAGGCCACGGCTTCGAGGCCATCGCATGGTTCCAGCCGTATCACGTCTGGACCGAAGAGACCTGGGGCATCTACTTCGACGCCCGGAAACTGGACGACCTAGCGCTCAGCTTTCTGGACGACCTCAAGTCGGCGCGTGTTCATGGGTCACACAGCCTTGCTGCGCTGCTGGCCTTTGGCCTGACCTACGCCCACGAGATGTTCCACGCCCGGGTCGAGGCCGCACTCTCCTGGGCCGAGATCAACGCCCAGCAGTCGCGACACCTGCGCTACAAGGCGCGTGTCTACCAGGCGCTACGCGAAACGCCCGATTGGCTCGAAGAGGCGCTGGCCAACTGGACAGCATGGAGCTGGTTCAAGGCGCCGGGTATCCAGTCACTGGTCGCACACATGGCGTCGAACGCAGAGGGGTTGGAGCGCGTGGTCGAAGCCTCACTGGACCTGGCCCCACCGGGGTATCAGGAATGGCGGCTGGGCCATCAGCCAGGCACTTGGCGCACCTTCGCCAACCAACTCAGCACTGGCAACCCCAAGATCACCGCCACCGGGATCGGCCTGCCACTTGAGAGCGCGCTGACCGGCCCGCTGCCGTACGACTTCCAGCCCGCCGACATCCCGCTGCGCTTTGTGGGCCCAGGCGTCATCGCTGACCGTCTCCAAAGCCACCCGGCCACGTTCAACGTGCCTCCACGCCGCGAGCTTGAACGGGCGCTCAAGCACTTCCGCCACAGCCTGGACGCATCAGGCGGCAAAGGCGGCCACCAGAAGTGGACGGGGCCCGACCAACGTGCCTTCATTCTTCCCACGCGCGACCCGGTGAGTACGGGCGTCTTCAAGACGTTCCTGCACCACGTGGGCATCGACAAAGCTACCTACGTGCGCCAGGTGCGCCCCAATCTCTGACCGGAACGAAATTAACTATGAGTGATCTCTTTACCACCAACAAACCCACTTCGAAATCGCTTGAATGCTTGGGTAAGACATTTCCCAACGACGCAGCACGTCGGGAATATTTCAGCAAACTTCTTGCCGAAAAACTCAAAGATCCCGAATTCCGAAAGACGGAAGGATTTCCTGACGCGACTGATCAAGCGATCTTGGACCTCTCGGATCCTCCCTATTACACCGCATGCCCAAATCCCTTCTTGACCGAATTTGTCACCCATCACATGACCAAAGAAGTGGATGGCAAGACAAAACTTCCCTTCGCAGGCGATCTAGCAGCCGAAAGCCGGCACCCCGTCTATTCGTTCCATCCTTATCACACCAAGGTCCCGCCAGAAATCATTAAAAAGCTGATCGAGCACTACACAAGGCCTGGCGAGATCGTTCTTGACGCCTTTTGCGGAACAGGAATGACAGGAGTTGCTGCTAGGGAGTCTGGAAGAACCGGGATAGTTATTGACCTGTCACCCATTGCCACCTTCATTGCATCAGTAAATGGAACAACAAATCCAGCAAACTCAGCCGCACTTGCACTAACTCAGATCATTTCGGCATCCAAGAAAGAGTTGGGATGGGTGTATGAAACCGAAGAATCTGGACGCAGGTACGAAGTTAACTACTTTGTTTGGGCTGACGTCTTTACTTGCCCTGAATGCGTATTTGAATTTCCATTCTTTCCACATGGAGTTGTGCACCACGGCAATAAGGTAGAGACCCGAAAATCATTCCCTTGCCCTTCCTGTGCAGCCGATTTGAATGTCCGAAGGGTTGAGCGCGTAATAACTTCATCAGGCAAGAAGAAGGCGCTAGTCTGGACTAATGCAGGCACGGGTCGCGCCAGAATTAACAGAGAGGCCAACTCGTTCGATCAGAAGGTGCTAGAAAAAATCAGAGCACTTGAGGGCACCAAGTGGAAGCCCACCGACTCAATTGATCCTGAAGGCTACTCCGCGAAACTTGCTCAGCTGGGTGACAAGGGGATCACTGATGTGAGTCGATTCTTGTCAGAGAGGAATAGCTTGGTATTTGCCGATTTATGGGAACGTGTTTCGAGAATTCAGGATGGAACAATCCGCAATGTCGCCAGAGCTTGCTTGACATCGATATTTACAGTCGTTTCAGAAAGGCAGGGGTATTTTGGGGGTGGCGGCGGTATGTCGGGCAACCTCTACATGCCGATCGTTCGCATGGAAAAAAATATCTACGACTCGCTAGAGAGAAAGATCAAAAAAATGATCGACTCTGAGGCGGCAAAGCCAACTTCAAGCGCTCCGTGCGCCGTTTCAGCTCAGTCGTCTACCAATTTGAGCGCAATACCAAACAGCTCAATTGACTATATCTATACGGACCCGCCATTTGGAGCAAACATCATCTACAGCGAAATGAATTTGATGCTGGAAGGTTGGCTCAAAGTGCGGTCCATGGAAAAATCAGAGGCCGTTATCAACGAAGTTCGGGACAAGAGCTTTGATGACTACGGACGTCTGATGCGACGCGTTTTCAATGAATATTTTCGAGTCCTTAAGCCTGGCAGATGGATCACCGTTGAGTTTCATAACACCATGGCGAGTGTCTGGAACTTGATCCAGACAAATCTTGCTGAGGCCGGATTTATTGTTGCCCAAGTTGGGAAGCTTGATAAAGGCTCCACGACGATCCTCGCGGACATTCGGCCAGGCGCCGTAGTCCAGGATCTGATAATTTCTGCATACAAACCCAACGGAGGGTTGGAGGATAAATTCCACCTTACCGGTGGGTCACCTGAGGCTGCATGGGATTTCGTGGAAAGTCATCTACAGCACCTGCCGGTATCAAACATCAAGGGGGGTGAGCTGATCTATATATCAGAGAGAAGCTCAAGAATTATTTACGATCGAATGGTTGGTTGGTTTATCAAGCATGGCGCGATGGTTCCGTTGTCCTCGCAGGAATTCCAAGCTGGAATGAGGCAGAAATTTGTTGAAAGAGATGAGATGTTTTTCCTGGAGGCCCAAGTCTCTCAATACGAGAAGGACCGATCACGCTTCCAGCAGCAGCCTCAGATGGAATTATTCGTGTCTGATGAGCGATCTGCAATTGACTGGTTAAGTGACTATTTAAAGAAACGTCCATCGACTTATCGGGAGATTCATCCCGAGTTCGTTAGTCAATTGGGCGCTGGATGGAAAAAGCATGAGAACAAGCCAGAGCTGCAAGATCTGCTGGAAGCCAATTTCCTGCGATACGACGGTGACGGGGAAGTGCCTAGCCAAATTCATGGATATCTGTCCAGCAACCATAAGGACCTTCGTGGTCTAGGAAAGGATAGTCCTTCCTTGATATCGAAGGCTAAGGACCGCTGGTATGTACCCGACCCGAATAAGGCTCAGGACCTGGAGAAGAAGCGAGAGAAGGCGCTGCTTAAGGAATTTGAAGAATATCAAGCGTCTACCAGCCGCAAGTTGAAGGGAATCCGTCTTGAAGTGCTGCGCGCTGGCTTCAAGGCGGCTTGGGCTGCCAAAAACTACAAGGCCATCATCGCGATCGCGCAGAAGATCCCTGAAGAAGCACTGCAAGAAGACGAGAAGCTGCTGCTCTGGTACGACCAGGCGCTCACGCGTACGGAGGCAGGGGCCTGATGGCGGAGAGCGGCCAATCGCCGGTTGGGCACGCCGTAGGCGCGTGGTGCTGGCACGCGCGCCATGCCGCGCCCTGCCGCGTGGTGGACCGGCAGGACATGTGGGGCGAAACCGCCTACCGCGTGTGGCTGCCGACCAAAGACGCGGTGGTGCGCGCGCGCTCGCAGGACTTGGCCCAACTCGACAGCATTCAGCCCACGGTCGAGCACATCCTCCACACTGCAGCGGCGGCCAAGCTGCTGGACGCCTTGGAAGACAACCTGCTGCTGGCGCCCATCCAGTCCAGCGTGGTCCCGTTGCCGCACCAGCTCTATGCGCTGAACCGCGCGATGAGCCTGCACCGCATTCGCTACCTGCTGGCGGACGAGGTGGGCCTGGGCAAGACCATCGAGGCCGGTTTGATCCTGCGGGAACTGAAGTTGCGCGGCATGGCCAAGCGTGTGCTGGTGGTGGCGCCCAAGGGACTGGTGCGCCAGTGGCAGGCCGAGATGCGCCTGCACTTTGGAGAGAAGCTGCAGTTCGTCGACCCGGCCGAACTGGCCGCCTTTCGGCAGTGGCGAGTCAACACAAATTCGGACGAAGAAAACCTCTGGCGGCTGCACGACCAGGTGATCTGCTCACTGGACTCGGTCAAGCCGATCGAAGGCCGCAAAGGCTGGAGCCTGGAGCAACTGAACAACTACAACCGCGAGCGCTTCGAGGACTTGATCTCGGCGTCGTGGGATCTGGTGATCATCGACGAGTCGCACCGCATGGGTGGCAGCACCGACCAGGTGGCCCGCTACAAGCTGGGTGCTGCCCTGGCCGAAGCGGCGCCTTACCTGCTTCTGCTGTCGGCCACGCCACACCAGGGCAAGACCGACCAGTTCATGCGTCTGATGCAGTTGATTGACCGGGAGTCCTTCCCGGATGAAGGCAGCGTCAGCCGAGATCGCGTGCGCCCGTTCGTAATCCGTACCGAAAAGCGCAACGCCATCGATGCGGACGGCCAGCCGCTGTTCAAGCCTCGCGTCACACGGCTCCAGGCCGTGGCATGGCAAGACCGGCACGGCGCCCAGCAGCGACTGTACGAGGCAGTCACCGACTACGTGCGCCATGGCTACAACCAGGCACTGGCGGCCAAGCAGCGGCACATCGGGTTCTTGATGATCCTGATGCAGCGGCTGGTGACGTCCAGCACGGCGGCGATTCGCACCACGCTGGAGAAGCGGCAGGCGTTGCTCAATGAACCCCAACCGCAGGCATCGCTGTTCGATTCGACCGAGATGGACGAGTGGGCCGAGCTGGACGGTCAAAGCCAGGTGGACATCGCGGTGCAGACCTCGGGCTGGGTGCAGGAGAAGGCCGAGGTTGACCTCCTGCTGACCCTGGCCCGGGAAACCGAGGCCCAGGGCACTGACGCAAAGGCCGAAGCCCTGCTGGAGCTGATCTACAAGCTGCAGCAGGAAGAGAACGACCCGACCATGAAGGTCTTGATCTTCACGGAGTTCGTACCGACACAGGCCATGCTCGCGGGCTTCCTGGAAAGCCGTGGCTTCTCTGTGGCCCTGCTCAACGGCAGCATGGACCTGGATACCCGCACCAAGGCGCAGCAGGTCTTCTCGCAAGACGTTCGCGTTCTGGTCTCGACCGACGCTGGCGGCGAGGGTCTGAACCTTCAGTTCTGCCACGTCATCGTCAACTTCGACATGCCATGGAACCCGATGCGCATCGAACAGCGCATTGGCCGCGTGGACCGTATCGGCCAACGCCATGTGGTGCGGGCCATCAACTTCGTTCTCGAAGACACGGTGGAGCACCGCGTCCGCCAGGTGCTGGAGACCAAGCTCGAAGTCATCGCCCAGGAATTCGGCGTGGACAAGGCCTCGGACGTGATGGACTCGGTCGAGGCGGAAGCGATGTTCGACGAGGTGTTCGTGCAGGGCCTGCAAGACCCTGGCTCGATCGACAAAGCGTGCGACGCCGTGATCAATCAGGTGCGCGACAAGGTCGCCGACGAGCGCAAGAACAGCGACCTTCTGGCGGATGCCCACGCGCTGGATGCCATTGAGGCTCGCAAATGGCGTGACCACCCGGCGCAGTTTTGGCTGGAGCGCGCCATCACCTCCGGCTTGCCAGCACGCGGCGGCAGCGCCGTGAAGACGGGTGACGCATGGCGCGTGAAATGGGCGGACGGCAGCGAATCGACCAAGGTTTGCTTTGACGCCAGGACGGCGGAACAGAACCCGGACCTGGAGTGGGTCACGTTGGAGGACCCACGCGCCAGAGCGGTGATCAGCGAGCTGTCACGTTGCGTTGCTGGGCAGCCATTGCCGGTGATCAAGATCGCCGGCCTGCCTGAAGCTGTGCAGGGTGTCTGGTCACTGTGGGAGATCAGCCTGTCCGCTGAAGGCCTCAATCGAAAGCGCTTCCTGCCGGTCTTCGCTACAGACGACGGGCGGACCTTTGTGCCAACGGCCAAGCGCATCTGGGACCTGCTGTTGACTGAGGCGGTCGAGATCACCGGTGCCACCACGACCGAGCAGGCGGTCCAGTCGTTCGAGGCTTCCATGACGGCGGCCAAGGCCCAAGGCGAACGCCTGTTCTCAGAACTGCTCGGGGAGCACCGTTCACGGCTGAAGGAAGAGCGGGAGCGGGCGAAGTACGCTTTTGAGGCCCGCTATCAGGCCATCGGCAGAATTGGCTTGCCTGCTGTTCGCGAGCATCGTCGCAAGCGGCTGAATGCCGAGCACCAGGCACGGATGGCAGCTTTGGATGACGCCGAGGCCAGTGTGCCGGATCTCAACGCCGTGATGATGCTTCGGGTGGGGCCGGTATGAGCCCGTGGATTGATCGCATCCTGAAGGAGTTTCCGGCAGACCTGTCTCGCCTGTGGATCGCCGCCGACCCCGACGATGTGCTGCTGGATGAGCAGGTGCTATCAGGCCTGCGGGAACGAGGCTTTGAGGTGCTGCCGTTCGAGGACTCGGTCGCGTTCCGCGCCGAGTACGAGGATCGGTACCGGAGCGCTTGGGACCGTGGCGAAGCAGCGCCGGCCAAGTCCCTGGTGTTGCACCTGCGTGGCACCAGCATCAGTGATCTGCCCTGGGACTACCTGAGGCAGGCACGCCGTGTGAGCCTGAGCCTTGCCAACCTGTTCCCAAGGCTCAGCTATCCCGTGGTTCGCCAGATCGGCGCAGAGCACCATGAGGCGTTGTTCGCAGCGCAGGCGAAGCATGCATCCCAGACCCTGGGCGAGTCAGCGACCAAAGAGTTCGTCCTGACCCACATCTTCAAGATCAGCCCGCACCTGATTTCGAGGCCTGAAGACCTCTGGCGAGAGTTGCTGCGACTGCACTACCGCGACGCCGGTCTGCCAATGGTCCTGGCAGACCACGTTGCGCACGTGCTTGGCGATCACGCGGCGTTCAAGGATCTGCCGATCGGCGAGCTGTTCGCATCGAAGAGCACCTTGCTTCGCACCGTGCAGGACGCTTGGTACCGCTACCTGTCACATCTGGGTTTGACGGGAATGCGCACTGGTGAGCGGACACCAGCAGACTTCTTTGCCAAGGCCGTCGTGCCGTTTGAGCATCCGGATGTTCGGGTACTGGTGGACTCGATGTTCCTGGACGGCCTGCTTCATCCGCTCGCGGTTCAGGGCGCTGCAGTCAGCATCCCTGAGTGGGCGAAGGTGGGCATAGTCCAAGACCCGCTCGCACTGAGGAACCTGGTCGCCGAGGGCATTAAGGGCGTACTTCAGACACTGCCAACGCTGGAATCCTCCTACCGAGACTGGGCCAACCTGTCCCGCAGGTTCGGAGAGGTGCTTGCCCGGTTTCATGCCTTGGACACGGTGCGCGCCGAAGGGCTGAAGACCGCAATTGCAGAGCTGCAAGCCACCACCGACGAGCGTCTGCGGCAATGGGTGACCAAGCACTATGCCGACCTGCCTTCGCTGCCTGTCGCCAAGGGGCCCGTCATGGTGCACCACATACCGCGCTTCCTTTCAATGCGGCGTGGTGCAGGCGAGGCCAAGATTGCCCTGCTGGTGTTCGACGGTCTGGCCGTGGACCAATGGGTGCAGATCCGCGAAGCCCTGGCCAAGCGAGCGCCCAAGCTCGGGTACGAGGAAGGCGCGTGCTTTGCGTGGCTCCCAACCCTGACGTCGGTTTCCCGGCAGGCGCTGTTCTCCGGACTCAAGCCGCGAGAGTTCACCGACACGATCGAGTCAACCTCGCCAGAGCCGACTCAGTGGTCGCGGTTTTGGCAAGACCAGGGTCTGCGCGCCAATGAGGTCATGTACCGCAAGGGCATCAAGCGGGCGGATCAGCTGGCGGAACTGGGTGCGGCCATTTCTGCGCCATCGATCAGGATTGCGGGCATGGTGGTGGACACGGTCGATGAGATCGTGCACGGCGCCGTGTTGGGCAAGCGCGGCATCGCCACCCAGATCGAGAGCTGGTGTGAGAGCGGCTTCGTCGACCAACTGTTTTCGCTGCTGCTCGACAAGGGCTTCCACGTTTACCTGACCGCCGACCACGGCAATGTGGAGGCGGTTGGCCAGGGGCGACCCAACCAGGGGGTGACCCCGGAACTGCGTGGAGAGCGCGTTCGCACCTACCGCAGTGAGACGCTGGCCACTGAGTCGGCAGCAGCGAATTCGAATACCTACAGAATTGATTTGGCGGGACTACCGTCGAACTTTATGCCCCTCTTTGCAGCCGGACGAACCGCGTTCATGCAACAGGGAGAACCAGCAGTGGTCCACGGCGGCATTTCGATCGAAGAGTTGATCGTGCCGTTCGTTAAGGTGGTGAGGATTTAAATTGGAAACAAGAACTAGAAAATTTTTGATCGGGTTTGATCGATACGTTCAGCTGGACTGGTGCGCATCGACACTTGAAGCGGCAGTAGAAAGCAAAACGACTGAGGACGTTAAAGATCAAATTTCAACAAAATTGACCGGTACTGAATCAAGAAGAAAAACGTTTGATATTTTGAAGCGCCTTTGGCTACAGCCAATAGCCGGTTGCGAAGACTTTTCCAAAAGAGGAGTGGAACTCTATCGAAAAAACGGGGCTGGCGCAGTTTCGCCATTAAGCTGGGGCAGCGCGATGGTGACGTACCCTTTTTTCGGTAAGACTGCCGAAATTACAGGCCGACTTTTATCGATTCAGGGTGATTGTTCGATCAAAGAAGTTCAGCGCCGAATGGCCGAAATCTACGGTGATCGTGATGGCATAGCACGAGCTGTGTCCAGGGTGCTGCAATCCCAAGAGAGCTGGGGAATGATTGAGCGAGTGGAAAAAGGCAAACGCCTGGTACGCAAAGCACCCATGACCTTAAGTGATGAGCAAGTTGTGATTTGGCTTGTCGAGGCTGTTATCCGATTCACCGGCAAAGCAGTGTCCTTGGCAAATCTGCAATCCATGCCAGTGCTGTACCCATTTGTGTTGGACCAACCTCTTGCATACGCGGTTTCTTCTAGCAAAAAGCTAGAGCTTAGATCTGAAGGTGTAGGCGGCCAGTTCGTGGCCTTACGTGACTAGCCAAGCTCAAAACGCTCTGAACAACGAAATTTCATTCAGCTTGGTTCAAAGCCTGTTTTCTCAAAACCCGCAAATTCACGGCTCGGAACCCAGTCCGAAAAAGTCATGAGGTTTTGAGACAAACGGGGTTTGAGACGCCTTTCCCGGACCCCTGCCGCAGGTCGCAGTCAGGAGCCCAAAGCAAAAAGCCCCGCGTGGTGCGGGGCCTGAGGCTGCCTCAAGGCCTGCTGAGCAGGTTTAAGGTCTTTGTACTGGCGGAGACGCAGGGATTCGAACCCTGGATCCAGGTTTTGCCCAGATGCGCCCTTAGCAGGGGCGTGCCTTCGACCACTCGGCCACGTCTCCAGATGCTGTGTAACGCTAGCTCTCTGCATTCTTCAGAGAGCCGCGAAGGATACTCGCGCTACACTGAAAATGCAATGGGGTCAGGTGGCTTGATCGAGTTCAAAGGCGTGGTGCAGGGTGCGTACGGCGAGTTCCATGTATTTATCTTCCACGACGACCGAGATCTTGATCTCGGAGGTGGAGATCATCTGGATGTTGATGTTTTCGGCGGCTAAGGCCTTGAACATCCGGCTGGCGACGCCGGCGTGGGTGCGCATGCCAATGCCGACGATAGAGACCTTGGCGATCTTGTCGTTGCCGCTGGTGGCGCGGGCGCCGATCTCGGCCTTGACCCCGTCGAGCACGGCCATGGCCTTGGCGAATTCGTTGCGGTGGACGCTGAAAGAGAAGTCGGTCGTGCCGTCGTGGCCGACATTTTGTACGATCATGTCAACATCGATGTTGGCGTCGGCGATCGCGCCTAAGATGAGGCCGGCAACGCCGGGTTTGTCAGGGACGCCGAGTAGGGTGCATTTGGCCTCGTCGCGGTTGAAGGCGATGCCGGAGATGATGGGTTGTTCCATGGAGTCTTCCTCAAAAGTGATGAGCGTGCCTTCGCCTGAGTCTTCAAAACTAGATAGCACGCGTAGTTTGACCTTGTATTTGCCGGCGAATTCGACCGAGCGGATCTGCAATACCTTAGACCCCAGACTGGCCAGCTCCAACATTTCTTCAAAGGTGATGGTGTCGAGCTTGCGTGCCTCGGGGACGACGCGCGGGTCGGTGGTGTAGACGCCGTCGACATCGGTGTAGATCTGGCATTCGTCGGCCTTCAGCGCCGCGGCCAAGGCCACGCCGGTGGTGTCCGAGCCGCCCCGACCTAGCGTGGTGATGTTGCCGTTTTCGTCTACGCCTTGGAAGCCGGCGACGACGACGCAATGGCCGCTATCGAGGTCGGCGCGCAGGTTCGCTTCGTCGATGGAGAGGATGCGCGCCTTGGTGTGGGCGTCATCGGTGACGATGCGGACTTGTGCGCCGGTGTAGCTCTTGGCCTTGAGGCCGAGGTCTTTAAGCGCCATGGTCAGGAGGGCGATGGTGACCTGCTCGCCGGTGGAGATGAGCACATCCAGCTCGCGCGGGTCGGGGTCGGCCTGGATCTCCTTGGCCAGCGCGATGAGGCGGTTGGTCTCGCCCGACATGGCGGAGAGGACGACGACGACTTGATGTCCCATCATCTTGAACTTGGCCACGCGCTCGGCGACCGTGCGGATGCGGGCGATGGTTCCGACGGAGGTGCCGCCGTATTTTTGAACAATGAGTGCCATAACGAGAGGTATGTGACAAAAATGGCATTTTACCCGCACGGCGGGCACCTGCGATAGGTGGCGTACAAAAGATGTCATAAAAATTACTGCGCAGGGCTATTGAATTTTTCACGCCTAGCCCTTAGATTACGCACTGTCTCAACATGTCACGGAGTGACGAAATGGCCTTTAGCGCACGCAGCTACGATCAAACCACCGGCACGGTGGCCACTAACCGCGTCTTACGCAACACCTACGCCCTCTTGGGCCTGTCGATGATCCCCACCGTTATCGGTGCCTTCATCGGTCTCAGCATGAATTTCAGCTTCATGGCCGAGCATCCCATCATGGGCGCGATCGGCATGATCGCCGTCATGTTCGGCCTGCTCTGGGCCGTGCAAGCCAATAAAGACAGCGGCTTGGGCGTGGTCTTGATGCTGGCCTTCACTGGCGTGATGGGCGTGTTTCTCGGCCCGATCTTGCAAATGGCGATGGGCCTGTCAAACGGCGGCCAGATCGTCGGCCTAGCGGCGGGCGGCACCGGCATCATCTTCCTCACCCTGTCTACCATCGCCACGACGACCAAGCGCGATTTCAGCTTTATGGGTAAGTTCCTGATGGTCGGTCTGGTGCTGTTGATCGTCGCCAGCCTGGCTAACCTGTTCTTCCAGATCCCCGCTTTGGCGCTGGCCTTATCGGGCGTTGCCGTGTTGCTGTTCTCGGGCCTGTTGCTGTTTGACATCTCCCGCATCGTCAACGGTGGCGAGACCAACTATGTCATGGCGACCTTGTCGGTCTATCTCGACCTCTACAACATCTTCGTCAACCTGTTGCAGTTGCTGATGGCCTTTATGGGTGAGCGCGACTAAGCCGATTAAGACGTATCGAAAAGGCGGCCTAGGCCGCCTTTTTTATTGGGTTGGAGCGCAGGCATCTTGCCCGCGCCCTTGTTATGGATATTTCTATAAATCGTCATTCCGGGCTTGACCCGGAATCCAGTGGTTAGTATTTACTGGATTCTGGCCTACGCCTTCATTACGACGGGGGTGTTTATAGAAGTCCCCTTATCTATGCCCGTTCAAACACCGCGATCGATTCCACATGCGCGGTGTGCGGGAACATGTTGGCGATGCCTGCCGTTATCAGGCGATAGCCTTTTTGATGCACCAGCACCGCCGCGTCACGCGCTAAGGTAGCGGGTTTGCAGGAGATATAGACGATGCGCTGTGGGCCGCCGGTCTCGGGCAGGGCGTTGACCAGTTCGAAGGCGCCGTCACGCGGCGGGTCGATCAGCAACTTGTCGAACGCACCCAAGGCGGCATAGGCCTCGGGCGTGATCTTAAACAGGTCGGCCACTTGAAATTGCGTGTTGGCAGACAAGCCGTTGTGCGCGGCGTTTTCGGCGGCGCGTTTGACCAACTCGGCGGAACCTTCGATGCCAACGACCTGCGCCCCGGAGCGGGCGATGGGCAGCGAAAAATTACCCAGACCGCAGAAAAGATCACCGATGCGCTCGCCCGCTTGCGGGTTAAAAAGGCGCATAGCGCGGCGTAGCAGGCTTTCGTTGATGCCAAAGTTGACCTGGGTGAACTCGGTCGGGCCGAACGGCATCTCGATCGCGAATTCGTTCAAATGGTAGACCAAGCGCGGCGCGTTAAGCGGGTGAAACGGGTAGGCGGTCTCCGGCCCTTTGGGTTGTAGCCAGATCTGCACGCCGTGCTGGTCGGCGAAGGCGCGTACCAAGACCTCGTCGTCGACGGTGAGCGGTTCCATGATGCGGAACACCAAGGCCGTGATCGCGTCGGACACGGCGACCTCGATCTGCGGCAGCCGTTCGCGCAAGGACAGCGACAAGATCAGTCGCGACAGCGCGGGTAAGAGGTCAGACACCGCCGGCGGCAGGATCTTGCAGCTATCCATGTCGGCGACATAGCGGCTCTTTTTCTCGTGGAAACCGACTAGGACGCCGCCCTTCTTGGGGACTAGGCGCACCGATAGGCGGGCGCGGCGACGATAACCCCAGGTCGGCCCGTGCAAGGGCGCGAGCCAGTGTTCGGGGCGGCAATTGCCGATGTGTTTGAGCGCGTCTTCTAAGACGCGCTGTTTGGTCGCGACCTGTGCCGATTCGTCCAAGTGTTGCAAGGAGCAGCCGCCGCAATAGCCAAACCACGGACATTCGGGCTGGACGCGGTAGGCGCTGGTGGTAAGGATGCGCGTCACCTGCCCCTTTTCGTAGCTCGCCTTGTTGCTGCCCTTAAAGTTTAGCCGTGCATATTCGACCGTCTCGCCCGTCAACGCGCCTTCGATAAAGACCACGCGGCCGTCGCTGAGGTGGCCTACGCCTTGGCCCTCGTGGTCGATGGATTCGATGAAAACGGTTTCGCTGTGTGTTTCGTGGAGGGCCATCGGCATCAACCCTCAACTGGCCAGGCGGCGAGAAACTCGGGCCAATGCGGGCCGGGTAGGTTGGTCAGGGTGCTGCGTGTCAAGGCGAGCTCGGCGGCGTAGTGCGCGGCGCTGAGATGGCCGCGTAATAGTTGGAAACGCAGGTAGACCAACCAGGTATTGGCGACATCGGTCTCGCAATAATCGCGGATCTCGGCCTGCTTTCCGGCGTGAAATGCGTCCCAGACCTTGCTGCCATCCATGCCTAGTTTGCCGGGGAAGCCGAGTAATTTTGCGAGGTCGTCGAGCGACACGGTGGCGCGCGGCTGATACATCGCCAACAGGTCCATCAGGTCGAGGTGGCGGTTGTGATAGCGGCTGATGTAGTTGTTCCATTTGAAGTCTTTGTCGTCCTCGCCCTGATCCCAATAGCGCGGCGCGGCGATGCTGTGACGGAGGGCGCGATAGTGCAAGACCGGCAGGTCAAAGCCGCCACCGTTCCACGACACGATCTGCGGCGTGTAGCGTTCGATCCCTTCAAAAAAGCGGCGCACGATGTCGGCCTCGTTGAGGTCGGGTTCAGAGAGTGAAAAGACCTTCAGCGTGTCGGCAGTCCGCAAGAGGCACGAGATGGTGACGATGCGTTGCAGGTGCAACGGCAGAAAATCCGTGCCGTTTTGCTGGCGACGCATCAAGAACGCCATCTGCGCGACCTCGGCGTCGGTCAAGGCCGGGTCAACCGCGCGCAAACGGCGCAGGCCCTCGATGTCGGGGATGGTTTCGATGTCAAAGATGAGGGTGGGGGACATGGTGGTTGCGCACACAAAGGGATGTGTATTTTACCGCAGGGCGGTGTGGATAGGGATTGCTTCGTGAGCGTGGTGATCGTGGCCGGGCGTTGCAGGAACACTGAATCGGCGTTTAGCCTGACGCCCCGAGCAGATATTCGGTCAGCGCAACCCAGTAGCGGATGCCGATCGGGGCGGCGGCGTCGTTGAAGTCGTAGTGCGGGTTGTGCAGGGTGCAACCGCCGTGTTCGGTGTCGTCACCTCCGGGGCCATTGCCTAACCAGACATAGCAGCCGGGGCACTCAAGCAGGAAGTAGGCGAAGTCTTCGGCTCCCATCGAGGGATTGAGGTCACGGCGTACCTGTGCCGCGCCGACGACTGTTGCGGCGACTTGGGCGCAGTGTTCGGCCGCGGCGGCGTGGTTGACGGTGGGGGGGTAGCCGCGCCGGTAGTCGAGTTGGATCTGTACGCCGTGGGCGGCGGCGATGCCGTGACACATGCGGGTTAATAAGGCCTCGGCTTGATCGCGGAGTGTGGTCTGGAAGGCGCGTACCGTGCCGCCGAGCTGCGCCTCTTCGGGGAGGACATTGTAGGCCTCACCGGCGTGGAAACGGGTGATGGAGACGACGATGGCCTCCATCGGGTCGGTGGCACGGGCGGCGATGGCTTGGATGGCGCTGACGAGTTGGCTGGCGGCGAGGATGACATCGCTGCCTAGGTGCGGCATGGCGGCGTGGGCGCCGTGACCGCGCACGCTGATGTCGATGCTGTCGGCGCAGGCCATGACCGGGCCGTTGTGGACGGCGATCTGGCCGACGGGTAGGCCGGGCCAGTTGTGCATGCCGTAGACCGCTGCGATGGGGAATTGCGCTAGGAAACCTTCTTCGAGCATGATGCGTGCGCCGCCGACGGTCTCTTCGGCGGGCTGAAAGATGAACACCACCGTGCCGTTAAAACGCCGCGTCTCGCTGAGGTGGCGGGCCGCGCCGAGCAACATGGCGGTGTGGCCGTCGTGACCGCAGGCGTGCATCGTGCCGTCGATGCGCGAATGGTGCGGGAAGGTGTTGAGTTCGTGGATGGGGAGCGCATCCATGTCGGCACGCAGGCCGATCATGCGCGGGCTGTCGCCGCATTTGAGTACGCCCACGACGGCCGTCCCGGCGAGTCCGCGATGCACTTTGATGCCGGGGCAGGTGGCGAGAAAGGCGGCGACTTGGTCGCTGGTGCGAAACTCGACGAGGCCGAGTTCGGGGTGGGCGTGGAGATCGTGGCGAAAGGCGGTGATCTCGCGCAGGAGGCTGTCGGGAAGCGTGGACATGGCCTAGCCCGGCATGGTGTCGTCAGGGCCTTTGTCGCGGGTGATGAGGTAGATCCCGACGCTGACGATGGCCATCCACGCGACCATGGATCCGCCACCAAAACCCCAGAAGAAGGCGGGGGTGAAGAAGAGGAGGAGGAGGGCGATGCCGAGGATGGTGTTGCCTAGCCAGAAGAGCGTGGTTTTGGAGGGCATGATGGATCGCAAAGAAGGCCGAGAAGGTGGAATCCTACAGGGAATTTTGGGTTCTATGTGATTCATAGTGGGTGACGATAGGGTACTACGCCCAATGGCTTGCTTTGCGCAGCAAAACGGCGCACTAGGGAGCGCGGGCTTCCAGTCCGCCAGCGGGCAAGATGCCCGCGCTCCTAAATACGCCCATGGCATAGGGCCGTTTCGACGAATCTATTCAGTCCCAAGTGAGTGCGCCGCCGGTTTGGTACTCGGTGACGCGGGTTTCGAAGAAGTTTTTTTCTTTGCGTAGGTTGACCTGTTCGTCTAGCCAAGGGAGGACATTGGGTGCGCCGGGGAAGGGTTCTTTGATGCCGAGTTGGCGCGAGCGGCGGTTGGCGATGTGGCGGAATTGCTGGATGTGCAGTTCGGCGGAGTAGCCGGGGATGGGGTCTTTGAGGAGGTAGCCGGCGTAGGCGGCCTCGGCGGCCTCGCATTCTTGCCACATCTCTTCGAGCGCTTGCGGGTCGAGTTCGAGCTGTTCTTCGACGATGAGTTGGCGCACGACGCGGGTGCCAAAACCGCAGTGCATGACCTCGTCGCGCATGATGTATTGGAGTTGTTCGGCGGTGCCTTTCATCAGGCCACGCCGTTGTAGGGCGAAGATGGGCGAGAAGCCGTTGTAGAACCAGCAGCCTTCAAAGACGGCGGCGAAGAAGAGGTAGGAAAGGGCGAATTCGTGTAGGTTGGCGCGGTCTTTGAGGTCAAAGTCAGAACGCAGGACGCGCGATAAACGCCGGTTGGCGAGGGCGATCTTGCCGTGGATCTCGGGCACGACGCGGTAGCGGTTGTAGATCTCGCCTTGGTCTAGGCCCAGGGTCTCGATGCAGTGTTGATAGGTCCAGGTGTGCAGGGCCTCTTCGTAGACTTGCCGCGCTTGGTAGATTTGCAATTCGGGCGCGCTCATCTTTTCCATCACGGCGAGGCCGATGTTGCGCATGGCGAGGATGTCGGAGGTGGTCAGGTAGGCGAGGACATTCTCGAACACATGCCGTTCGGTGGGGGTGAGTTTGTGATGATAGTCATGCACATCCTGCGCCATGTTGATCTCTAACGGCGTCCAGTGGTTGCGATTGGCTTTGAGGAAGTATTCCCACGCCCACGGGTATTTGAACGGGGCGAGTTGGTTGATGTCGGCCTGACCGTTGACGATGCGTTTGTCGTCGGCCGATACGGGGCGCAGGGCGGTGGGTGCCTGCCCGGGGGGCGCTGGCGGATGGCCAGTGACGGGGCTGGCGCTGTCTTCAAAATTGAGCATGAGGGTCCTTTGGGTACAGGTATTATTGGCAGGATTCGCATTCTTCAAAACCCGCATCGCCGGGGCGCATTGTGCAGGCGCGGCCGACGATCTCGGGTTCGGGCAGGGTGAGGGCGGTCGCGCCAAAGCCGCTGCCGCTATCTGTGCCGCTGGCGTTATTGCTGTGCAGTTCGTCACCGCGACTGGTGGATTTTTCGGCCGCGGTCGCGCCGATGGAGCGCAGGTAGTAGGTGGTCTTGAGGCCACGGATCCAGGCGAGTTTGTAGGTCTCGTCGAGCTTTTTGCCGGAGGCGCCGTGGAAGTAGAGGTTGAGGCTTTGCGCTTGGTCTATCCATTTTTGACGGCGCGCGCCGGCCTCGATCAGCCAGACCGGGTCGATCTCGAAGGCGGTGGCGTAGAGGGCGCGTAGATCGGCGGGGATGCGGTCGATCCGGGCCAAGGAGCCGTCGAAGTATTTGATGTCGCCGATCATGACCTCGTCCCACAGGCCGCGGGCCTTGAGGTCGCGCACGAGGTAGGCGTTGACGATGGTGAACTCGCCGGAGAGGTTGGATTTGACGAACATGTTTTGGTAGGTCGGTTCGATCGAGGCGGAGACGCCGACGATGTTGGCGATGGTCGCGGTGGGGGCGATGGCGAGGCAGTTGGAGTTGCGCATGCCGACCGTTTGGATGCGGTTGCGCAGGCTGTTCCAGTCGAGCCGTTCGGTAAAATCGGCCTCGAGATAGCCGCCGCGCTCGTCGCCGAGGCGTTTCAACGCATCCTGCGGTAGGATGCCTTGGCTCCAGAGCGAGCCGTCAAAGGTGGAGTAGCGACCGCGTTCTTCAGCCAAGTCTGCCGAGGCGGCGTAGGCGTTGTAGGCGACGGCCTCCATCAGGGTGTCGGCGAGTTCGACCGCCTCGGTGCTGGCGTAGGGGATGCGCAATTTCTGTAGCGTGTCTTGGAAGCCCATGATGCCCATGCCGACTGGACGGTGCTTGAGGTTGGAGTTGCGCGCCTTGGCGACGGAGTAGAAGTTGATGTCGATGACATTGTCGAGCATGCGCATCGCGGTCTTGATGGTCTGGCCGAGCTTGACCATGTCCAGTGCGCCATCTTTGAGGTGGTTGACGAGGTTGACCGAGCCTAAGTTGCAGACGGCGATCTCGTTGTCGTTGGTGTGCAGGGTGATCTCGGTGCAGAGGTTGGATGAATGCACGACGCCGACATGTTGGTTGGTGTAGCGCACATTGCAGGCGTCTTTGAAGGTGATCCACGGGTGGCCGGTTTCGAACAGCATGGACAACATCTTGCGCCAGAGGCCGAGGGCGGGAACGGTTTTGAAGACCTTGATCTCGCCGCGGGCGGCACGGGCCTCGTAGGCGGTGTAGGCGGTCTCGAAGGCGCGGCCGAAGAGGTCGTGTAGGTCTGGGGTGTCGGAGGGGCTGAACAGCGTCCAGTCAGCGTTCTCCATGACGCGTTTCATGAACAGGTCGGGGACCCAGTTGGCGGTATTCATGTCGTGGGTGCGGCGGCGGTCGTCGCCGGTGTTTTTGCGTAGCTCGAGGAATTCCTCGATGTCCATGTGCCAGGTTTCTAGGAAGGCGCAGACCGCGCCCTTCCTTTTCCCCCCCTGATTGACTGCGACCGCGGTGTCGTTGGCGACTTTTAAGAAGGGGACGACGCCTTGCGATTTGCCGTTGGTGCCTTTGATGTAGGCGCCGAGCGAGCGCACGCGGGTCCAGTCGTTGCCCAAGCCGCCAGCGTATTTTTGCAGCATGGCGTTGTCTTTGATGGCTTGATAGATGCCGTCGAGGTCGTCGGGGACGGTGGTCAGGTAACAACTGGAGAGTTGCGAATGGCGGGTGCCGGCGTTAAACAAGGTCGGCGTGCTGCTCATGTAGTCGAAGCGGGACAGCACATGGTAGAACGCGATGGCGCGCTCTTCGCGGTTGATCTCGTTGATGGCGAGGCCCATGGCGACGCGCATGAAGAAGGCCTGCGGCAGTTCGATGCGGCGTTCGTCGATGTGCAGGAAGTAGCGGTCGTAGAGGGTTTGCAGGCCGAGGTATTGGAATTGGTTGTCGCGGTTGGCATCGATCTCGGCTTTGATGCGGGACAGGTCGAATTGGGCGAGCCGTTCGTCGAGCAACTCGGCGGCGATGCCTTCTTTGATATAGGACAGGAAGTAGTCGCCATAGCGGGTCACCATCTCGGCCTGGGTGACATCCTCGCCTAAGACCTCGGTGCGGATGTTGTCGAGCAGGAGACGGGCGGTGACGAGGCTGTAATCGGGGTCTTTTTCGATCAGGGCACGGGCGGAGAGGATGAGGGATTTACGCACCTCGGCCTTGGGCACGCCGTCGTAGAGGTCGCGCAGGGTGGTGTGCAGGATGGTCTGCGGATCGGCCTCGGGCAGTCCTTCGCAGGCGGCGGTGACGAGGGCGGTAAGGCGGGCGATGTCGATGGGCTGGCGTACGCCGTTGTCGAGGCAGTGGATGACACGGGTGGGGGCCGCTTCGGGCTGTTCTTGGGCGCGTTGTTGGTTGCGTTGTTCGCGGTAGAGCACATAGGCGCGGGCGGCTTCGTGTTCGCCCGAGCGCATCAGGGCGAGTTCGACCTGGTCTTGGATGAGCTCGATGTGGAAGGTTCCGCCCCCCGGTTGACGGCGCATCAGGGTCTCGACGACGACTTGGGTGAGTTGGGCAACCGTCTCGCGGATGCGGGCAGAGGCGGCGGCCTGACTACCGTGGACGGCGATGAAGGCCTTGGTCATGGCAATGGCGATCTTGTCCGGGGCGAATGCGACCACCGCACCGTTGCGGCGGATGGTTTGATAGCCTTCAAAGGCGAGGTCGCTCGCGTTATTCATTTCCCATATAGGGGTGGGTTGTAGGTTGGCGGCGATAGCGCTCGTGCTGGTCGATGTTTGCATCATGTTCAGTCTCCTTGCTATAAGGCGGTTGTTGTACGGTGGTATATGCTTAAATACTAAATATAGTGTTTACGCGTCTATATTGACGCTAATTGTAGTGTTTGTTGTGGGCGCGTCAACTGTTTTTTATAACGCCGTTTGCCCTATGTAAAAGGCTTATTATTCATCGTTGTAGTGCGTGTAAATAGGTTAAGCCTGTCGTTTTTGATCGTTTGCGGGGTATGATGACCCCCCCTTTTTGTAGGCCTCTTTATGCGTAACACGGCTGTCCTTTCTATCGTGTGTCCAGACCGCAAGGGTTTGGTGGCGGCGATTGCTAATTTTCTGCTGGCGCATGACGCCAATATCCTCCACGCCGATCAGCACCAAGACCGCGAGGCGGGGCTGTTTTTGATGCGCGTGGAGTGGGACCTGAGCGGATTTGATCTGCCGATGACGGCGTTTGAGGCCGCGTTCACGCCGATCGCGGCGGCGCATCAGATGCGCTGGCGGGTGGCGCTCTCGGCGTTCAAGCCGCGCATGGCGATCTTCGTCTCTCAGCGCGATCATTGTCTGGCCGACCTGCTCTATCGTTATCACGCCGGCGAGTTGCATTGCGCGATCCCGCTCATCATCAGCAATCATGCCGATACGCGCTGGTTGGCCGAGACCTATCAGATCCCGTTCCACCTGGTTGCGGTGACGAAGGAAAACAAGGCGGCGGCAGAGGCCGAACAGCAGGCCTTGTTAACGGCGCAGGCGATCGATTTTGTCGTGTTGGCGCGTTATATGCAGGTCTTGTCGCCGGCGTTCATCGCGCAATATCCGCAGCGCATCATCAATATCCACCACTCGTTTCTGCCCGCCTTTCATGGCGCTAAGCCGTATCAGCGCGCCTTTGAACGGGGCGTGAAGCTGATCGGTGCGACCAGCCATTTTGTGACCGAGACCTTGGACGACGGGCCTATCATCGAACAGGATGTGACGCGCATCTCGCACCGCGACGACCTTGATGACCTCGTGCAAAAGGGGGCCGACCTAGAAAAGGTGGTGCTGTCGCGCGCCGTCCGCTGGTACATCGACAACCGCATCTTGGTCTATGGCAACAAGACGGTGGTGTTTGATTAGTGGCTGTGGTGGCCTAGGCCGGTGATGAGATAGACACTGGCGACGCCGATCAACATCAAGGTGAGTTGCCCGATGGCATCTTTGAAGCGGCGATGGCGGTGGAGTTCGGGCACCAGGTCGGCGACGGCGATGTAGATGAAGCTGGCGGCGGCCACGACGAGGACATAGGGCACGGCCATCTTCATGTGGTCGAGGGTGAAATAGCCCAAGACCCCGCCGGCGATCATAAAGGTGCCCGAGAGCGCATTGAGCAGCAGGGCGCGGCCTTTACTCATGCCGGTGCCGAGCAAGACCATGAAGTCGCCAATCTCTTGCGGCAGTTCGTGCGCCAACACCGCGCCCACGGTGGCCCAGCCTAGGTGCGGGTCGGCCAAGAACGCGGCGGCGATCAAGATGCCGTCAACAAAGTTGTGCAGGCCGTCGCCCAAGACGATCATCGTGGCGCGGCTGGCGTGGTGGTGGTGGTCGTGGCCGGGGTTGTCGCATTGCACGGGGGCTTCGCCGTGCGAGTGACGCCAGAGCGCGGCCTTTTCCAACAGGAAGAAGACGATGATGCCGGCCAAGGTGATCTGGCCGACGGACTCGGCCGACACGCCCATCTCCACCGCCTCGGGCAACATGCGGGTGAAGGCGAAGGTGAGCATGACCCCGACCGCAAAGGCGACCATGCGATCGGCAAAACGCGGCAGCCAGGTGAGGGCCAGCGTGGCGGCTAAGAGGACGCTTAAGACGCCGGCCGCGAAGGTGGCCAAGAGGATGTCGAACAGGATCATAACGGCGTGGCCTTAGACGGAGCGGCGATTGTAGCTGTTTGATGCGAGCCAGTCGTGAATTCCTTCGGCGGCGATGCGGCCGCTGGCGAGGCATGCGGTGAGCAGGTAGCCGCCGGTGGGGGCTTCCCAGTCGAGCATCTCGCCGGCGCAGAAGGTGCCGGGGCGTTTGGTGAGCATGAGGTGTGCGTCGAGTGCGCTGAAACTAACCCCGCCGGCGGTGCTGATGGCCTCGTCGAGGGGCCGGGTGGTGAGCAGTGTTAAGGGTAGTGCTTTGATGTGTTGGGCGAGTGTGTGCGTGTCGGTAAAGGTGTTGACCTCGCGCAGTAGGCTGGCTTTGACGCCGGTGAGCTTGAGGCGGCTTTGCAGGTGGCTGGCCCACGAGCGCGCACCGCGCGGATGGCTGACGGCGGCGCGGACTTGCTCTGGGCTGCGGTCGGGGTGCAGGTCGAGGGTGATCTGTGCGTGGCCATCTTGCTCGATCAGGTCGCGCAGGGCGGCGGCGTGGGCGTAGATCAGGCTGCCTTCGAGTCCCGTCGCGGTGACGACGCATTCGCCGCGTTGCTGGTGGGCGACACCGTGGCGATCGGTGTAGTGGAGGGTGATGGTTTTGAGCGGCTGGCCTGTGTTGCGGTCGCGAAAGTGCTCGCTCCATGCAATGTCGAAGCCGCAATTGGCGGGGCGCAAGGGGCTGATGGCGATGCCGGCGGCGGTCAAGAGCGGCACCCACGCGCCGTCTGAACCAAAACGCGCCCAACTGCCGCCGCCCAAGGCGAGCAGGGTGGCATCAAAGGTGCGTGTTAGCGTGCCGTCGGGGGTGGCAAAGGTCAACGCGCCGTCGCTCGTCCAGCCTTGCCAGCGATGCCGCGTGTGCAGACGCACGCCCTGCGCTTGCAGGCGGGCGAGCCAGGCGCGTAGCAAGGGCGCGGACTTCATGGCGACGGGGAAGACGCGCCCGGAACTGCCGATGAAGGTCTCCGTGCCGAGACCTGTCGCCCATGCCCGCACGGCATCGGGGCCGAACGCGCTGAGCCAGTCGGCGACCTGTGTCGCGCTGTAGCGTGTCACAAAGCGGTCTAGCGGTTCGGAATGGGTGAGGTTGAGTCCGCCGCGACCAGCGAGGAGGAACTTGCGTCCCGGTGTGGGCATCGCGTCGTAGAGATCGACGCTGAGTCCGTACGCACTCAAGACCTCGGCGGCCATTAGACCGGCCGGGCCTGCGCCGATGATGGCGATGCGGGCGGACATTTAGGGTTTGGGTGCGGCGGTGATGGGGCCGTTCTCGGCGCGCCAGCCGACCATGCCGGCTTGCAAGAGGCGCACATTGTCGTAACCGGCCGCGCGTAGGGCGAAGTGCGCTTGCGCCGAGAGCATGCCGCTGTCGCAATAGAGGAGCACGAGTTTGTCGCGCGGAACCTCGTTGCGGCGGGCGAAGAGTTGCCGCCAGTCGATGTTGACCGCGCCGGGGATGATGCCGTTTTGATAGCGTTCGGGGCTGCGTGTGTCGATGATGTAAAAGCTGCGCCACTCGCCGTTTTTGATCTGCGCCGGGGTGATGACGCCGCCGCCGTAATCGACGAAGTCGAAATAGCCTTCTGCGGTGGCCTCAAAGGTGGGCGCGGCGTGAATCGCCGGCGCTAGGGTGAGGAGGAGGAGCGGGAGTAAGAGGCGTAGGCGCATGGGGTGTCATCCTAGGTTAAGGGAGAGGATACCGCTCAGGTCGCCATCTTTTGGCCGTGTTCACGGGTGTTGTGGAACTGGATCTTAGGCCATTTTTCGCGCGCTAGGCCGAGGCTGACCGAGTTGGGGGACAAAAATACCAGGTTGCCATCGACATCGTGGCCGAGACGCAAGGGGTTGGCGCGGGTGAACTCGGCCAGATAGGCCGCGTCGTCACAGGTGACCCAGCGCGCGGTGTGGATCTCGGAGGGCTCGAAGATCGCATCGACGCCATATTCGCTTTTGAGGCGGTGTTCGACCACCTCAAATTGCAATTGTCCGACCGCACCGAGTAGAAGCTGCGACTCAACCATGGGGGTGAAAACCTGGATCGCACCTTCTTCGCCGAGTTGTTGCAGGCCCTTGGTGAGCTGTTTTGATTTTAATGGGTCGCGCAAGCGGGCGCGAGAAAATAGGTCGGGCGCGAAATAGGGGATGCCCTTGAAGGTGACGGGCGGGCCTTCGCAGAGCGCGTCGCCGATCTGCAACTGGCCGTGGTTGTGGATGCCGATGATGTCGCCGGCAAAGGCCTCTTCCATGCGCGTGCGCTCGTTGGCCATGAAGACGACGGCGTTGGCGACTTTGATCTCTTTACCGGTGCGGCGGTGTTTGACCTTCATGCCGGGCGTGTATTGGCCGGAGCAGACGCGGAAAAAGGCGATGCGGTCGCGGTGATTGGGGTCCATGTTGGCTTGGATCTTGAACACGAAACCGCTGAACTTGGGGTTGTCCGGCGCGATGATGGTGATCTCGCCGTTGGCTAGCACGGCCTCTCGGGGTTGCGGCGGCGGGGCCCAGTCGATGAGGGCCTTTAAGATCTCGCGCACGCCGAAGTTGTTGATGCCGGAGCCAAAGAAGACCGGCGTTTGCGTGCCGAGCAGGAAGGCCGCGTGGTCAAAGGTCGCGCCTGCGCCCAAGACCAGTTCGGTCTCGCCGCGCATCTGCTCAAACTCCATCGGGCAGGTGGTCTCTAGTTGCTGTACCGCCGCGCCGCGCAGGGTTTCAAAGCCTTGATCGGCGTGGCCTGCGCCGGGGGCAAAGCGCAACACCGAGTCATCGAGCAGGTGATAGACGCCCTGAAAGCGTTTGCCCATGCCGATCGGCCAGGTGACTGGCGCGCAGTGGATCTTTAACACCGACTCGATCTCGTCGAGTAGCTCGATAGGGTCACGCACCTCGCGGTCCATCTTGTTGATGAAGGTGATGATGGGCGTGTTGCGCAGGCGACAGACCTCGAGCAACTTGATCGTCTGATCCTCTACGCCCTTGGCCGCATCGACGACCATCACGGCCGCATCGACCGCGGTCAAGACGCGGTAGGTGTCTTCGGAGAAGTCTTTGTGACCGGGGGTGTCGAGCAGGTTGATGACGCAGTCGTCATAGTGGAACTGCATCACCGAACTGGCGACCGAGATGCCGCGCTGTTTTTCGATCTCTAGCCAGTCGGAGGTGGCGAACTTGCCGCTCTTTTTGGCCTTGACCGTGCCGGCCATCTGAATCGCTCCGCCGAATAGCAAGAGCTTTTCAGTCAGCGTGGTCTTGCCCGCATCGGGGTGCGAGATGATGGCAAAGGTACGCCGCCGCGCCGCCGCGCGGGCGATGGGTGAGTCGGACATAAGGGGAAACTCAGGCCTGCTGGATGCCGGCGACGACCCAACGCTCGGCGTTGGCCTCGCGGGCTAAGTGCCAGACTTCGTTCAAGGCGGTCTCGGTGCCGTCTTCACGCAACTGGCCGCTGTAGCGCACGCTGACGATCTGACGACCGTTTTCTTCCGTCCAATCGACCAGGGCAGCCTCTAGGTTGAGGACATCGGTCTGGCTGCTGGTTGTGTCGGTTTGGCCATCGAGGTCGAGTTTGACCTCGGCAAACATCTCGGGGCTGAGGAAGTCGCGCAGGTCGTTTAGATTGCCGGCATCGTGCGCCGCTTGCATACGGATAAAGGTGATCTTGGCGAGGCGGACAAAGGCATCTTGGTCGAAGTTGGCGGGCAGGTTGGGTGCGGTAGGGGCCGATGACGCGCCACCGGATACGCCACCCATCGGCAGCGCGTCGCTGGCCGGTGTCTGATCGAAGCCACCCATAGGCCCATTGGCGGCATATTGCATGGCCGGGGCGCGCGGTTTGTTGCGGTTCATGAACCAGCGGATGGCCATAAAGGCGGCCATGGCGAGTAAGGCCATCATGAGAAAGTTAGCCATTTCTTCACCAAAGCCGAGATGCGAGGCCAAGGCAGCGAGGCCCAGACCGGCGGCGAGACCGGCCAAGGGGCCCATCCACGAACGCTTTTGCGGGGCGGCCTGAGCGGCGGCACCGGGTTGACGCTGGGTCTGTTGCGGCGTGGCTTGTTGCGGTTGCGCTTGGCGTTGCATGCCGGAGGAACGGCCACCGCCCATGCGCTTGGCCTCGGCCTCGGGGGTGACCATGGCGAAGCTGATAAAGACCGTAAAGAGGGCGAGAAGGAAGTTTTTCATGGCGAGGTACCGTTAAAAAGAATGGGGCGATTGTAGCGCAACTTATTCATCGTTGCTGTGCGTTGGGCCGTGTTTGCCGCCGGCCAGTTTGTCCATTAGGGCGAACATCACGCCAGAGACGACGAAGGTTATGTGCAGACCGACCTTCCAGCCTAACTGTTCGTTGCTGTAGGACTCTACATGCATGAAGGCCTTGAGCAGTTCGATACCGGAGATGGCAACGATGGAGCCGATGAGCTTCATCTTGAGGTCGGCAAAACCGACATGGCCCATCCACGACGGGCGGTCTTCGTGGTTGTCGGTCTCGATCTTAGAGACGAAGTTCTCGTAGCCTGCGAAGATGATGATGATGAGCAAGTTGGCGATCATCACCACATCGATCAGGGTGAGGATGCCGATGATGACATCGCTCTCAGAACCGGTCAGGGCGATGCCGACGAAGTGTATGAATTCCTTAATGAAACTAACGCCCAACAAGGCGATGGAAAAGACCAGGCCGATGTAAAACGGGGCTAACAACCAACGGCTGTTGAACATCAGGCTTTCTAGGGCTTTTTCGACGCGTTTCATGGGGTTCCTTGGGTTTTGTGGGGGCGGGTAGTGCTTAAAAATACGCCTGCGCTGCAGCGTGCAGAACACTACCAGTCTAGGGGGGTTAGAGCAAGCGTGCGTTTGTTTGCGTGCCCGCCCGATTGACCATTGTCAATGAGAATCATTACCATTTATTGGATGATGTCTACATCTTAATTGCGGGAGTACGAAGATGTCACACGAATGGTTAGTCCTTATCCACCTCATCGGCGCGGTGTTGTTTGTCGGCGCGATTGCGCTGGAGGTGTTTATCCTTGAGCCGGTCAAGAAACATATCGGCGTAGAGACCTTTCAGAAGTTTGAGTTTTACCTGTTCCGAACCATTAAGCGACGCTATTGGATCGGTGTCTTGGCGCTGTATGCCACGGGCCTCATCATGTTTTATGGCTATATGGACAGCATGGGCGGCTTAGAGGCCCTGCTGGCGACCGATTTTGGTCAGGTGCTCGTCCTTAAGCTAGTCTTGGCCGCGGGCTTATTGCTCATCTTCCTGATGGCGCCGTTCCTCTTTATGCGTAAGCAACCCCATCCACTGAGGCATTTCTTTATCGTGGCGGGGAAATGGGAGGATTTTCGTATCGACCGCTTCGAGGTCATCCATTACGCCGCCTTGATCCTGGGTCTGGCACTCGTGGTATTGGGTAAGCTGTTGTGGATGGTGTAAGTGCTGCGCGAGACTAAGGGCCGGATTAGTGCCCGGCTTCGAGCGCGGCAATACGGTCTTCTAGCGGCGGGTGGGTCATAAACAAGGCGCGAAAGCCCGAGGGCTTGCCGCCGTTGATGCCGAAGGCGGCCATTTTATCGGGTAGGGGCTGCGGTTCGTGTAGGGATTGCAGGCGACGCAGGGCGGCGATCATTTTTTGCCGACCGGCAAACTGTGCGCCACCGGCATCGGCGCGGAATTCGCGCTGGCGGGAGAACCAGGACACGATCATCGAGGCTAAAACGCCTAACACCAGCTCGGCGATGATCATGGTGACGAAGAAGGCCGGGCCTTGGCCACGCTGGGTTTTGAACACCACTTTATCGACGAGGTGGCCGATGACGCGGGAGAAGAACATGACGAAGGTGTTGACCACGCCTTGGATGAGGGCCAGCGTGACCATGTCGCCATTGGCTACATGGGCGATCTCGTGGCCTAACACGGCCTCGGCCTCGTCGCGGGTCATGCGCCCCATTAACCCGGTGGAGACGGCGACCAGCGCGGCGTTTTTGTTCATGCCGGTGGCGAAGGCGTTGACATCGGGTGAGTCGTAGATGGCGACCTCGGGCATGCCGATGCCGGCGGCCTGCGCCTGGCGGGTGACGGTTTCGATGAGCCAGCGTTCTTCTGGGTTTTGGGGCTGGGTGATGACCACTGCACCCATGGCTTTTTTGGCGCTCCATTTCGAGATCGCCAAGGAGATCAGCGAGCCGCCAAAGCCCATGATGGCGGCGAAGATGAGCAGATTGCCGAGGTCGAGGCCGTTTTCATTGAGGTAGGGCTCGACCCCCAAGAGGCGCATGGTGATCGAGAGCACCATGACGATGGCGAGGTTGGTGGCGAGGAAGAGGACGATGCGTTTCATGGTCGGTGGGTCGGCGCGGCGTGCGCACGATGGCTAGGCAGGGTCACTATTGTGGTGACTTTGGCCGAGAATTCAAGGGCCGGTTAAATTGGCCGTGCGAAGGCGATGACATGCTCGACCATGAGGCGGATGCCGATGGCTTCGCCGATGGCGTGGTCGTGGTGCGAGGGGACGAGCGCGAGGATGCGTTGGCCGCTAGGGAGGCGCAGGGTGTAGAGGAAATCGGCGCCGCGAAAGGCACGGCGTTCGACCTCGGCCAGCAGGGGGCTGGCATCGTCGTGCATGATGTCGTCGGGGCGGAGGAGGACATCGACGAGGGCATCTTGGCCTAAGGCTAGGCAGCTCTCGCCATCGCAGGTGGCGACGCCGTCTAGAAGGCCGAGTTCGATCTCGACCTGATGCGCGGCGCGTACGCGTCCCGGTACCAGCACGCCTTCGCCGACGAAATCGGCAATAAAACGATTTTTCGGTTGGTGATAGAGTTGATGGGGCGGGGCCCATTGTTGGATGATGCCGTCGTTCATTACGCCGATCTGGTCGGCCATGGCGAAGGCCTCGCGCTGATCGTGGGTGACGAGCAGGGCGGTGATGCCTTCGCTTTTTAAGATGTCGCGAATCTCGATGGAGAGCCGTTCGCGTAGTTCGACATCGAGGCTGGAGAAGGGTTCGTCGAGTAATAAGAGGCGCGGTTTGGGGGCCAAGGCGCGGGCGAGGGCGACGCGTTGTTGTTGGCCGCCGGAGAGTTGATGCGGTGCGGCATCGGCCTCTGCGCTTAGGCCGACGAGGGCGAGCATGGCCGCTATCCGCGCGCGGCGTTCGTTCTTGGGCCAGGCGGCGAGACCAAAGGCGATGTTTTCGGTGACGGAAAGATGCGGAAAGAGGGCGTAGTCTTGAAAGACCAGGCCGATCTGCCGTTCGTGGGCGGGGGTGTGTTGTTGGCCGTCGGCTATGCAGATGCCGGCCAGTTCGATACGCCCCGTTTGCAGGGTTTCTAGACCGGCGATGAGGCGTAGGGCCGTGGTCTTGCCGCATCCGGAGGGGCCGAGGAGACAGCCGATCTCGCCCGCCGCAAGCTGAAAATGGATGCCTTTGAGGATGGCCTTGGGGTGACCGTTGCGGGTGAAGGTCTGGTGGATGTCAGCAAGCGAGAGCATGGTGTTGGGAGGATCCCATAGTTTTTGTGAGGAGAAAGACGGGGATAAGACCGACCAAGACGATGGCGATGGCGGGGAGGGCGGCGCGTTCCCATTCGCCTTCGGAGGTCATCTCAAAGACACGCACGGCCAAGGTGTCCCAGCCGAAGGGGCGGGTCATCAGGGTGATCGGCAGTTCTTTCATGATGTCTACAAAGGTGAGCGCGGCGGCGGCCAGAAGACTGGGCCGTAACAGGGGGAGATGAACGCGCCAGAGTCGATTGATGCCGGTAACGCCGAGGATCTGCGCGACCTCATCCATGCTACGCGAGACCTGACCTAAGCCGGCTTCGATGGGGTTGAAGCTGACGGCCATGAAGCGCGCGCTGTAGGCGAGGAGCATGACGATGAGCGTGCCTTGTAGATAAGGGGCGTCGATCCAGCCGCTGTCGATCATCTGCTTGTCGAGCATCGTGATGGGGAGGTAGATGCCGACGGCGAGTACGGCGCCGGGCAGGGCGTAGCCCAAGGTGGCCGCGCGGGTGAGGGTACGCATCGCAGGTCCTGGGTTGAGGCGCTGGGCATAGGCCACGATGAGCGCGAGGACGAGGATGATGAACGCGCCTAAGGTGCTGAGCAGGAGGGAGTGGCTGGCGAAATCGAGATAGCGCGCGTCGAGATCGGCGCGTGCGGCCCATGACCACGCGAGGAGTTGTAACACCGGTAGGACGAAGGCGAGGCCCCAGATGCCGCTGGCCGCCAGTGTGGCGATGAGGGCGTGACGACCGCGGAGGCGGATGCGTTGCGGATTTTGGCTGCTGCGGGCGGCGTGGGTTTGCTGGCGATTACGCCATTGACCTTCGAGGAGCAGGGCGACAAAGACGAAAAAGACGAGGATGGCGGCGAGTTGTGACGCGGCGGAGAGTGAAAAGAGCGAGAACCAGGCCTTGTAGATGGCGGTGGTGAAGGTGTTGTAGTTGAAGAGGACGACGGTGCCGAAGTCGGCGAGGGTTTCCATCAGGGCGAGTATGAGACCGGCCATGATGCCGGGACGCGCCATCGGTAAGGCCACCGACCAGAAGGCCTGTCTGCGTGAGTGGCCCAAGGATTGTGCGGCTTCGAGTAGACGCGCCCCTTGGCCGAGAAAGGCGGCGCGGGCGGTGAGATAGACATAGGGATAGAGGGCGAGGGTCAAGACGAGGATGACCCCGCCGCGCGAGCGGAATTCGGGTAGGTGTAGCCCCCACGCATCGCGTAGCCAGAGGGTGACCGTGCCGGTGATGTCAAAGAGTCCTAGCCAGACGAAGGCGCTGATATAGGCCGGTAGGGCCAGCGGTAACAACAAGGCCCAGGAGAAGAAACGCCGTCCGGGAAAGTCGCAGAGGGCGGTGAGCCAAGCCAGCCCAACACCGAGGACGCTAACCCCGATACCGACACCCAAGACCAGCCAGACGGTGTTGACCAGCAACTCGGGTAGGACGAAGTCCCAGAGGTGTGACCAGAGGACTGGGTCGGGATGTAAGAGTGCGCTGGCCACCACCCCGATGGGGATCAGGGTGATCAGGGCGATGCTGACAACGGAAAACCAGCCCATCCCCCGCGGCATTATTTATAGCCCACCCGGTCCGTCAGCATCGTTGCCTTGACCTGTAAGCGGCCGGCCTCGGCGAGGTTGGTGGTGTTGTGCTTGAACGGGCCCCAGGCACTGACGATAGGGTCGGCCTTGATGCGTGGATTGACCGGATATTCTAGGTTGACATCGGCATAGAGGTTTTGTGCCTTTTCGGAGGATAGCCATTCCATCAAGCGGATCGCCTCGGCCGGGTGTTTGGCGTGGCGTGTCAGTCCCGCACCGGAGATGTTGACATGCACGCCTGCGGTCGGATCTTTGAGTTTCTGGTTAGGCCAAAAGAGCGCCAGCGGCAGCGTGGGTTTTTTCTCGATGAGGCGACCAAAGTAATAGGTGTTGACCAAGGTGATATCGCAGATCCCGGCGGCGACGGCCTCCATCGCCTTGGAGTCGTCGGAAAACGGCGCGCTGGCGAGGTTGGCGACCCAGCCCTTGACGATGGCCTCGGCCTTATCTTCGCCGTGTTCGGTGATCAACATGGCGACCAAGGATTGGTTGTAGACCTTCTTTGAGGTGCGCAGGCAGAGGCGACCCTTCCACTTGGGACTGGCGAGGTCTTCGTAGGTGCTGAGTTCAGCGGCCTTGACCTTGTTCGGGTTGTAGACCACGGTGCGGGCCCGCACGGAGAGGCCGAACCACGCGTTGCCCGGATCGCGCAAGTGGGCGGGGATGTTGTTTTTCAAGGCGGCGGAATTGACGGCTTGCAATAAGTCCTCGTTGGCTGCGTACCAAAGATTCCCCGCATCGACGGTCATCAGGATGTCGGCCGGGGTGTTTGCCCCCTCGGCCTTGAGCCGCGCCAGCAGCGGGCCTTCCTTGTCGGTGATGAACTTGACCTGCACACCGGTCTCTTTGCTGTAGGCATCGAACATCGGCTTGATGAGCTGTTCGTTACGGGCGGAATAGACCACGACCTCGGCGGCGAGCGCTAAGGGGGTGAGGCATGAGGCGGTTAATGTGGTTAAGGCGATGGATAGCGTGCGGGCTAAGACGGCGGTTCTTTTCATAGTGTGTGGTTTAGTTTAGTGGGAGGGAGGCGCGTAGTGTTCATCAAATGGGAATGATTGTCAACTACAAATGAGAATTGTTTCTATTGCCTGGCGTGGACGCGATTGTCAGTGCTGTTCGCCAGCACGCTGGCGCCTATTGGCTGTCGGCGGCGTTCGCTGCGAACCGCTGTAGGGGCGGCTTGCCCGCGAAATCCACGAGGATCTGCGCAACGGTTAATGGTTAATACCTGTAGGGCACTTCTATAAACGCGTCATTCCCGCCCCCGAATGGGGTTATCGGGCGCGGGAATGACGGCCAAAAGTCAGAACAAACTTGCCCTGTAATGAACGGATGTCCTATTGATTGCGCGGCCTATCTATGTTTAGGTAGAGCCTTCACAAAAACAAGCTCTAGGGGCGCAGATGACCCTGCAAGAATTTCGTTATATCGTGGCGTTGGCTGATACGGGACACTTTGGTCAGGCGGCAGAACAATGCCATATCAGCCAATCGACCTTATCGACCCAGATCAAGAAGTTAGAGGATTATCTAGGCGTCTTGCTGTTTGATCGCAGCCTGAAGCGCGTTGAGCCGACCTCGATGGGGGCTGAGATCGTCGCGTCTGCGCGTCTGATCCTCGAGGAGGCGCAGCGGATACGCGACCTGTCGCAACAGCGTCAGAACCCCATGGATCGTACCGTGCGTCTGGGGATCATCCCGACCTTGGGGCCGTATTATCTGCCCCATGTCTTGACGACGGTGCAGGAGAGGCATCCTCATCTGCGTATGTTGTTGCGTGAGGAGATGACGCCCGTCTTGTTGGCGCATCTCGCGGATGGATTGTTAGATGGGGGTATCGTGGCCCTTCCTGTTTTGGATGCGGGCTTAGAGGTGGCCCCTTTGTTCGAGGAGCCTTTTCTAGCGGCTGTGCCGGCACAGCATCCCTTAGCCACGCAGCGTGTGATCACGATCGATGACCTTGCCTCTGCGGGTTTGCTTTTGCTGGACGAGGGGCATTGCTTGCGCGATCAGGCGCTGGAGGCGTGTCATCTACAAGGGGTGAAGAGCGAGGAGGTGCGCGCGACTAGCCTGGAAACCCTGCGGCAGATGGTGGCGATGAATCTGGGGGTGACGCTGATCCCCGCGATGGCGGCGCACCCTTCTGCGGGACACGAACTTCCTATTTGTTTTCGCCCGCTACAGGCGCCCGGCGCCTCGCGTCAGGTGGGGTTGATCTGGCGTAAACGCTCACCGGTGGCCGAGACGATGCGTCAATTGGCGGAAACCTTGTTGCAAGTGCGCCCCTCGAGCGTAGACGCGATTAGTGGAGGTCTAGGATGAGGGCGTCGCGTATCGGGGCTGGCACATCGAGGTGGCTAGGGTAGTGGGGATGGTCGATGCCGGCTCGCAGCGAGGCCCCGCTTTTTAGCGCAGCGATCATTGTGGGGTCGAGTTCAAAGCGCATGAAGTGTACGGCGGAGGTCTTTTCTGCATGGGTACGATCGAGGTCTTCATTGCAGTGGGGGCGTATCTTGGCCAGTTCGCCGACTTGTAGCCAGACGGTGTCTTCGATCCCGACTAAACGCGTCAGCGCGACGCGGCGTTGCTCTGGATCGCCGTATTCGATCATGAAGGTCGCCTTCCAGTTATGGCCGTCGGGGATGAGCGGGTTGTACACATCGAGTTCGTCTTGGATAGGCGCGGCCTCGAACATCCGCTCTAGACGCAACATCTCTTGTACTTGATATTGCATGGTGATGGCATCTTCGAAATACAGCGCGGCGTGTTCGCCCAAGGCGAGACGGCGGTTCTGCTTGTGTGCCATCACTTGGGCGCGGAAGGTGGGGCGTTGGCGAGCGTATTGTTCTAGGCTCAGTAGCGTGTCGTGAGTGAGTTTGTTCATGAGGATTCCTTTTATAGACCGTAGGCCTTGCGTATGAGGGTGATGGGATGTTCTGGACCGCTTCCGTCGGCCCGCGCATGGGCGATGTGGTGACCCGCCATGGCGCAATCTGAACCGTAATGATCGGGTTGCGCTTGGTTGACGCGGTTGACCACGGGTTTGACGATCTTCATCGCGTAGGCGTGAAACTCTTTTTTGACGGCGTAAGTGCCGTCATGACCGGAGCAGCGTTCTATGCTGTCGACCTCGGTGCCGGGGATGAGTTGCAATAGTTCTTTGGTCTTGGGGCCAATGTTCTGGACGCGCTGATGACAGGCGGCGTGATAGGCCACCTTGCCCAGTGCTACCGGGAAGTCGGTTTTAAGCGCGCCGGCCTTATGGCGCAACATGAGGTATTCAAAGGGGTCGTAGAAGGCGTTCTTGACCTTGATGACATCGGGGTCGTCAGGAAACATCAAGGGCAGCTCTTGTTTGAACATCAGCACGCAGGAGGGGATGAGTGCGGTGAGGTCCCAGCCCGCATCGACGAGTTTGGCGAGTACCGGGATGTTGAACTCTTTGGCGGCGCGTACCGCTTCTAGATCGCCCAGTTCCAGCTTGGGCATGCCGCAACAGCGTTCTTTTTCGGCGATGGTAATGGGGATGCCGTTATGTGCGAAGACGGCGGCGAGGTCTTCGCCGGGGCCGGGTTCGTTGCGGTTCATGTAGCAGGTAGCGAAGAGGGCGACCTTGCCGGTCGTTCGTCCGGCGGCTATGCCGACGGTGTCGTTAGGCAGCGTGTCGAGGCGATTGCGCAGCGGGCGGCTGTGAAACTCGGGTAACCACGCGTCGGCATGGATGCCGGCGACGGCTTGCAGGGCCTTGCGTGCCGGTTTAATCTTGTTCATCGCATTGATTGTTTGGGCAACGACGGGGATGCCGGCCAGTCGTCCGACGGCATCGGTGTTGGTGAGGATCGTGTCGCGTAACAGCGGGGCCTCGTTCTTGAATTTGACGGCCTTGGCACGCAACATCAGGTGTGGGAAATCTAGGTTCCACGGGTGCGGCGGTACATAGGGGCACTTGGTCATGTAGCAGAGGTCGCACAAGTAGCAGTGATCGACCACCTTCCAATAATCGGCCTTATCAATACCATCGACCTCCAGCGTCGGAGAGGCATCTACGAGATCGAATAGCGTGGGAAAGGATTGGCAGAGACTAACGCAGCGACGACAGCCATGACAGATGTCAAAGGCGCGTTCCATCTCGTGGAATACGGAGGTCTCATTGTAAAAATCGGGGTTGTTCCAGTCTAACGGGTGGCGAGTGGGGGCGTCGAGATTGCCTTCGCGAGTCGGTGTAGTCATGGTGTATGCCTAGTGTTCAGTATCTTTTGTGGTGCGCGCGTCACCGGGTGTTTTAGATGACGCGCGCGGGGTGTTAACCATTTCGTTAAACGAGTTCGTTCAGTGCCTTTTGGTAACGATTGGCATGTGAGCGCTCGGCCTTGGCCAAGGTCTCAAACCAGTCTGCGACCTCATCAAACCCTTCGCTACGGGCGTCTTTGGCCATGCCCGGGTACATGTCGGTGTACTCGTGGGTCTCGCCAGCGACGGCGGCCTTGAGGTTATCGGCTGTGGGGCCAATGGGGAGACCGGTGGCCGGATCGCCACACAGTTCCAGATACTCTAGGTGACCGTGGGCGTGCCCCGTTTCACCCTCTGCCGTGGAGCGGAACAGGGCGGCGACATCCGCATAGCCTTCGATATCCGCCTTGTTTGCGAAATAGAGGTAACGACGGTTGGCTTGAGATTCGCCCGAGAAGGCGTCTTTCAGGTGTTGCTCAGTTTTGGAGCCTTTGATTTTCATGATATCTTCCTTAAGGTAAGTGAATAGGTAACAAGGTGAAGCTAGGTTGCAGCCGTCACAGGTGCACTATAGGTAAGGCTGGGTGAATAGGATAATGGTTTGTTTAGAAGGGGTCGATTGATAGGGTAGATCGCCCGCGCCAAGACATAAATGTGGTCCGCCCGCATGAAGACACTCACACCTGTCACACTTTTCTGGTTTAATCGCGAGCAATGAAAAATTTTTTGATGAGACGATGAACGAGGCCCTACTCCCGGACTTTAGCGTGGAGGGGACCGGCGGTCCTTTTCAGAGCGCAGATTGCCACGGTCGACTGACCGTGTTGTATTTTTATCCCAAGGACAACACCTCCGGCTGTACGACGGAAGGTATGGATTTTGCGGCCTTATATACGGAGTTTGTGCGGGCTGGGTGTGCCGTCTTTGGGGTCTCTCGCGATAGTCTCAAGTCACATGCGGGTTTCAAGGCCACACTATCCCTGCCCTTTGATCTGCTCTCCGATCCCGATGAGGTGGCGTGTAGCGCGTTGGGGGTGATGAAACTTAAGATGATGTATGGTAAACAGGTGCGCGGCATCGAGCGCAGCACCTTTGTGATCGGCCGTGACGGTCAGATCATCCAGGTTTGGCGCGGCGTGAAGGCGGTAGGTCACGCGGCTGAGGTACTTTCGTTTGTGCAATCCCTTTCTTCAACCTAACCAGGAAACACTATGGCCCGCACCCCTCGTCCCAAGGCTCCGCCCACGATTGAAGTCCCGACCAAGTTGTTCGTGTTGGACACCAATGTGTTGATGCACGACCCGTCCTGTCTGTATCGTTTCCAAGAACACGATCTGTATCTGCCGATGGCGATGCTGGAGGAGTTGGACCACAACAAAAAGGGCATGAGCGAGGTGGCACGCAATGCCCGCCAAGCGACCCGTTTCTTGGATGAGATCGTGCGCGAGTGCGAGGCGAATTTGGCCGATGGCGCGCCCTTGGTGACGCATAGCCATAAGGCGGCGACGGGGCGTTTGTACTTGCAGACGCACGCGGTGCATAGCGATGTGGCGGCGATGTTGCCGTTTGGTAAGGTCGATAACCAGATCTTGGGCGTGGTCTCGTGGCTGCAACATAAACAGCCCGAACGGCAGGTCATCTTGGTGTCGAAAGACATCAATATGCGCATCAAGGCGCGTGCCTTGGGGATGTTGGCGGAGGATTACACCAACGACCGCGTGCTGGAAGACACCGACCTGCTCTATTCGGGCGTGCGCGCCTTGCCGGCCGATTTTTGGGACCAACACGGCAAGGGCATGGAGTCTTGGCAACAGAGCGGCCGTACCTATTATCGCGTCACCGGCCCACTTTGCACGGAGTTGTTGGTCAACGAATTCGTCTGGCAGGATGGGCCGAATCCGCTCAACGCGGTGGTGACGCGGATCACCGGCAACACGGCCGAGTTGATGACGGTGACCGATTACAGCCACCAGAAGAACGCGGTCTGGGGCATCCTCGCCCGCAATCGCGAGCAAAACTATGCCCTAAACGCCTTGATGGACCCGGATATCGACTTCGTCTCTTTGCTCGGCCAAGCCGGTACCGGCAAGACCCTGCTGACCTTGGCGGCGGCCTTGGCGCAATGCCTAGAGAAAAAGATCTATAGCGAGATCATCATGACCCGCGTCACCGTGCCGGTGGGCGAGGACATCGGTTTCTTGCCCGGCACCGAGGAAGAGAAGATGACGCCGTGGATGGGCGCGTTGGAGGACAACCTCGATGTCTTGCAAAAGACCGATGACTCGGCCGGCGAATGGGGCCGTGCCGCAACGCAAGACCTGATCCGTTCGCGGGTCAAGGTCAAGTCGCTCAACTTCATGCGTGGCCGCACCTTTTTGAACAAGTTCCTCATCATCGACGAGGCGCAGAACCTGACCTCTAAGCAGATGAAAACACTGGTCACTCGCGCCGGTCCTGGGACCAAGGTGGTGTGTCTAGGCAACATCGCGCAGATTGACACGCCTTACCTGACTGAAGGAAACTCCGGTCTCACCTTTGTGGTTGACCGTTTCAAGGGTTGGGAGCATTCCAGCCATGTCACCTTAGCGCGTGGTGAGCGGTCGCGCTTGGCGGATTACGCGTCGCAAATATTGTAGGAAATTTATGATCTTAGTCACTGGCGGCGCGGGGTTTATCGGCGCAAATTTTGTCCTCGATTGGTTGGCGGGGACGGACGAGGCAGTGGTTAATCTCGATAAACTGACCTACGCGGGCAATCTGGAAAATCTGGCTAGTCTGGACGGCGATGCGCGGCATCACTTTGTGCGCGGCGATATTGGCGATCGCAAAGTGGTCGATAGGCTGTTGGCCGAGCATCGGCCGCGTGCGGTGATCAACTTTGCGGCCGAGTCGCATGTCGATCGTTCTATCCACGGGCCGGAAGATTTTGTGCAGACCAATGTGGTCGGCACCTTTCATCTCTTGGAAGCGGCGCGCGCCTATTGGGGCGGGCTGAACGCGACGGATCAGGCGGCGTTTCGGTTCTTGCATGTCTCAACCGATGAGGTCTATGGCTCGCTAGGCCCCACCGATGCGCCATTTACGGAGACCACCGCGTACGCGCCGAATAGCCCGTATTCGGCCAGCAAGGCGGCGTCGGATCATCTGGTGCGCGCCTATCATCACACCTACGGCCTGCCGGTGTTGACCACGAATTGTTCGAATAACTACGGCCCGTTCCAGTTTCCCGAGAAGCTGATTCCGCTGATGATCCACAACGCCTTGACGGGCAAGCCCTTGCCGATCTATGGCGATGGCCAGAATGTGCGCGATTGGCTTTATGTTGCCGACCATTGCAGCGCGATTCGGCGCGTGCTGGAGGCCGGGCGACCGGGCGAGGTGTACAACATCGGCGGTTGGAACGAGATGCCCAACCTCGCTATCGTGCACACGATCTGCACCTTGCTCGACGAGATGCAACCCGATCCGGCGGGGGCGTATGCACGCCTCATCACCCATGTGCACGACCGTCCTGGCCACGACCGGCGCTACGCCATCGACGCGACCAAGATCGACCGTGAACTCGGCTGGCGACCGGCGGAAACCTTCGCCACCGGTATCAAAAAGACGGTGCGCTGGTATCTCGACCAGCAAGGCTGGACGGCGAATATCGTCAGCGGCGAGTATCGCCAGTGGCTCACTACAAACTACGGAGACCGCGCATGAGCGTAACCCAAACGCGTAAAGGCATCTTACTCGCCGGCGGCTCGGGCACGCGCTTGCACCCGGCGACCTTGGCGATCTCTAAGCAGCTCTTGCCGGTGTACGACAAGCCCATGATTTATTACCCCTTGTCCACCCTGATGCTGGCAGGGATGCGCGAGATCCTCATCATCTCGACGGCGCAGGACACGCCCCGCTTTCAGCAACTTTTGGGCGATGGTTCGCAGTGGGGCATCGCCCTGTCCTATGCGGTGCAGCCCTCGCCGGACGGTCTGGCGCAGGCCTTCATCCTGGGCGAGGCGTTCTTGGCCGGCGCGCCCTCGGCCTTGGTCTTGGGCGACAACCTGTTTTATGGCCACGATCTAGCGCGTTACCTGAAGGCGGCGGCGTTGCGTGAAACGGGCGCGACGGTGTTTGCCTACCCGGTGACCGACCCGGAGCGTTATGGCGTGGTCGAGTTTGATGCCGAGCGGCGCGCGATCAGTATCGAAGAGAAACCGGCGCGGCCTAAGAGTCGCTATGCGGTGACGGGCCTGTATTTTTATGATGCGGCGGTGGTCGAGATCGCCAAGACGCTGCGCCCTTCGCCGCGTGGCGAGTTGGAGATTACCGATGTCAACCGCCGATATCTGGATGCGGGGGCGTTGACGGTGGAGATCATGGGGCGCGGTCATGCGTGGCTGGATACGGGCACGCACGATTCGCTCATCGAGGCCGCGCAATTTATCCAGACCCTAGAAAAACGCCAGGGCCTCAAGGTCGCCTGTCCTGAGGAGGTGGCGTGGCGTTCGGGCTGGATAGACACGGCGCAGATGCGTCGTCTGGCCGAACCCTTGGCAAAAAGCGGTTACGGGCGTTACCTCTTGGCCTTGCTCGACGAGCAGGTGTTTTGATGCCGGTGGGTGTATGCAAGTAATCGAGACGACGATCCCCGGCGTGTTGCTCATCGAACCTAAGGTCTTTGGTGACGCGCGCGGCTTCTTTTTTGAAAGCTGGAATGCGCGCGCCTTTCACGCCCAGACGGGCGTAGAGGCCTTGTTTGTGCAGGATAACCACTCGCGCTCGGCGCAGGGCGTGTTGCGTGGTCTGCATTATCAGTGGCAAAACCCGCAGGGAAAATTAGTGCGCGTGGTGCAGGGCGCGGTGTTCGATGTCGCGGTCGACCTGCGCCGTGCCTCAAAGACCTTTGGTCATTGGTTTGGGGCCGAGCTTTCTGAAGCGAACCAACGCCAGATGTGGGTGCCACCGGGTTGTGCGCATGGCTTTTTGGTGCGTTCTGAGTTTGCCGAATTTCTCTACAAGACGACGGATTATTACGCGCCGGACGATGAACGCTGTATCGCCTGGGACGACCCGACGATCGGTATCGATTGGGGTCTGAACGGCGCCGCGCCGCTGTTGTCGGTCAAAGACCAACAGGGTGTGAGCCTAGCCGAGGCGGAGTGCTACCCATGATCCTGCTCACCGGCGGCAACGGCCAAGTGGGCTGGGAGTTGCAACGCACGCTGGCCTGTTTGGGTGAGGTGATGGCCGTGGGTCGTGAGCGGCTCGATCTGTCACGCCCCGAGCGCGTGCGTGCGGCGGTGTTGAACCTGCGCCCCCGCTGGATCGTCAACGCGGCGGCGTACACCGCGGTCGATCGGGCGGAGACCGAGCGCGAGTTGGCGTATGCGGTCAATGCCGAGTCGCCGCGCGTGTTGGCCGAGGTGGCGGCCGAGATCGGCGCGACCTTGCTGCATTACTCGACCGATTATGTTTTGGACGGCGCGGGCGATCAGCCGTTTGTGGAAGCATCCACCGTGGGCGCGCTCAATGTCTATGGCGCGAGCAAGGCGGCGGGTGAGGCGGCGATTCAGGCAAGCGGTGCGCAGCATCTCATCCTGCGCACCTCGTGGGTCTATGGCGCACGCGGTGCCAATTTTTTGCTCACGATGCAACGGCTGCTGCGGGAACGCCCCGAGTTACGCATCGTGGACGATCAAATCGGCGCGCCGACCTGGTCGCGCCATATCGCCGAGGCGACGGCCTTGGTGCTGGCACAGATCGCGTCGCCCTCGCGTGGCGCAGATCGACCCTCGCCGTGGGGTCTGTATCACCTGACGAACGCGGGCGAGACCTCGTGGTTTGGCTTTGCCGAGGCGATACGCGCCGGTCTTACGCCGCCGGACGCGCTCGCCCGGCTGATCGCCATCCCCTCTAGTGCGTACCCCACCGTGGCGCAACGGCCACTCAATTCGCGCTTATCAAACGCCAAGTTGGCGCGCGTCTTTGGCCTGCGCCTACCGGATTGGCGCGTGGCCTTAAATCACGCGTTGGGCTGATTACAGGTCGCCGTTGGCGGCCGCGCGCATGACGAAATCCATCCGGTCATGCACCGAGATGGCGCCTTCCCAGAGGGCATCGCTGATCCCGAGCCGTTCTCGGTAGCCCATCACCCAGGCGGGGTTCCAGTCCAGCATCTGCACCCAGATCTGCTTGTTGGCGTCTTCGATAATCGAGATGCGACAGGGCAGGAAGATGGCGGCCTCGGGGCTGAGTTTGAGCAGTTCGCGCGCCACCTTGATGTCGCAGAAGCCGTAGACCTCCACACGCGGCGCGGTCTTGTCATCGAGGACCGCGTGAAAGTCCTTCCACATCAGGTTTTCGCCTACTGACTTGAGGTTTTGTTTGTTGGCGGCGAGCTTCATCGACTCTACGACATCGTCAAAGCTGAGGCCCTGCTTGGCCGGATATTTGCGCGTGAAGTAGTTGATGATGTCCGGCAGGGTGAGCGGCATGAAGTTAGTCATGACCGGCAACATCATCTGCGCCAGCATGCGTTTTTCATCTTGGCTGATGGTGCGGCGCATGGTGTAGGGCGCCATCGATTGCGTCGCGCTGCCGCCTAGGCCGGGCATCCCGGGCATCATCGAGAAGGGCATGCCACCCATACCGCCACCCATGCCCGGCAGCATCGCGCCTAGGTTGGGTATTCCCGGTGTCCCGGCCGGATAGCCCGTGGGATAGGCGGGGGATGAATAACTGGGTGGATAGGTGGGGGGGGTATAGT
>Ga0208566_1000210_pt1 | contig 42392 bp, 46 predicted proteins | sample PL_2010_150m_FD_184159 | JGI IMG/M metagenome (GOLD analysis project Ga0208566, IMG submission 184159) | Freshwater microbial communities from Powell Lake, British Columbia, Canada to study Microbial Dark Matter (Phase II) - PL_2010_150m... | ecosystem: Environmental > Aquatic > Freshwater >...
GTTCAGGTTCCACTCCGAGCAGAGCCATCCCGACGCCGTCTCCGCGCCCCGGTTTTCGAGCCGGAAACGCGCCTCGAACCGCTCCTCGCCCCCCCGAAGTACCAGTTCCTTCACCAGGTGGAGATCGATCCCTTCCCCCCCGAAGGGGACCGCGAACTCCGCGGTGAGGCGGCTCCCCCGCCGCTGGACCGTGACGGACGCCTCCCGCCCCGCGGTGAAACAGCGCGGGGCGGCCGCACCTTCGATGATCGCCTCGGGGAGATCCCCGTCGCCGTAATACGCCTCCCGGAAGGAAGCCCGCTGCCACGGATCGACCCCGAGGGCGGACAGGACCGACGGGTCTTTCAACACCATCGCGTCGTGGATGCTCGTGGACCCGTCGAACGACCCGACCGCCCGTCGGAACTTCTCGTGGTACCCTTCCTCCCGCCGCGTCAGCACGTGTCCGAGCGCCACCGCCCGCCGGGGGAGGGAGATCTCCGTCACCGCCCCGCCGTCATGGGCATGGGCGAGCAGGGTCAGCCCCGACGTCTTCAGGAGCAGCTCTTCCCCGCCGTCCCGGTCGATGTCCCCGCGCTCCGCCTCCGTCCACCGCTCTTCCTCGCCGTGCAGTACCGCGTCGGATGCCGCCTCGGCGCGGAGGAGGTTCGCGTACGCCTCCTCGCGCAGGTGGTTGAGGTAGAGCCCCCCGAAAACGCCGTGCCAGTAGACGTCGTTGCTCTGCGCCCTGTAGAGGAAGTCGCATGCCTCGCGCCCGCGGACCGGCCGCACCCTCCGCGCCGCCGCGACCCGTTCGCTTACCCACAGCATCCGCTTGTGGAGCTGGTTCGACTCGTCGTACTTGCGCAGGAAATTCCGGAAATATCCCCCCTGCAGGAACGGCTTGATCTCGGCCATCTTCCCCGAGCGGAGCTCATGAAGCAGGTCGCCGAACCGCGCAGCCCCGCCCGGCGGCAACGTCCACTCGCCCATCTCGGCGTAAGAGCAGGTGGGCAGGTAGACCGTTCCGCGCGGGGGCGCGACGGAGGCGTACTCCCCGAACGTCATCGTCGCGAGCCAGTCGGCGCGCTCCGCGACCCCCTGGAAAAAGCGGCGAAGCCACCCTTCCCCGTAGACGCTGCGGTGCGTCCCGGGCCAGACGCCGAATTTTTCGCCGTCGTCGGCGAAGATCGCCGCCGGGTACGGCACGGCGCGGGAGGTCAGACGCTCGATCTCCCGCAACGTTTCCCCCACGTCCCCGAAGGGAATCAGGTACCGGAGCCGCTCGCTCCCGGGGAAGACGCGCACGGCGGCGCCGTTGTATTCGGTGAGGTAGACCCCGTCCAGCTCCCCGGGCGAACAACCCGCCCGCACGAAGTGGTAATCGTCCAGCGGAAGGTACTTCACCCCCGCAGCGAAGAGCGTGGCCGGCAGGTCCGGCTCCCACACGCGCTCGGCGAGCCAGATCCCCTCGGGCGCCTTCCCGAAGAACCGCCTCACCTCGGCCGCGAGCGCCCCGATCTGTCCCAGGCGGTCCCGTTCCGGAAGCAGCGTGAGGATCGGCTCGTACATCCCCCCGCCAAGCATTTCGGCCTGCCCGCGGTCGGACAGGGCTTTCAGGAGCGAAAACGTTTCGGGAGACCGTTCGGCCAGCCACCGGAGGAGGAAACCGGAAAAGTGGATCGTGACCTTGACCGACGGGAAATCGGCGAGGGTCTGGAGGAACGGCAGGTACGCGTCGCGCGCCGCGTCCCCGATCACGGAGTCGAAGTTCCCCACCGGCTGGTGGTTGTGGAGGCACAGGAGGAGAGCGCGCCGGGACGGCGCGGGGCCCGGAATGCTCAATGTCCCTCGTCTCCCGCCTGCGCGAACTCCGTCAGCACGCCGAAGGTCGACTTCGGGTGGAGGAAACCGATCCGCATCCCGTGGACCCCCGGCCGGGGGGTCTCGTCGATGAGCCGGACCCCCTTCCCCTTCGCGTGCGACAGGGCCGCGGCGGCGTCGCCGACCTCGAAGCAGAGATGGTGGATCCCCTCGCCGTTCCTCTCGAGGAACTTCCCCACCGGGCCGTCGGGGGCGGTCGATTCGATCACCTCGATCGTGCTCTCGCCCACGCGGAAGACGGCGGCGCGGATCTTCTGGTCCGCCACCTCTTCGGTCCCGACCAGCTCCAGCCCGAGGACGTCCCGGTAGAAGGGGATCGCCTCCTGGAGGCTGCGGACGGCAATGCCGATGTGCTGGATCCTGCGGATCATGAAATACCTCCCGTTCCTGCAGTTTACAGTTGGACGAGGAAGGGGGAAAGGACGCGGAAGGTGAAATAGCCGGCGGCGGCAGGGTCCGTCAGGATCCCTCTCCCGCCATGCGCGCGAGGGCCGCCTCGGCGCCCGTCACCAAATCGTCGAGGATCTCCCGCACCGGCTGGATCTTTTTCACGAACGCCACGCTCTGGCCCGCCATGAGCGACCCGTGCTCCACGTCCCCCTCGACCACGGCGCGCCGCAGCGCCCCGACCCAGAACTCCTCGAGCTTGACCTGTGCCTCCTCGCGCGGCATCGCGCCCGCCTTCACCTTGGTCAGCAGGTCGAGCTGGAGCCGGTTGAAGTCCTTCGTACCCTCGTTGATGATCGCACGCACCGGGATCGTGGGCAGCGCCGGGTCGAACTGCGTCGTGGACATGGCGTCCCGGGCCGCGGCCCGCACGAACGCCTCCTTGAACCGGGGGTGCGCGATGCACTCCTCGGCGGCGACGAACCGCGTCCCGAGCTGGACCCCGGCGGCCCCCAGCGAAAGGTATTGGGCGATGATCTCCCCGGTGCCGATCCCGCCCGCCACGAACACGGGGACCTCCGTGACGTTCAGGAGGAACTCCTGCGCCAGGACGGAGGTGGAGACGGGGCCGATGTGCCCCCCCGCCTCGTTCCCCTCGATCACGAGGGCGTCGACCCCCTGCTTGATCAGCCGCTTCGCGAGCGAAAGGACCGGGGCGAAGCAGACGAGCTTGAGCCCCGCGGCCTTGACCGCCGCGATGTCCCGACCGGACGGGATGCTCCCCGCGAAGAACACGTGCGGGCACTTCTCGCGGATCACCACGTCCACGTGCTCCTTGAAGGCGGGGGCGACCGTGATGAGGTTCACGCCGAAGGGGTTCCGCGTCTTCTCCCGCGTCTTCGCGATCTCCTTCTCGAGGACCTCCGGCGGCATGTTTCCGCCCGCGAGCACGCCGAACCCGCCCTCGTTCGAGATGGCCGCGACGAGGTTGGCTTCGGAGACCCAGGTCATCGCCCCGCACATGATCGCGTAACGGGTCCCGAGGAAGTCGGTCCCGCGTTTCCACGCCCGCGGCAGGTGCTTCAACTGGGTCAACGTCATCGATTTCGCTCCGGGGAGAACAGGATGGGAAGTGCTTACTATATACCATTTCTGCTATAGTTTGCGCATGGTCAAGGCGGACGAACTGTACGACATCACGGTCGTCGGCGCCGGGCCCGTGGGGCTCTACGCGGCGTACTACGCGGGGCTGCGGGAGTGCCGCACCAAGCTGGTCGAGACGTATCCGCAGGTCGGCGGGCGACTGATCTCCATGTACCCGGAGAAGGAGATCTTCGACGTCGCGGGCCACCGAAGCATCGTCTCCGCGGAGCTCGTCCGCGAGCTGACCGCACAGGCGATGCAGTACCGACCGACCGTCGTCCTCAACGAGCGGGTCACGGGGCTGCGGATCCTCGGCGAGCGCGTCATCGAGTTGACGACGCCGGCGGGCCTCCACTACACCCAGACCGTCATCCTCACCGTCGGCTGCGGCGCGTTCGTCCCCCGGAAACTGGACATCCCGAACCTGATCGACTTCGAAGGGAACGGGATCTTCTACTTCCTCCCCTCGTTCGAACCGCTCCGGGGAAAAAAGGTCCTGATCGTCGGCGGGGGGAACAGCGCGGTGGACTGGGCGCTCTCCCTCGACGGAATCGCCTCCGAGGTGACCCTTTGCCACCGGATGTACAAGTGGCACGCCCACGAGGCGATGGTCCACCGCCTCCTCTCCTCCAGGGTGCGCGTGAAGTACCCGTATTTCACGCTGAAGGAGGTTCTGGGCGAGGAGAAGGTGAAAGGGGCGGTGATCTGGAACGAGCGGAGCGGGCTCGAGGAGACGATCGAGGTGGATGCGATCGTCCTGTCGATCGGTATGCTCACGAACATCGAGCCGTTCCGCGAGTGGGGGCTGAACATCGTCGGCAGCGGGATCGCCGTCGCCCCCGACATGTCCACCAACCTCCCCGGCGTCTACGCGGCGGGGGACATCGTCACGTATCCCGGCAAGGTCCTCCTCATCACCGCGGGTTCCGGCGAGGCGGCCACGGCGGTCAACACCGCGAAGGAGTACATCCTCAGCGACGAGCTGGGGCGGTAGTCGGGAAACAGGACTCCGGGCTCGCGGGGGGCTTCCTCATCTACTCCGCCGATTCCGCCCTCCCTTCCGTGGGATCACCCTCCCTCGCTACGCTCACCGGACGTCCCTGTCCGGCTCGCTGGCACCTCCCTTGGCTCCCGCCGTCCTGGCTCCGCCAAGGTCAGATGCCCGCTCGGGAGGGGATCCCACGGAAGGGAAGGCGATTGTGGCGGGGGACCCCCGCTGAGCCCTGCGTCCCGGGACCCGCATTTGGGAAATGGAGCGCTTAGCGCCGGCGCCATGCTTCGCGCAACGTTTGGGCGCGGTTGGAGAAGACGCCGGCGGCGCCGGCGGCGATCAGCGTGAAGGCATCCGCCGGGTCGTCGACCGTGTGCGGCAGGAGCGGGACGCCGGACGCCGCCACGTTCCGAAGCCGCAGCACGGTGAGGAGCCGGCGGTAGGGGTGGATCGAGGAGAGCCCGTGGCGGATGCAGAAGGCGAGGTCGGACGCCGACGGGCGGCGGGTGACCAGTCCGCAAGGGATCCCGGGAAGCAGGTCCCGCGCGGCGAGGCACTCGTCGCGCAGCCCCGACGACAGGAGAAGCTCCCCGCCGTAGCCCGCCTTCGATAGCGCCTTCAGGGCGGCGGCGATCCCGCCAAGCGCTTTCGATTCGATATTGATCGGAACCGCTCCCCCGACGATCTCGAGCACGTCGGCGAGAAACGGGAGATTCTCCCCGTTCTTCAGCCGGACCGCCCGGAGGCGCGCCGCCGGCGTGCGCGCTACGGCCAGGTTCTCCTTCGCCGTCCTCCCCGTCCGGCCGTCGTGGAAAACGACCGGGACGCCGTCGGCCGACAGCCGCACGTCGAACTCGATCATGTCGGCGCCGTCCGAGACCGCCAGGGCGAACGCGGCCGGGGAGTTCTCGAGCGCGCGGTCGGACGCGCCGCGGTGGGCGACGAAGACCGGCCGCCTCGGCTCCCGGCCCGGGAAAAAGGGACGCATAGCGTTAAAGTATCCTATAATCGCCACGAATGATCGACGTCATCTACAATCCCGTCGCCGGCCCCAAGGTCGTGAACCGGATCGACCGGGTCCGGGCGTACCTGTCGGCGCGCGGCCTCCCCTTCCGGATCCGGGAGACGGCCGCCCCCGGGGACGCCGTCGTGATGGCGCGCGTGTCGGCGCTCGAGGAGGCCGACGCCGTGGTCGCCGTCGGCGGGGACGGCACGATGAGCGAGGTCGCGGACGGGTTGGCGGGCAGCGCCACCCGCCTGGCCTTCGTCCCCCACGGGACCGGGAACGTCTTCGCCAGCGAGTTTTCCCTCCCCGAATCGGTGGAAGGGTGCCTCGACCTGCTCTCCTCCGGGAAGACGATCTCGGTCCGGATGGCGAAGGCGAACGACCGGCGCTTCGTCCTGCTGGCCTCCGCGGGGTTCGACGCCGAGGTGGTGGAGCGGATGAACCCGCGCCAGAAGAACCTCCTCGGCATCACCGCTTACGTCCTGTGCGGCGCGCGGCACTTCCTCCGCTCCCAACCGTCCCTCTGGATCGAGTTCCCCGACCGCGAGCGGGTCGAGGCGCAGGCCGTCTTCGTGGTCCGCGGGAAAAAGTACGGAGGGAACGTGACGATCGCGCCGGACGGAGACATCGCGGGGGAGACGCTCCAGGTGATCGCCCTCCTTCGGAAGGGGCGCTGGTCGATCGCGAAGTTCGTCCTCGACGCCCTGCGGGGGAAGCACACCGCCTCCCGCCACGTCCTGGTCCGGGAGAGCCCTTCCCTCTTCGTCCGCAGCGCGATCCCGTCCGCATGCCAGGTGGACGGCGAGTACCTCGGGCCGCTCCCGGTCCGGTTCTCCGTGACCGACGCCCTCCTGCGGATCGTCGTCCCGGTGGAGTTCCCCTTCCCCCCGGCTTGACTTTCGTATTGATTTTGCATGAAAATGTAATACAAACGCGCGGGGGTGCGACATGCCGCTGTCCAGCCGACTGACGAGCAAATGCCAGGTCACGGTGCCGAGGGAGATCCGGAAGGCGCTGCGCCTTTCCCCGGGCAACCTTGTCCACTTCGCCATCGAAGGCGGGAAAGCGGTTCTCCGGCCGGCACCCGAAAGCCACGCCCGGGCCTTGAAGGGACTCGGCAAGGACGCCTGGGGTTCCCTTGGCGGCGCCGACCGCTTTTTACGGAAGGAGCGGGATTCCTGGGCGTGACTCCCACGCGCGTCACCCACGAACGTCAGCGGGTCTTCGCGCTCGACACGAACATCTTCATCTACCACTTCGAGGAAAACCCGGCGTACGTCGGCTTCACGGAGGCGCTGTTCGAACGGATCGAATCCGGACGCGTGAAGGCGGTCACCTCGGCCCTGACCCTTCACGAGGTGCTCACCGGCGCGCGCAAGGCGGGGGACGACCGGCTCTTTTCCCTCTACCGGGACCTGATCGGCTCCTTCCCCAACCTGCACCTCGTCCCGTTCGACGCCCGGATCGCCGAGATCTCCTCGGACCTGCGCGCCCGCTACGACCTCCCGACTCCCGACGCGATCCAGGTCGCCACCGCCCTCCAGCAGGGCGCGGAGACGTTCGTGACGAACGACGCCCGCTTGAAGCGGGTCCGGGAGCTCGGCATCACCCTTCCGCGGAGGGCCGGCTGAGCGGAATATTACATATTCTTTACACGCCGTTCACTCAGGAATAACCTCTCTCCCGTACACTCTTGGGGAAATCAATCCGCCGGCGAAATCCCGAAAAACGGAAGGGACCCACATGGACCGACCGAGCCTCTGGAGGGGCATCGTCGCCACGATTCTGGCACTGGCGATGGTCGTGGGGTCCGTAGTCCTCGCGAGGGCGGCGAGCGACCCCGAGGGGAAGGCGCGGGAATCCGCCCCGGGGCGCTGGGTGGCGGGGGATTTCCATACCCACACCTACCTCACCGACGGGGGGAGGACCCAGGAGGAAGTCGCACTCCACGCTTTCTCCTACGGTCTCGACTGGTTCGCCAACTCCGACCACGGGGGGACGTCCGCCCGCGATCCGTTCGGCGTCAAGTTCCCGACACCGGTCGCCCGGTGGATCACCCTGAAGGATTCTTCGTTCCCCATCGTCCAGGGTCTGCGGGCCGCCTTCCCGAAAAAGGGGATCGTCCAGGGCCTGGAGTGGAACGTGCCGACCCACGAACACGCCAGCGTGGGGATCGTAACGAACGAGCCGGCGGCGATCAGCGACTTCGAGTACGTGTGCGACGCTTCCGACACGGACACCAGCCGCGGGATCCCAAAGATGAACAAGGCCCACGCGGACGCCGTGGCGTGCGTCGCGATGCTCGGGCGAACCTTTCCGGAGACCAGCTATTTCCTGCCGAACCACCCGTCCCGCAAGCAGAAATACACGGTTGCCGACATCCGGGACTTCAACAATGCCGCCCCCCGCGTGGCGTTCGGCTTCGAGGGGATTCCGGGTCACCAGAAGGAAACCGGGCGCGGCGGGTACGACAGCTTCAGCCAGGCGGACCCGGTCCACCTGCGGGCGCGGACCTACGGCGGCGCCGACGTCATGGTCGCGAAGGTCGGCGGCCTGTGGGACGCACTGCTGGGCGAGGGCCGGCGCTTCTTCATCTTCGCGAACTCCGACTTCCACAACACGGTCGGCGACTTCTGGCCCGGCGAGTACTCCAAGTCGCACACCTTCGTGAACCGGAACGGCGCTGCCGGAGACGCCCGATTACCACGTTGAAACGAACCCGACCACCCACGTTCTCGCCCGCTTCACGGAGAAGGAGTGGAAGTGCGAGGACGGGTGGTGCGAGGCGAGGACCGCGTTGAAGGACGTCGAGGGGAACATGTACTTCCGGCTGCGGGGGACGAACCTGCCCCCCGGGTACCCCAACGAGACGGATGCCGCCGGGAACCCGTTGATCGACGACATGGTCTGCGGAACGGGCCAGGCCGCGCCGCTCTGCAACGACTCGAACAAGGCGTACGCCGACCTGTGGTTCTACTCCAATCCGATCTTCTTGGAGACCGAGACCACGAAATAGCGTCCGTTCTTCGCTTCTCCAACCCAGCCGTGTACCATACGGGAGGAGGGACAGTCCATGGTGCCGCCGAAGGTCTACAACGTCCTGTTCCTGTGCACGGGGAACTCCGCCCGCAGCATCCTCGCCGAGGCTTTGATCGGGCGGCTGGGAAAAGGACGGTTCCGGGGATTCAGCGCCGGCAGCCACCCGAAAGGCTCCGTTCACCCGCTTGCCCTCGAATTGCTCCAATCCCTCGAGTTTCCGGCGGAAGGATACCGCAGCAAGGGATGGGAGGAGTTCGCGCGCGCCGGAGCCCCCGAACTCGACTTCGTTTTCACCGTCTGCGACGACGCGGCGGGAGAGATCTGCCCGGTCTGGCCGGGATCCCCGGTGACGGCCCACTGGGGCGTTCCCGATCCCGCGGCGGCCGAAGGGGACGCCATCGCGCGAAAGCGCGCCTTCGTCTCGACCTATCGCATGCTGGAAAAGCGGATCGGCCTGTTCACCTCCCTGCGCGTCGAGGAACTCGACCGCCTTACCCTGAAGCGGAAGGTGGACGAGATCGGGGAGCTCGACCGCTGAAGGGTATTCGATAGAGAAAAGGAGCGGGGAGCGGCCGGGGGGGTGCCGCTCCCCTATCTGAAGCCCCTTTCGGGGGGACGTCACTTCTCCTCGAAGATCCTCAGGACGGGAAAGTTGTAGATGCAGCCCGCGCGGGGCTTCCACGCCCGCGACACCGGGGGGGCAACCCGCTTCCGCAGGATCTCTTCTTCCAGGTCGATGACCTCCCGGAACCGTTCCGGCGCCTCGCGGGACGCTTCCCATCCCCCCGCCGTGCCGAACATGCGGCGGCCGAGGTCTTTCGACGCGCTTCCTCGCGTCCGGGTCATCGCGCCGCTTCCGCGGTCGGTTCCATCTCCGGCGCCTCACCCACCGGCACCAGCCTGGAGCCCCGGGTGACCCGGAATGTCCGTCCCCGCCACTCGACGTTCTGCGAAAAGAAGGCGGAGAACCAGAGCCCCCCGGCAAGCACGTCGCGGATGGGACCGAGAAGGACCCATCCCGGGGAAGAGCGGTCCCCCAGCATCCGCTGCATTCCGTAATCCATCCCCATCTTGGCGGCCGCGATCCCGCAGGCGACCGTCCACGCCTCGGCATCCCCGGGGGCCGCCGCGACCATCAGCAGCGAGAGTCCCACCGGGTTGGTGAACAGCTCGGCGAAATATCCCGCTCCCGCGATCGAAAAGCGCATCCGGTTCCACCGGGCGTGGCGCGAGAGGAATTGGCGCGGCGTGCGGTACACGTTCACGTTGTCCACGGGCGACCCCGAGATCACCACCTTCTTCCCGGCCTTCCGGAACATTTCGCCGAGAACGTAATCCTCGGCGAGGTAGTCTTTCACGGAGGCCAGCCCGCCCATCGCGTCCAGGTCCGCGCGGCGCATGAGCATCGACTTGCCGACGACACACGGCATCCCGAACATCCGGTCGAGAAGGGAGATGGACGGGAGGATGTACGTGTTCAGGTGCTGGTTTTCCAGCCGCGCCCCCAGCGTCTTCGCTCCGGTCCCGCGGACCAGGTGGCTCACCAGCCCCACCGAGGGGTCGCGGAAGTGCGACATCGCCTCCCGCAGGTACCCCGGCGCCGGCGCCACGTTGCTGTCGCTGATCAGGACGAAAGGGTATCTCGCGGCGGCGTACCCCGGCATCATGTTGTTCACCTTCGGGTTCAGCCCCTCCTGGCTATCCCCCACCACGATGACGATCTCGCGTTCGGGGTGCGTCTCCTTCACTCTCCGGGCCACCCGCAACGCCGGGTCGCTCGTCCCCTGGACGCAGAAGACGATCTCGTAGCGCGGATAGTCGAGCCGGCAGAAGCTTTCCAGGTTGTCGAGGAGCCGGTCGTCCACCCCCTTCAGGGGCTTGAGGATCGACACGCCCGGCAGATCTCCGTCTGCGTCGGTCGCGACCGCCCGGCGGCCTTTCCCGAGGGCCTTCCACGCGGAGCCGAATTGCAGGATGCAGGCGGCAAGCGACGCGGCTACCGGAAATTCGAGCAGCAGGTTCATCGCGACCTCCCTCCCTGGTTCAGGATCGTTCGCTCCCTCACTCCCTCGCCGTCCCGTTGCGGAACATGGTGATCGCCACGCCCCGGTTGTCCCGGATGCACTCCTTCACCGCCTCGACGTTCTTCAGGCACGGCAGGAGCGTCTTCCAGGAGTAGAGGTGGTTCGCCTTGTGGAAGTCGCCGTTGGCGAGGATCGGGTAGTTGCTCAGGCTGACCACGGAAAACAGGTCGGTCCGGTTCGCGACTTCCCACGCGTCGAAATGCGAGGCGTACTTCTGGCGGTGTTTCCAGAAGTAGAGGGTGTCGTGGATCTCGTGGTCCGTGTGGTGGGGGTGGCATGCCACGACGAGCGCATCCTGCCCGCGCGCCTCGCGGAAGATCTCCTCCCAGCCCAGGTCGGCGGAAAGGTACCGCCGGATGTCGAGCAGCAGGACGTGGGCGGACGCCTCCTCGGAAAGATAGTCCTTGGTGATCTCGACGCCGGGGATGAGGAGCATGCCGTACCGCGTCCTCGCCCGCTCGGCCTCCCGATCGAGGGCGTCCATGTAGTTCGGAAAGTTTTCCTCCGCGATCGTCTTGTTCAGGCGATCGGCCCAGGAGCCGATCGTGCTGTCGCTGTTGCAGACGTGGTCGGTGATCGCGATGACGTCGAATCCCGCCTGCCCGTAGATGTCCACCACTTCCGGAAGGTCGACGGACCCGTCCGACCAGGTGGTGTGGATGTGGAAGTCGCATAACAGCATGGACATGGCCGGAAATATAACGAACCGGGACTATGGGAGGATGAAGCGGGCGTGAAGTGGGGGTTAAAAAGGCCGGCGGGAGCCGGCGGTCGCCTCCAACGCTCTTCTCCGCTTCACCCACCGGGCAAACCAGGCGGAGGCGGCGGTGGGCGTCCGCTCCAGCGTGTCGAAGTCGACGCGGTACAGCCCGAACCGGGGCCGCAATCCCTCGAGCCACTCGTAGTTGTCCATCAGGGACCACCAGAAATATCCCCGGAGATCGATCCCTTCCCGGATCAGCCGGAGGATGACCCGAAGATGGTCCTTCATGAAGGCGATCTTGCGGCGGTCGTCGGTTTCCGCGGCGCCGTTTTCCGTGACGACGAGGGGGACCTCGGCCAGCGCGGCGGCCCGCAGCACGTCCTCGAACCCTTTCGGATAGACCTCCCACCCTGTTTCGGTAAGACCGCGCTTCGCGCGGTCCTCCCAGAAATATTCCGGTCCCTTCATGTTCAGGGGGGAGAACCGCAGGAACATCCGGAAGTAGTAGTTCACGCCGAGGAAGTCCAGTTTGTCGCGGACGCCAACGGGGGTCTCCTCCTCGAGGAGGAAGGGGAACCGGACGGAAAGCGTGCCGGTGCGAAACGTCTCGATCAGGCCCATGTTGTAGACCGCGTGGGCGACCTTGACCGCCCACTTGTCCATCGTGGAGCCGTCCGAGGCCGGCTGGAAGGCGACCATGTTGTGCGCCACGCCCACGGACGCCCGCTCCCTCCCTTCCGCGTGGATCATGTCGTAGAGCGCGCCGTGGGCGCGGAAGACGTTCGCGTACGCCGCGAAGCTTCCCTTGATGTTCTTCCTCCCGGGCGGCATGATCCCGCCGAGGTACCCGCCGAGGATGAAGACGTTCGGCTCGTTGAAGGTGATGAAGACCCGCGCGTGCCCGCGGAGGGACCGCACCGCACGCTCGGCGAACCGGAGAAACTCCCCTACCGTGGACGGATCTTCCCAGGACCCTTTCTCCGCAAGCCACGATGGGTTGGTGAAATGATGCAGGGTCACCACCGGTTCGATCCCGGTCTCCCGAAGCGTGGACGCGATCCGGACGTAGCGGTCCATCGCCTTCCGGTCCCATTCCCCGCGGCGGGGCGCCACCCGGCTCCACTCCACGGAAAACCGGTAGGCGTTGACGCCGAGTTCCGGCAGGAGGGCCAGGTCCTCGTCCGTGCGCGCGAGGTGCCCCACGCCGTGCAGCCTCGCCCGCCGGTCGTCCTCGTCCCTCACGTTCCAGTGGGTCCAGTCGCACCGCGACGCGCCCTCCATCTGGAACGCGGAGGTCGCCACTCCCCACAGGAACTTTCTCAGTCCGGGCGGGGGCCCTGTTCTTCTCTGCAACACCGCGTCCCTCCATGAGCCGGCCGATGCGGCAACCGTCTCCGGAGACCCATCCTAAAGCAACGCTTTCCTCCTGCGTGTTAAAAAGAGGTTAAGCGGCCTGCCGCGGTTCCCGCGGAAGACTTTCCGAAGCGCGTTTTTTATCCAGCCGTAATGCGCTCTTCATACCTCGCCGGTATTCTCCGCGTATCTGACATCGTCCCGGCGCCGGGTGGAACGCGCCGGGCCCGGAAGGAGGGAATGCCATGCAGCCCATCGTCGACACCGCGGAGGTCGCTCCCAAAAGGCTACTCTGCACCCGGCGATCGCCGGGGAACCCGTTCCTCCTCCGGGACAAAGGCCTGGAGCTCCGCCTTGCGTCGAGCCGGTACGAACGGATCGAGGCCCAGAGGCTCCGCTTCGAGGTCTTCAACCTGGAACTGCAGCTCGGTCTGGTCTCCTCCCAGTCCAGCGGCCTGGATCAGGACGCGCACGACGGCCACTGCGACCACCTCCTCGTCGTCGACACCGATTCCGACTGCCTCGTGGGAACGTACCGCCTCCTTTCCTTCGACCGCGTCCCGTCGTTCGGCTACTACTCCGAATCCGAGTTTGACCTGACGAACGTGAAGGAGTCGGGTCTCCGCCTGCTGGAGCTGGGGCGCAGCTGCGTGGCGCTGGAATACCGGAACGGCCGGGTGATCTCCCTGTTGTTCCGGGGAATCGCCGAGTACTTGCGCCGGACCAACGCCGACGCGTTGATGGGGTGCGCGAGCATCCACGGGACCGATCTGCCGGAACTGGCCGCTATCCAGGAGATGCTCTCCCAACGGTTCCTTTCGGACCCGGGCCTGCGGGTCCACCCCCGCCGGGGGTTCGACATCCCGCCCCCGCGACGGAGCGCGCCGGTCGACGAAACGTCCGCCTTCCGCGCCCTTCCTCCCCTGTTCAAGGGGTACCTGCGGTTGGGCGCCAAGGTGTGCGGGCCTCCCGCGTACGACCGCCAGTTCGGGACGACGGATTTCTTCGTTCTCGCGAAGACGCGCGACATCGTGGGCCGGTACAGCCGGCGATTCCTCGGGTAGCGTCATGCGTCGCGCATTTCGCCTGGCGTCGATCCTCCTCGTCTCCCTGCTTCTCGCCGCGACCCTCGCCGCGACCGCCTGGATCGTCCCCGAACTCCGGAGGCGACGGTACCGGGCGCGGTTCCAGCAGGCATGGGCCTGCGTCCTGTGCGCCGTCCTCGGCATCCGCGTCGAAGTGATCGGGGATGTTCCCCGGGGATGGAACGGACTCGCCATCGCCAACCATCTGGGATATACGGACATCCTCGTCCTCGGAAGGATCGTTCCGGGGACCTTCGTATCGAAGGCGGACGTCGCCCGCTGGCCCGTGATCGGACTCCTCGCCTCCATCGCCGGCACGGTGTACGTCGACCGGGAGGACCGCGCCGCCGCCGGCGCGTTCGCCGCGGAGCTCAAGACCCGGATCGCGGCGGGCGATACCCTCCTGCTGTTCCCCGAGGGGACGTCCACGCGGGGCGAAACGATCCTCCCCTTCAAGACCGCCCCCTTCGCCGCGGTCGCCGGTCTCCCCGGGAAGACCGTGCTCCCCCTACACGTCGACGTCGTGGAGATCGAGGGAGTGTCCGCCACCGGCCTCCTCCGGGACGCCGTCTGCTGGCACGGCGACGCGGAGCTCGTCCCCCACCTGTACCGCCTGTCGGGTCTCCGGAACATCCGTTACCGGATCGTCATCGGCCCCCCGATCCTCTGCGAGGGACGCGACCGGAAGGTCCTCGCCCGGATCTCCCGGGAAAAGGTGGAGGCGCTGGGAAAGGTCTCCGACCGGCAAGGTTGCCAGCTCCCGGGGGATCTCATCTGGATCCGATCGGTGCCGTGAACTCCTCCGCAGACCCCGGCGGATGTACCATTCCCGTAAAAGCCAATATAATGGGATCCGCATCGGAAAACCTGGAGACCACCTTGCCGCGCACGATCCTTGTCGTCGAAGACGAAAAAGAGATCCAGGATCTGCTGGCGCACTACCTGCGCAAGGAGGGGTTCTCTCCGGTCCTCGCATCGGACGGGGAAACGGCGATTATAAAGGCGAGGAAGGAGAAGCCGGACCTGATCCTCCTCGACATCCTGCTCCCGAAAGCCGACGGGCTGGAAGTGCTGCGCGCGATCCGGTCGGACGGGACGATCAGCAGGACGCCGGTGGTGATGCTCACCGCGAAGGGGGACGAGACGGACCGGATCGTCGGGCTGGAGCTGGGCGCGGACGACTACATCCCCAAGCCGTTCAGCCCGAGGGAGGTCGTGGCCCGGATCAAGGCGATCCTGCGCCGCAGTCGGCCCGGGGCGCAGGAACCCGAGCCGGCAACGTTGACCTACCGGGAGCTGCGGATGGACGTGGGCCGCCACGAAGTCCGGTACCAGGGGAAGCCGGTCAGTCTCACCGCCAAGGAATTCCGCATCCTCCAGACGCTCCTCTCCTCTTCGGGGCGGGTCCTTTCCCGCGAGGCGATCCTTTCGAAGGTCTGGGGGGAGGACACGCACGTGATCGACCGCACGGTCGACGTACATATCGCGAAACTTCGCCAGAAGATCCCCTTCCTGGTCAAGGCGATCGAGACGGTCAAGGACGTCGGCTACAAGCTGCGGGAAAGCTGAAGCCGTTTGACCCGCCGCCTCTCCATCGCAGCCAAATTCTTCCTCGCGCACCTCGTGATCGCCGGGATCGCCCTCGCGCTGGCGGGGGCCGCGGGATTCTTCCTCGTTCGCAACCTGGTGACCACCGACGCCGAAGAGAATCTCGTCTCCCGGGCGCGGATCGCCGCGGAAACGGTCCGGCCCCTTCTCGACGCCCCTTCCCTCGACCGCGACCGGCTGGCCCGCGAAGGGGATCGCCTCGGCCGGGAGATGGGCTCCCGCATCACGGTCATCCTCCCGGACGGCGAGGTCGTCGCCGACTCCACCGTCGGCGCGGCAGGTATCCCGGGGATGGAGAATCACGCGAATCGCCCGGAGATCCGCGAGGCCCTTTCGGGATCGCCGGGGTTCTCCTTCCGGCGAAGCATCACGATCCGCGAGGAACTGCGGTATGCGGCGGTCCCGATCCGGGGCGAACGCGGGGTCATCGGCGTCGCGCGCGCCGCCGTTTCCGCCAGGGAACTGTCCCTGCGCCTCTGGCGGGTTACCGGGATCATCTGGGGCTCCGGGGCCATCGCGCTTCTCCTCATCCTGGGGGGCACCGCCCTGATGGCGCGGAAGGTCACCGGCCCCCTTACGGAGATCCAGTCGGCCGCCCGGGAGATGGGGGCCGGGGACCTCTCCCGGCGCGTGTATGTGCGGACGGGCGACGAACTCGAGGAGATGGCGGAGGCGTTGAACCGGATGGCTTCCCAGCTGGCGAACACGATCGCCCTGCGGGACGACGGCAAGGCGAGGCTGGAGACGCTCCTCGCGAACCTCGCCAACGGCGTGATCGTGGTCGCCCCGGACCGGACGATCCGGACAATGAACCGGGAGGCGGGGAAGATTCTCGACACGTCCGAGACGATGGGAGAGGGCCGATACTACGCCGGAGTGTTCCGGAACCCCGAGGTGTTGGAGTTCATCGACGGGTGGGCGAAGGGCGGCTCTCCGGCGCCCCGGGACATCTCCATCGTATCGAACCAGCAGAGCCGGGTCGTCCGGATCTCTGGCACGACGATTCAATACCAGGGGGAGGCGGGTGTCGATCTTCTCTTCACGATCCGGGACGTCACCGAGGAGCGGCGGCTTTCGCAGGTCAAGAGCGACTTCGTGTCGAACGCTTCCCACGAACTTCGCACGCCGCTGACGAACATCCGGGGGTACCTCGAGGCGATCCAGGACGCGGTCCGGGAAGGTACCCCGCCCGACCCGTCCTTCGTCGGCGTGGCCCACACGAACGCCTTGCGGATGGAGCGGCTCATCGACGACCTGCTGGAGCTGTCCCGGGCCGAGTCCGCCCGTGTCCCGCTGGAGAGGGAAGAGGTGCCCCTGCAGAACTTTCTCTCCCGTGTCGCCGAGTTCCACCGACTGGCCGCAGAGAATGCCGGAAAGGCGCTGGAAACGGTCGCGAGCGAGGGAACCTTGCGCGCCGACGTCCGGAAGCTGACCCTCGCCGTGTCGAACCTGGTGGACAACGCGATCAAGTACGGGAAGGAGGGAGGGCGGGTCACCGTGTCCGGAAAGATCGAGCCCTCGGGGTGCACTCTGGAGGTCAAGGACGACGGCCCGGGGATACCCCCGGAGGACCTTCCGCGCATCTTCGAGCGGTTCTACCGGGTCGACAAGGGAAGGTCGCGGGAACTGGGCGGCACCGGGCTGGGCCTCTCCATCGCAAAACATATCGTCGAGTCGCACGAGGGGACCCTCCAGGTTGAGAGCCGCCTCGGGGTCGGCACACGATTCGTCATCCGGATCCCGGCGGCCCCGGAATCCCGTCCCGGCGGGGCCAGGCCGAAAAGCCCGTGAATCTGGCATATAATAGGTACTCCTGGAGATTGAACGGATCCGGGGGGTAGCGCCATGCGGAAGATCACCGTTATCAACCAGAAGGGCGGCACCGGGAAGACCACGACTGCCGTCAACCTCGGCGCTGCGCTCTCGGAATTGGGCCGGGAGGTCCTCCTGGTGGACCTCGACCCCCAGGCCGGGCTCACGGAATCGCTCGGCGTGGAGACGGCCGGCCGGCCGACCGTTTCGGAAGTGCTCATGCTCGAGGTGGAACCCCGCGAGGCGTTTCACGCCCTTCCGCACCTCACCGTCCTCCCCTCTTCCCCGGTCCTGGCCGAAACGGAGAAGCGGATCCTTCGCGATCGGCCGTCGGATTACCCCCTGGCGTTGAAGGACGCCTTGGCCGGAATGCGGGGGTTCGACTTCGTCATCGTCGATTGCCCCCCATCGCTGGGCGCGCTTTCCCTGATGGGGATGGTGTATTCCGGATCCCTGCTGATCCCGCTCCAGACCCAGTACATGGCACTGAACGGACTGGAAAAGATTCTCGGCATGGTGAAGACCATCCGCGAGGCCGGATTCCCGATGGAGATTCTGGGCATCCTCCCCTGCATGTACGACGTCCGGACTTCCCTCTCCCGCCAGGTGGAGGAGCACCTCCGTGAAACGTTGCGCGACAAGGTGTTCCGGACGGTCATCCGCCAGAGCATTTCCCTTGCCGAGGCGCCGGCCCGCTCGAAGGACGTGCTCTCCTACCAGCCGGGGGGACGGGGGGCCGAGGATTATCGCGCGCTGGCGCAGGAGGTGTTGGGGCATGGGTAAGAAGACGTTGATCCCGGAGGAGAAGTGGGAAGGGCTGCGCCACGCGATGGAGGAAGCGGCCGGAACAAGGAAGTCGTCGAAGACCCCGGGCCCCGTGCCGGAGGCCAAGGGGGAGGGGACCCGGCCGGAGCGGGGGAAGGAAAAGAAGAAGAAGGGAAAGAAGGAAAAGAAAGGGAAGAAGGGGAAAGGGAGAAAGAAGAAGAACGAAAAGAAGAAAAAGAAGGGGAAGGGGTAGCCCGTGAAGTTGTACATCGTCCGCCACGCGGAGGCGATCGAGCGGTCGGCGACGACCCCGGACGCTTCCCGGTACCTGACGACGAAGGGCCGGCTCTCCTTCCGGAAGATCGCCCGACGGGCCCGCAAGGCGGGCGCCGCGCCGGACGTCATCTTCACAAGCCCACTGCTGCGCTCGGTCCAGACCGCCGAAATCCTCGCGGAGCGCCTGAAACACAAGGGCGCCCTCGTCGTCTCGAAGGAGCTCTCCCCCGGGTTCGACCTTCCGGCCCTCCGCTCCCTGCTGTCCGGCGAGGGAAATCCGATGGAAGCGGCCTTCGTGGGGCACGAGCCGGACCTGGGCGATCTCGCGGCGACGCTCCTGGCGCTTCCGCGTGGGTTTCCGATGCGGAAAGGAGCCGTCGTGGCCGTGGAAGTGGACGGAAGCGTCCCGAAAGGAACGGCGAGGTTCCTCTGGATGGAGGACGGCAAGGGAACGGCGATCCGGCTTCCCGCGCTCCCCGCAGAAAACCGGTAGTCCTCCTATTCCTTTTCGCCCATCAATGCCCGACGAGCCACGGCGAGATCCTTTTTCTTCGCGTCGTCGACCTGCGGGTAGGCGAGTTCGAGCTTCCGGAACGCCTCGACGATCACAGCAGAGACCACGAGGCGGGCGAACCACTTGTTGTCGGCCGGGATCACGTGCCATGGGGCTTCCTGCGAGGCCGTGGCCCGGATCGCCTCCTCGTACGCCGCCATGTACTCCCGCCAGTAGCCGCGCTCCGTGACGTCGGCGGAGGAAAATTTCCAGTTCTTCTCCGGCATTCCCAGGCGCTCCAGGAACCGCCGCTTCTGCTCCTTGCGGGAGACGTGCAGGAAGAACTTCAGCACGATCGTTCCCTGTCGCGCCAGGTAGCGCTCGAACCCCACGATGTCCCCCAGGCGCTCCTTCCAGACGTCCCGGGTCACCAGGTCCCGCGGCATCCTCTGGCGCTCCAACAACTCCGGGTGGACCCGGACCACGAGCACCTCCTCGTAGTACGACCGGTTGAAGATCCCGATGCGCCCCCGTTCCGGGAGGCACTTCTGGTAGCGCCATAAGTAGTCGTGGTCGAGCTCTTCCATGGACGGCTGCTTGAAGGAGTACACCTGGCACCCCTGCGGGTTGACGCCCGACATGACGTGGCGGATGGTGCCGTCCTTTCCGGCCGCGTCCATCGCCTGGAACACCAGAAGCATCGAGCGGCGGTCGTCGGCGTAGAACTTGTCCTGCTCCTCCGCCATCCATTGAATTCCCCATGCCAGCAACTCCCTGGCTCCCGGCTTCTGCTCGGACCCGAGGCCTCCCGTGTCTTCAGGGTCGATGTCTTTCAAGCGGAATTTCTTACCCTTGGTGATGCGGTACGGCTCGACGAACCGGTCGATCCTCTTGAGAATTTTCCTCTTCTCTTCGTCCATGGGGCGGCCTCCCGGGAAGATGTCCTGCTCCATCGAACCGTTCGACGCCGCATGCCGGGTGTTCGTTTCCCACCCGGGCAACCCGATGCGCAACCCGATGAAAAACAAGGAATCCTTTGGCTGTTTTAAGCTACCGTTCTTACGCTTATCTCGCTTGCGCAGTTCCTTGTCGGCCACATGGCGGCGGAGCAGCCTTCGGGGTGTCGCGCCTCCAGGGTTGAAAAACAAAGAAGGGTGTGGTAGCCTGCAACCGTTCCGTATCCGGGAACACCAATCTTTCACATCGCACTGAATTACGAAAAGCATACGGGAGGTCTCGCGTGGCGGAGAAGATCATTGCGCACCGGTCTGTCAACATGGAGTCCAACATCGAGGCGCTACGCAATGAAGACCCGAATGTCCGGTGGGAAGCCGCCCGGGCGTTGGGTGTGATCCGGGACCCCCGGGCCGTCGAGCCGCTGATCGCCGCGCTGGGCGATCGCGACCCGGACGTGCGCCGGAAGGCGGCCCTGTCCCTGGGGAAAATCCGGGATCCCAAGGCGGTCGAACCGTTGCTGACCTGCTCGGTGAAGGACGAGAACCAGGTCGTGCGCTGGGCGGCGGCGTGGGGACTCGGCAAGTTCCCCGACCGGAAGATCGCCTGAAGCGAGCCGGGCCGCTTCGTCGCATCACACGATCTTCATCGAATCTATACCCCGCCGAAAAGACCGCCTGCTACCATTCTGCTCGCCATCAAACAGGGAGCGAGATCGTATTGAAAGCGCGCATGCCCGTGAAATTCCTCCCGGGTCCTCCGGATGCCGACGAAGTGGTGAGGAAGATGATCGAGGCCGATTTCCTCGACGGGGCGATCCTTCTCTGAAACTGGCAATTCCCCCATGCTTACCCACTGGACGTCGACGCAGTGCTGCGCACCGCATTTATCCACAATATCCCGATCGCCCTCAACCTCCTGGCGGCGGACAATCATATCGATTCCCTGCTCAAGGGAAGGGAAAAGATCGGAACGAAATCCAAGGCGGGCGCGAGAGGAGGCCGTGCAGAGAGCCGCTCGTTTCGATCCGTTCGGGCTTACGCCGGGATCCCACGGATCTTCTCGCCCGGATCGGCCGAGGTGATCGGCTTTTGCAAATTCGGCATGATCACGCCGGTGACGGGCGGCCGGACATCCTTGCCGTCCCCTTCGTGCACCGCGAGGGCCTCCTCGCCGGAAAATAACACGCCCTTAACGCTCCGTTAAACCTAACGCAATCTGTTCCTGTTAATAAACAAGGATTGGAAAGGTGCGGAGCGAAAGGGGGTGACGCGCCGACGGATCATCGTTTCCAGACCCGGACCATACGGATATTCAACTCTCAGCGGGAAAGGAGCATTCGAATGAAAGCGAAGATTCTATTCTCCCTGGCCGTCGCGTGGGCGGTCGGAATGACGATGGCCCTCCCGGTTCAGGCGGGCGGGTCCGCGTCGCATGCGGATCGCGGCAAAGTCCAATCGGTGGAGTTCTTCGGCATGCCGGCGCCGTCGTCCATCGACGAAAGGGCCGATATCTACACCAAGGCCCGGATGAAGGTCACGCACGGGAACGGGAAGTCGGACACCTTCGACCTGAAATACCACCAACTCATGGGCACGACGGACGTGATCAACGGCAACATCGTGGGTGGCCTCTGGGACTTCTACGACGCCCCCCTTCCGGACAAGTTCGGGCAGATGGCTTCCGACGCGCCGGACGGAAACTCCCTGATGGAGATCACGGGAATGCGCTCCGCCTACCCACGGGGGAATCATCCGCTGGCCATGGTGACCCACTTCGAATACCGGGAGGTGCCGCCGGATTATCCCGACATCACAACGCCCTACGTCAGCCACTGGTCGAAACTGCCCGCCGCCATGGGCCTGAGCAGGCTGGACCAGGACAAACGGACCGGGACGCTGGCGGTCACGGATTACAACAACATCAGCTTCGCGGACGTAAACGGAGGCTGGATCCACTGTGCCGCCTCCCTCTCGCCGTGGAATACCCATTTGGGATCCGAGGAGTACGAGCCCGACGCCAAGGTCCGCGGAAAGTTCGCCAGCAAGGCTTCGGACAGCGACGACGCCACCGATATCAACAGCTACAGCTCTTACTATTTCGGCGACAATAATGCCGCCAACCCGTACCATTACGGCCTGATTCCCGAGGTGACGGTACATCGCAACGGCTCCGCCAGCGTGCGGAAGCATTATGCGCTGGGCCGCATCGCCCGCGAACTGGCCGACGTGCAGCCCGACGGCCGGACCGTCTACATGGGCGACGACGGCGCCTACACCGGCCTGTTCATGTTCATCGCCGACCACCAAGGGGATCTCTCCAGAGGCACCTTGTACGCCGCCAAATGGAATCAGACCGGCGACGCCGGCGGCGGCAGCGCCGACCTGAGCTGGATCCGGCTGGGTCACACCTCCGACCGGGAGATCAGGAAAATGGTGACCGACGGCATCCGGTTCGGCGATATCTTCGACGTGAGCAACACGGACCCGGGCGACGCCGGCTTCAAGAAGGTAAAGACCTACACCGGAACCGAGTGGCTCAAGCTGAAGCCGGGCATGGAGAAGGCCGCCGCATTCCTTGAGACCCGCCGCTACGCGGCCTTGCTGGGCGCCACCACCGAGTTTTCCAAGATGGAAGGCGTCACCAACAACGCCAGGGACAAGAAGGCGTATGTGGTGATCTCGCGGGTGGAAAAAGGGATGCTGGCGGTCGGCGCCGACCCGCAGGACGACATTCGCGTCGCCCGCAACGACGGCGGCGCAATCTACGAACTGGAGCTGGTCGGCGGCCGGAAGGACACGGACGGTCGCCCGATCCCGAGCCGCTACGTGGCGAGGAGCATGACGAGCATCCCCGAACTGCTGGGCGGCTGGCTGGGAGGCGCGAAGGACGCCGAAGGGAACCGTTGCGAACAGGAAAAGGTGTGCGGAGGCGACAACATCAAATATGCCGAAAACATGCGCACGCTGTTCATCGGGGAGGACACCAGCCGGCGCAACAACAACTACCTCTGGGCCTTCAACATCGATTCCCGCAAGCTCTCCCGCATCCTGTCGGGACCGATGTATGCCGAGCTCACGGGCCTGCAGGCGGTCGAGAACCTGAACGGTCACGGCTACCTGATGAGCAACTTCCAGCATCCGGGCGAGCAGGAGCAGAAAGGCGAGTTCCTGGGTGCGCCCGGAATCACCGAGGCCGCCGTGCTGGACGCCATCGACAGCAAATGGAACCACCGGAAGAAAGCCGCCATCGGGTATATCGGCACCGAAGACGGCGCCCTGCCCGGAATGGATTGAACGGCCGTTCCCACCAGGTACGGAGGGGGCGATCCGCTCCCTCCGTACCTCTCCAGGACCAATCTCCCTCCTTCGCGGTGAAGAACGGATGAAATCCTTACGCCAGGTCGCGTCAGGGCTTGGCCGTGGATTTCGACTTGTTCCACCAGTGGAGGCGGCGGAGCATCGACCGTTTCTTGTTCTGGTGGGCCTGCATCCGATGGAGGATGTTGTCCAGGACCCGGATGGCGTCCACGATGTGGGGCCCCTTGTTCAGCATCACGCACTCCGCCCGGTTCCCCATCGCGGCGTCCGAGATCTCCGCCCGGGACGGCATTCCGCTCTTGGCGAGGGTCTCCAGGACCTGGGTCGCCCAGATCACGGGGGTATGCGCCGCCTCGCACAGCCAGAGGATCTCTTCCTGGACCTCCGCGAGGCGTTCGTAGCCGCACTCGACCGCCAGGTCCCCCCGCGCGATCATCACGCCGAAGGAGGGGGAGCGCATCGCCGCGAGGAGCAGGTCGGGAAGCATCTCGAAGGCCTTTCGCGTCTCGATCTTCAGCACCACGCCCAGGTTCGCTCCCCCGAACTCCGCGAGACGCACCCGCAGCTCCTCGATGTCGGAGATGTTCCGGACGAACGACAGCCCGACCATGTCCGCGTTGGCGACCACGAAGCGCAGGTCGTTCACGTCCTTCTCCGCAAGAGCGGCGAGGCGGATCCGGGTATCGGGCAGGTTAATCCCCTTTTCGGAGAGAAGCCGATCCCCCTGCGGCCGCGCCTGGGTGATCTCCACCCGGATCTGTTCCGCGGAGACGGCGCGGAGGATGCCGCCGATCTTCCCGTCGTCGAACCAGATCCTCTCCCCCGGCCGGACGGAATCGAAGATTTCCGGGAGGGTGCAGGGGATCGAGGCCGGACGGAGGACTTTCCCCTGCCGGTTCGAGGTCGCCGGCTTCCCCGCGATCTGCGCCCGGGTCAGAAGGAGGGGATCCCCCTTTTTCAGCAGGATCGATTGCTGCCGGGGAGGAATCTCCCCAACCCGGGTCTCCCGGGAGGGGTTCCGCTTTCCGGACATCGTGGTTCTCGACCGGATCCATAGCGGAGTCCCGGAAACCACGTACGCGGTCTGGACCGATTCCCCGAGCCGGGAATCTCCCACGGCCGCGACGATCTTGATCCGGCGGAGCGCCTTGCGTGTGTCCTCGAGTTCGACCACGTGCCCTTCCTGGAGGCGGGAGAGCCACGCGCCGGGAACGGGCAACACCGCATCGACGGGGAGGGGCGGAAGAGACTCCTGTTCGAGCGCGGTCAGCCAGACGCGGGCCGGCGCGGTCACTCTCCCCAAGTGATCCCGCTGGGGCCGCCACTTGATGACGCCATCCACCGGCGCGATGGGACCGGTCCGCAGTTTCGGCCCGGCGAGGTCCATGAGCACGCGGCAGGGGCGGCCGACCTCCCGCTCCGCCCGGCGGAGGTTCGAGATCATCCTCCCCCAACGCTCGGCGTCGTCGTGCGCGCAGTTGATCCGCATGCAGTCCATCCCGGCCGCCAGCATCTCCCGGACGCACAGGTAGTCATCCGCGGCCTCGCTGGGCATGGTGACCATGACCCGCGTGCCCCGCTGGAAGGGCTTCGGGCCGAGAAGCGCCTCCGTGTGCCGCTCCAGGAGGGCTCTCCCGGCGGAGAACAGGGTTGGGGAACCCGGCCTCTCGGGGAGAGACCCGTGGTCGCGGTCCGTCAGCCGGTAGAGGATCCGCAGCACCGCGTCGAGGGCCCCGAGAACGTGGGACTCCGACCGGCCCAGGGAGGAGAGGCTGAGGGCGGAGAGTTGCTCCTGGAGCTGGCGGACGTCGTGCCGGCGGAGCGCGATATAGTGCAGCAGGTTCGCGGCGCTGAGGGCATGGGAGGGATGGATGTCCCGCCCCGGTTCCGAGAGGGCCGCCTCCAGCCCGACCATGTCGGACCGGATCGATTCCAGGGCGTCGATCAGCTGCCGGAGCTGTTCGGGGAGCCAGTCCGGGGGGCCGGGGGTTCCGGATCTTTTTGAAGACATCGGTCCGGGACCTCCACCAAGGGAGTATTTCTCGCAAATTAAATGATAAATGGTCCCGGGGTCCGGGCGTGTAAAGAACGCGTGAAGTTTCCGGCGACCCGGAAGATAAAAGAAAAGGGGCGGGGGCCCCCCCCCCGCCCCACTGCCGGTGGCCGCAGCCGGAGGCGTTACCCCCCGGGTGGCGAACGTCCCTACTTCTTATGGCAGTCGTCGCACTTCTTGTAGGGGCCCTTGTCCGCCTTCTTGTGGCAATCCTTGCACTGGGTGTGGAACGCCTCCTTCGCGGAGAGCGTCTTCCCCTCGGTCTTGTCGCCGTGGCACTTGGAGCACTTCTGCTCCGCGCCGGCCTTATCCTTGTGGTGGCATGCGGCGCAATCCTTGCCGTGCTTCGCGTGGTCGAAGGTGACCGGCCCCTTGGCCTTCGCGGCCTTCAGGACGAGGGGCTTGTCCGGCGCCGCGGCGAACCCCGTGCCCGCCGCAAAGACGATTGCAACAACCAACGCTGTCCAGAATGCCACTTTCCTCATCGGGTACCCCCTCTTGGAGTGAGATTGACGGAAATCATAAATTCGTATCGCCATTTAATCAACAGAAACTTCCGGCAACGGGCCGGCAATTGTAACAATTTGTTATTGCAAGGTTATCCTGCTAGCCGTTCTTAACACGAACTTAACACTCCTCTCACCCCCGCTTGATGTACACAACGTAGGGTACCCTCAGCCGTATAGGCGAATTATCCAACAGGAGGGTTGAAGGAATGAAAAAGATCCACGGAGTTCTGGCAGGGATCCTGGCAACGCTCGCGGTCGTATCCTTCGCGTTCGCGGCGGATCCGCTGATGATCAACGGCGCGGGGGCGACGTTCCCCTACCCGCTGTATTCGAAATGGTTCTATGAATATTCGAACGCCAATCCCGGCGTGAAGTTCAACTACCAGTCGATCGGGTCCGGCGGAGGGATCAAGCAGATCACCGCGGGCACCGTCGATTTCGGCGCGACGGACGCCCCCATGACGGAAGAGGAAATGGGGAAGCTTCCGGGGGCGATCCTCCACATCCCAACGGCGATGGGCGCCGTGGTGGTCGTGTACAACCTGGACAAGGTCGAGACCGGCCTGAAGATGACTCCCGACGTCCTCGCCGGGATCTTCCTCGGGAAGATCACGAAGTGGAACGACCCGAAGATCGCGGAGTTGAACAAGGGCGTGACGCTTCCGAACGCGGACATCGTCGTCGCGCACCGCTCCGACGGTTCCGGCACAACCGACATCTTCACGAACTACCTGTCCACGGTAAACACCGGATGGAAGACCACGGTCGGGGCCGGCAAGGCCGTCAACTGGCCGGTGGGGCTGGGCGGCAAGGGGAACGAAGGCGTGGCGGGAGTCGTCAAGCAGACCCCCGGCGCCGTGGGATACGTTGAGCTGGCGTACGCCAAGCAGAACAAGATGAGCGTGGCGTCCCTGCGGAACCGGGAGGGGAACTTCGTCATGCCGACGCTCGAGGCGACCTCGGCCGCCGCGGCGGGGGTGGAGAAATCGATGCCTGCCGACTTCCGCGTGTCACTGGTAGACGCGCCCGGAAAGGACTCATGGCCCATCTCCGGACTGACCTGGCTCCTGGTCTACAAGGATCAGAAGGACCCCGCGAAGGGGAAGGCACTCGTCCAGTTCCTGAAGTGGGCGATCCGCGACGGCCAGAAGATGGAGGCGGCGCTGGACTATGCCGCAATTCCGACGCCCGTGGTGGAGAAGATCGACAAGACGCTCCGGCTGATCACCTCGGGGGGGAAACCGCTCTATTGAGCGTGGGGCCCGCCGCACCCGGCTCGTCTGAACCATAAATGAGGGGGGGGAGCGATCCCCCCCCCTTTCCTTCTTCAACGAAAAGGAAACCCCCCAGGGATGGCCACCAGAAGCGGCAGGAACCCGAAGGACCTGGCATTCGAGAAGGCTTCGGCGTTCTTCGCCTTCGTGGTCCTTTTTCTCGCCGCGCTGCTCTTCGCGGTTCTTCTGCGCGAATCGCTGCCGGCGCTGCGAAAGTTCGGCGCCCGGTTTCTCGTGTCGGGGACCTGGGATCCCGTCGCGGACCAGTTCGGCGCGCTGCCGTTCATCTACGGCACGCTGGTCTCTTCCTTCCTCGCCATCCTCATCGCCGTTCCGCTGAGCGTGGGGGCCGCGATCTTCATCGACGAGTTCGCCCCGCCGTGGCTCAAAAAACCGGTCTCCTTTCTCGCGGAGCTGCTCGCCGCCATCCCGAGCGTCATCTACGGCCTGTGGGGGATCTTCATCCTGGTGCCGGTGCTGCGGGATTACCTCATGAAGCCGGTGACGAAGTACCTCGGCTGGATCCCCCTCTTCAAGGGACCGGCCTACGGGCCGAGCGTCCTCGCGGCGGGGGTGCTCCTCTCCATCATGATCGTCCCGTTCATCCTGTCCGTCAGCCGGGAGGTACTGGCCACCGTGCCGCAGCGGCAGAAGGAGGCGGTCCTGTCGCTGGGCGGGACCCGCTGGGAGATGCTCCGGATCGTGATCGGGCAGCACTGCATCCCCGGGATCTTCGGCGCCACGGTGCTGGGGCTCGGGCGCGCCCTGGGGGAGACGATGGCGGTCACGATGGTCATCGGGAACCGCCCCGAGATCTTCCTGTCGGTGTTCCAGCAGGGATACTCCATGGCGGCGGTGATCGCCAACGAGTTCAACGAGGCGGGAGGCATCCAGCTCTCCTCCCTCATCCTGATCGGGCTCCTCCTCTTCCTCGTGACGTTCGTCGTGAATCTCGCGGCCAAGTGGATCCTTTCGAAGATGGTCGCCCACGCCTCGCGAGGGATCTGACGTGACGGGCACGATCACCTTCCGCCGCAAAGCCGTCGACCGGGCGATGAAGTGGGCGTTCGTCCTGTGCGCCTGCCTCGTCATCCTTCCCCTGTTCCTGATCTTCTTCGACCTCCTGATCAAGGGAGCCAAGGAACTCCGGTGGACCTTGCTGACCGACCTGCCGCGCCCCGTCGGGGAAGCCGGGGGGGGGATCGCGAACGGGATCCTCGGCACCGTTGTCATCACCTGCCTCACCATGTCGTGGTCGGTGCCGATCGCCGTGATGTGCGGGATCTACCTGGCGGAGTACGGCCGGGGGAAATTCGCCTCCGCCGTGCGGTTCACCGTCGACACGCTGACCGGCGTCCCCTCCATCATCATGGGGATCTTCGGCTACATCCTCATCGTGCTCCCGATGAAGCGGTTCTCCGCGTGGGCCGGGGCGGCGGCGCTCTCGATGATCTTCATCCCCGTGGTCGTACGGACGACGGAGGACATGCTGCGCACCGTTCCGACGACGGTTCGGGAGGCCGCCCTGGCGCTGGGGATAGAGCGGTGGAAGACCACGCTGTTCATCACCGTGCGGACCGCCTCGGCGGGGATCCTGACCGGGATCCTTCTGGCCATGGCGCGCATCATAGGGGAGACGGCGCCGCTCCTGATCACGACCCTCGGGAACCAGTTCTGGCAGACGCGGCTGGACCAGCCCATGGCGTCCCTGCCTCTCCAGGTTTTCTCGTACGCAATCTCTCCGTACGAGGATTGGCACGACAAGGCGTGGGCGGGAGCCCTCGTTCTCATTACAATGGTACTGACGATCAACATCGTAGCCCGAGTCCTGACCCGGGAGAAAAAGTAGGGGGATCGCATGGAAATCGTCTTTGACATCCGGGACCTCAGCAGCTGGTTCGGCGACCACCAGATCCTGAAGAAGATCCGGATGCAGATCGCGAAGAACTCCGTCACCTCCGTGATGGGACCGTCCGGCTGCGGGAAGAGCACCTTCATCCGGTGCCTCAACCGCATGCACGACATGACCCCGGGGTTCCGCACGGAAGGGGAGATCCTGCTGGACGGCGTAAACGTATACTCCGAGCGGATCGACCCGGTGTACCTGCGCCGCCGCGTGGGGATGGTCTTCCAGCAGCCGAACCCGTTCCCGCGGATGTCGGTGTTCGAGAACGTGGCGGTCGGGCTCCGGCTGAACGGCCGGAACATGTCCAAAGCGGACATCGCGGAAGTCGTGGAACGGTCCCTCACCATGGCGGCCCTCTGGAACGAGGTGAAGGACCACCTGTCCCAACCCGGGATGTCCCTCTCCGGCGGCCAGCAGCAGCGGCTCTGCATCGCCCGGGCGCTCGCCGTCGCGCCGGAGGTCCTCCTGATGGACGAACCGTGCTCCGCCCTCGACCCGATGTCCACCGCGAAGATCGAGGAACTGATCGAGGACTTGAGCGAGAAGTACACCATCGCCGTGGTGACGCACAACATGCAGCAGGCGGCGCGCATCTCCGACAACGTCGCGTTCTTCCTGATGGGCGAGTTGATCGAGATGGACAAGAGCGGGAAGATCTTCACCAACCCGTCGGACAAGCGGACGGAGCAGTACATCACCGGGCGGTTCGGCTGACACATACCGGGAGGCGGTGAACGGGGATGAAGAAGCACTTTTCGGAACAGTTGTCCGGTGTCCGGGAGATGGTCCTGCGGATGGGGGGGCTGGCGGAGCAGATGACCCGCAGGGTCATCCAGGCGCTCGTGCAGCGCGACGCGGCTCTTCTCGCCGATGTCCGGGCGATGGAGACGCAGGTCAACCAGCTCCAGATCGAGATCGACGAGGCGTGCCTGGAGCTCATTGCCCTGCGGCAGCCGACGGCCGTCGACCTCCGCTTCATCGCCGCGGCGATGAAGATCATCGTGGACATGGAGCGGATCGGCGACCAGGCGATCAACATCACCGAGCGGGCGGAGTCGCTGCTGGCCGTTCCCCCCCTCAAGCCGCTGATCGACATCCCCCGGATGGCCGACATCGCGCAGGAGATGCTCAAGGCGTCTCTCGACGCCTTCGTCAACGGGGACGACGAACTGGCGTACGCGACGATCCTGAGGGACGACCAGGTCGACCAACTCAAGGACCAGGTCTTCCGGGAGCTGCTGACCTTCATGATGAGCGACCCGACCACCATTCCCCGGGCCATGGACCTGATCCTCGTCTCGCGACACATCGAGCGGATCGGCGACCACGCCACCAACATCTGCGAGGACGTGATCTTCATGGTCAAGGGGAAGGACGTCCGGCACCAGGGGCCGTTGGCGTAGAGGACCCCGGAAAACGCGAATGGCACGCATCGCCGCCATCGACATGGGATCCAACGCGATCCGTTTCTACGTGGTGGAGACGGGGGGGGACGCCCCGTACCGGGTCCTGGAGAACATCCGGGAGCCGATCCGGCTTGGGGGCGACGTCTTCCTCAAGGGGACCATCCGGGAGGAGAACATCCGGAAGGCCGAGGCCGCCTTTCGCCGCTTCCGCCAGCTCTTAAAGGCCCACGGTGTCCAGACGGTGCGCGCCGTCGCCACCTGCGCCACCCGGGAGGCGTCCAACGCAGACCTCCTGCTCAGCCGCCTGGAGCGCGCCTCCGGACTCCGCGTCGAGGTGATCAGCGGCGACGAGGAGGCCCGGCTGATCACCCTCGCCGTCGGGAAGAGGATCCCTCTCGGAAAGAAGAGCGCCCTCATCGTCGACCTCGGCGGCGGCTCGGTGGAGATCACCTTCGTCGAGAACGGGCGGATCACCCTGGCCGACTCCCACAATTTCGGCGCGGTGCGCCTTCTCGACATGCTCTCCTCCGCGGAGGAGGACCTGCGGAGCGCTGGGCAGCTGCTGGGCGAATACATGGACCTGGTGGGCCGGAAGCTGTCGAGGCGCGGAAATGGGAAAAAAGCCTCCCTGTTCATCGCCACGGGGGGGAACATCGAGTCCATCGCTGCCATCCCCGACGTGCGCGCGGAGGCCCACCCCGACTACCCGGAGACCGTGTGCATCCAGGCCGGGAACCTCCGGCGGCTGATGGAGGAGCTCTCCGGCATGTCGCTGAAGAGCCGGATGGAGCGGTTCGGGCTGCGGGAGGACCGGGCCGACGTCATCCTCCCCGCCTGCTTCGTGTACCACCGGATCGCGGAGCTGAACGGCTCCGAGGAGATCCTCGTCCCCCGCGTGAGCCTGAAGGACGGCGTGATCCAGGAGATCCTCGAGCAGGCGAAGGGGGCCGAGCACCTGCTCGACCTCCGGGAGCAGGTGGGCGTGTCGTGCCGGGAGATGGTCGCGCGGTACAAGCTGGACCAGAAGCACACGGAGAAGGTGGCGGATCTCGCCCTGAGCCTCTTCGACCAGACGGAAGCGCTCCACGGCCTCGGGAAACAGGAGCGGATCTACCTCGAGGCGGGTGCGCTTTTGCACGACGTCGGGTACTTCATCAGCATGCAGAAGCACCACAAGCACAGTTACTACATCATCGCCAACTCCGAAATCGTGGGGCTGACCCCGACGGAACGGCTCATCGTCGCCGGGATTTCACGTTACCACCGGAAGGCCGTGCCGGACCCGGCCCACGCGGAGTACGAGGCGCTTCCAAAGAAGGACCGGGCGACCGTGTCGTCCCTCGCCGCCATCCTCCGGATCGCCGACGCGCTGGACAAGGAGCACAACTCCGCCGTGCGGAGCGTCGAATGCCGCCTGCAGAACGGGTCGCTGTTCCTGCGCGCGGTGAGCCGGAAGTCGTGCCGCCTGGAGGCGCTGGGCGTCACCGCCAACGCGGCGATGTTCCGCGACCACTTCGGCGTGGACGTGAAGCTGACCATCGAGCAGGAAGGGTGACCGGATGCCGGAAAAGACGATCCCGAACGCCACCCCCGGAAAGCTGATCGCCGTCGAGGGGCTCGACGGATCGGGGAAGTCGACCCAGGTATACCTCCTCAAGCGGTGGCTGGAGCTGTCCGGATACAAAGTCTTCTTCACCGAGTGGAACTCCTCCGAGATCGTCCGGAGCGCCACCCGGCGGGGGAAGAAGCAGAACCTGCTCACCCCGACCACCTTCTCCCTCATCCACTGCACGGACTTCGCCGACCGGTACGAGCGGAACATCCTTCCGATGCTCAAGGCGGGCTTCATCGTCCTCGCGGACCGGTACAAGTTCACCGCCCTCGCCCGCGACACCGTACGGGGGTGCCCGCAGGAGTGGGTCGAGCAGCTCTACAGCTTCGCGTTCCAGCCCGACATCACCTTCTACTTCACCCTCCCGCTCCAGACGGCGCTGAACCGGATCCTCGTCGGCCGTCCGGCGTTGAAATACCACGAGGCGGGAATGGACCTCGGACTCTCCCCGGACCCGGTGGAGAGCTTCAAGATCTTCCAGGGGAGGATCCACAAGGAGTACGAGGCACTCGCGCGCCGGTACCGGTTCACCCGGATCGACTCGGCCCGCCCCGTGGAGGCGATGCAGGAGGAGGTCCGGGCGATCCTGCGGGACCGGATCGACCTCGCGCAATACAAGGCGGCGGTCCCGAGGGGGTGGAGGATATGAACCGGCCAAGGACGTTCTACGGCAAGGGGATTCCGGGGGTCGCAATCCGGGACCTCAAGGGGAAGCTCGTCGTGCTCGAGGGGCCGGACGGGTCCGGGCGGAGCACGCAGATCGGCCTCCTGACCGAGTGGCTGGAGCGGCGCGGACACGCGGTCGAGCACGTCGGGCTGAAACGCTCCACCCTGGTCGCGGACGAACTGGCCGAGGCGAAGCATGGAAACGTCCTCTCGCCGCGCACCCTCTCCCTCTTCTACGCCACCGACTTCGCCGACCAGATGGAGCACCGGATCCTCCCGGCGCTGCGGGCGGGGTTCATCGTCCTCGCGGACCGGTACATCTACACCCTGATGGCGCGGGACATCGTTCGTGGCGCCGACCTCCCGTGGCTGCAGTCGGTGTACAGCATCGCCCTGGTCCCCGACCTGGTGATGTACCTCCGGGTGGCTCCCCAGAAGCTCATGGAGCGGTACATCTACCGCGGGCGGGAGCTCGACTACTGGGAGTCGGGAATGGACATCGGGTACAGCCGCTCCTGGTACGACTCGTTCATCCGCTACCAGTCGGAGCTTCACCGGACCTTCACCAAGCTGCAGGCCATTTACGGCTTCGCGACGATCAACGGCATGAGGGTGCCCCGCGCCGTCACGCGGGACCTTCAGGCCCGGATCGAGGCCGTCATCTCGCCGAACGGATAGGGGAGGAATCGCATGCCCACCGCCAAAGGGAAACCGGCTGCGGAAAAAGCGGCCCCGGCCGAACCGGGTACCACGGCCCCGGCAGGGAAGAAGAGCATCGCGGCGGCGCTGGCGCGCAAGCCTTCCCGGAAGGTGGCGAAGGACATGCTCGTCCTGGAACTGCGCCGCCTGCGGGCGATGTTCACGGAGATCGCGGAGCGGTACGTCGCCAACGCGGAGGGGGAGATCGCGTCCGTGATCGAGACCGTCGAAGGGAAAACCCTCCCCGCCGCCCGGGTCGCAAAGATGCTGGAGGTCGTGCGCGGCCTCTCGGTAAAGCCCCGGAAAGGGCGCCGAAAGGACCTGGCGCGCATCGAGGGCGCCACCGCTTCCCTCCGCAAGGAGCTCGGGGAGTAGGGGGAACCCGTTGGAGGCGGCCGCCTTTCTCGCGGTATCGGGACGGACGCGTTCGGCCCGCTTCCTGGAGCAGTTGAAGCGCGCCGCCGCGAACCCGGCATCGGACGAGGCCGTCCACGACCTGAGAGTGGCGATCCGCAGGGTCCTCGCCTGGATCGCGGTGCGCGACGCCCTCCTGGGCCCCGATCCGCGGTTGCGCGAGGCCCGAGTATCCCTCAAGACGCTCATGTCCCCTCTGGGGATGTTGCGCGACGCCCACGTGAAGCGGGACTGGATCCTGAAAGTGGTCCCGGAAGGGGACGAGCCGTCCTACCAATACTCCGTGCAGGTCGCGAGCGATGTCCTCCGATGGGAGGCCAGGGTCCGGAAGCGCCTGGTGACGCAATCCACCAGGCGCCTTCGACTCCTCATTCCCAAGGGGGGGGGCGGTCTCGGGGGGCAGCTCGAGGCCGCGATCCTCGCCCCGGACCTTCTCGGGAGGCTGGAGCGCGAGGTCTCCAAGCACCGGGATGCGGCCCTCGACCCGGCGCACCCGGAAGCGTTGCACCGGATGCGGCTGGCCTTCAAGAAATACCGGTACGCCGCGGAGGTCCTCCTCCCGCTCTTCCCGAGGGCGACGGAGGAGACGGCGAAGCGCCTCCACGGCTTCCAGACCCTCCTCGGGACGATCCACGACTTCGACGTGATCCTCGCAGAGGCCGCGGCCTTCCGCCACGGCATCCTCGGCATGGAGGAGGAATGCGGCCTGGAGGCCGCTTTTCGGGCGGTCCGGGAGAAGAGTTTCGGGGAATTGAGGGGGATCGCGGGAACGCCCGATGCGCTGGCCGGCGTCTTCGGGAAGGAGCTCCGTCCCTGAAACTCTCTTTTCGTTTTGCCCCTCCAACCCGTAAATGGTAGATTCGGTAGCGACATCCGACCACGGAGGGACCCCATGAGATACCTGATCCTCGGAAGCGGCCCGGCGGGAATCGCCGCCGCGAAAGCGGCACGCAAGCTCGACAAGGACGCGGAGGTGATCCTCGCCACCGAGGAGCACGCCGCTCCGTACCTCCGCCCCCTGCTCCCCGATCTCGTCTCCGGGGAGCGGGAACTGTCGGCCGTCGCCGACCCGCAGGGGAAGGACCTCGCGGGATCCGGGGTGAAGCTCCTCGGCGGAAAGCGGGCGCGCCGGGTCGACGCGGCGAAGAACCGGGTCGCCTTCTCCGACGGCTCCGAGGAGACGTACAACTTCCTGTGCGTCGCAACCGGGGGCCGGCCGATCCTCCCCCTCGCGCTGATGGGGGCGCCGGGCTCGTTCCTCTTCCTCAACTCCCTCGGGGACGCGCAACGGGTCCGCGAACGGGGGATGCGCTCCGACACGACGGTCGTCTACGGTCCCGGCTACCTGGGAATCGAGGCGGCGCGCGCGATGCGCAAGCTGGGGAACCAGGTGGTCTGGATCAACCCGGGGCTCCCGCGGTTCGGGAACCCCATCTCCGGGGAGGTCGAGGCGCGGGTGACCGGCCAGCTCCGGGCCCGGGGCGTCAAGATCCACGAAGGGACCGAGATCGCCGACGTGGTCGACGTCGACGGGAAGAACTTCGACGTGGTCACGGCGGGAGGCGCCGCGATCCGCTGCCACCTGATCGTCGTGGCCACCGAGCGGCTCCCCAACATCGGCTTCCTCGAGGGGAGCGGCGTGAAGGCGGGCGCCGGCATCCTGGTCGACGAATACCTTCGCACGAACGTCAGCAACATCTACGCTGCGGGCGACTGCGCCGAGGTGTACGACATCAACCGGGGGGGGAGCCGGATCAACTTCGGGTGGCGCAGCGCGATGAAGCAGGGACAGCTCGCCGGCGAGAACATGGCCGGCGGCGGGAAGATCTTCATCAAGAACTCCGAGGACTACTTCGGGCTGCTGTTCGGGACGCCGCTACTGGAGCGCACCGGGGCGTAAGGGTCCGGCTTCGCCGCCTCGGAGCGGGGGCTCCGTTCGTGGCTCGCCGTGCGTTGAACCCGCACGGCTGCGCTTTACCTCACTTGCCCCCCGTTCTTCCTCTGCGGGGGTACCCCAGGGAGCGCATTTCTTACGGGAGTGGGGGCGCCCCCCTCCTGCGGCGACTCCGCCGGCCCCTCATGCATGGTTCCGCGTTTCAATAGTCGATCCCCTTCTCCGCCTCGATCCCCTGGTCGTAGGGGTGCTTGATGCTGCGGACCTCGCTCACCAGGTGGGCGACGCGGATCACTTCCTCGTGCGCGTTCCGCCCCGACAGGATCAGGTGGACGTTTTCCGGCCTCGAAGCGATCAGCGCGAGGACCTCCTTCACGTCGAGCAGCCCGAGGCGGACCGCGACGTTCACCTCGTCGAGGATCAGCACGTCGTACTTCCCGGACAGCATCCGCTCCCGGCCCAGGGCGAGCGCCTCGCGCGCCGCCGCCACGTGCTCCTCCATCGGGAGCGAGTCGCCGCGGATCCCCACGAACCCCTTCCCCATCGGCAGAAGCTCGAACTCGGGCGCCAGCCGCTTCGCACCGTCGAGCTCGCCGTAGTGGAGCGAGCCCTTGATGAACTGCACCATCAGGACCTTCATCCCGTATCCGACGGCGCGCACCGCCATCCCGAGACACGAGGTCGTCTTCCCCTTCCCGTCGCCGGTGATGACGAGCACGAGCCCCCGGCGCGGCTTTTCCGGGATCCGTTCGGGGGCTTTTCGAGGTTCCATCGCTCTCTCCCTTCCAGGTGGCTGTTATTGGGATGACGACGGGACGGAACCGGTTCCCGCGGGAGAATATTAATCCGCGTTCCCCTGTGGGATACTACCCGCATGGACAAGAACCGTTGCATGGCGTGCGCGAAGGAAGGGGCGTTCGAAGGCGGGATCTGCGACCCGTGCAAGGCGCTCATCCGCGGCGAGGCCCTGGAGAAGCAGCACCAGATCAAGAAAGACGCCGACAGGTCGCTGCACAAGGAAGGCACGGACATCGAGAGAAAGCGCGACAGGTAACGGTAGGATCCGGCGGAGTCGCCGGAGGAGGGGGGGCGCCCCCACTCCCGTAAGAAATGCGCTCCCTGGGGTACCCCCGCAGTAGGAAGAACGGGGGGCAAGTGAGGTAAAGCGCAGCCGTGCAGGTTCAGCGCACGGCGAGCCACGAACGGAGCCCCGCCCTCCGAGGCGACGCAGCCTTGATATGAAGCACTAAGCCGCCTTCCCTCCCACGCCCTCCGCGAACTTCTTGCCGAATTCGAAGCAGGCGTCGAGATCCTGCGCGGACGGCGTCATCTTGAACTTGATCGGCTCGGGCGACACCTTGATCCGCATCGCCGTCAGGATGTCCGCGACCATCTTGATCGCCTCGCCGCTCCAGCCGAAGGAACCGAACGCGGAAGCGGTCTTCCCCCGGAGGTTCAACACCACCAGGTGCCCGATCATGCTGAGGATCGGGTGCGGCAGGTTGCTGTTCAGGGTCGGCGTTCCGATCAGGAAGCCGACGGATTCGTCGAGTTCGTCGACGATCCTGTCCATCGGGACCTCGACGGCGTTCATCAGCACCGGCGTGAGCCCCGCGGCGGCGACCCCCTCCGCCACCTTCCCCGCCATCAAGGCCGTGTTCCCGTAGGCGGAGACGTAGACGATCGGCACCTTCTTCTCCTTCACCCTCGCCATGATGTCCGCGCGCTCCTTGTACCACGCCACGTACTCGAGCGGGTTCTTCCGGAGCACCGGCCCGTGGGACGGGGCGATCATCGAGATCGGGAGGTCCTTCAGGCGCTCGCACGCCTTGAGGACGGGCTCCTTGTACGGACGCATGATCGTGCTGTAGTAGAACTCGAAGGCGGCGCGGGCCTTTTCGGGGCGGTCGAGCTCGTCGTTGAAGGTGTGCGGGGACGAATAGTGCGAACCCAGGAAGTCGCAGGGGAAGAGGATCCTGTCTTCCACCAGGTAGGTGAAGATCGTATCGGGCCAGTGGAGGAACGGCGCGTTGATGAAGCGGAGCGTCTTGCCGCCGAGGGGAAGCTCCTCGTTGTCGTTCACGAGGTGGAACCTGTACTCCCCGTTGACGAGGTTGTCGATGAACGACTTCGCGGGGCGCGAAAGGTAGACCTCGATGTTCGGGTGCCGCTGCAGCAGGTCGACGATCCCGCCCGCGTGGTCGGGCTCGGAATGATTGACGACCACGTAGTCGATCTTCTCCACCGGGAGGACCTCTTCGATCCTGCGGAAGAAATCCGCGACGAAGGGGCGCTTCACGCAGTCGATGAGGGCGGTCTTCTCCTTCCCCTTGACGAGGTAGGAGTTGTACGTCGTTCCGTACTCCGTCGGGATGACGATGTCGAAGACGGTCAACCCCGGGTCGTTGACCCCGACGCAGTAGACGTCGGGCGCAAGTGTCACGTTGGGCATTGGAAAGTTACCTCGCTGGTTTTCAGGTTCCGGTCAGTCGGCCGCTTCGAAATCTTCCTTGCCCACGCCGCAGAGGGGGCATACCCAGTCGTCCGGGATCTTCTCGAAGGGGGTTCCTGGAGGCACGCCGTTGGCGGGGTCGCCGACGGCCGGGTCGTAGATGTAGCCGCACACGTTGCATCTCCATTTCTTCATAGGACACCCCCTTGGCGATGATCGGTCCGGCGATTATAGTTCGCCGCGCGTGCGAAATGCAATACGGCCCTCGCGACGCCTTCCGGCGTCCGGATCCCGCGCCGCCCCGCCACCTCCGCGCGGAGGCGCTCCCACCGTTTCGCGGGAAACCCGGCGGGGGGGAGGACCAGGCCCGGTCGAACGACCCCGATGCGGACGTCGGGCGGGAAGGCCTTCCGCAGGCCGGCGGCAAGGTGCGGCAGGGCCAGCTTCGAGAGGCAGTACGGCAGGTACCCGGGCCACAGTTCAAAGGCGTTGGCGTCCCCGAGGAAGAGGACCCCCGCGTCTCCGGACCCCTTCCGCAGCAGCGGCAGCAGCGCCCTCGTCAGCAGGAACGGACCGCGGAGGTTGACGGCGAAGACGGCGTCCCAGGCGGCGGGGGGGACTTCACCGGCAGGTGTCCGGGGAAAGACGGCGGCGTTGTGGACCAGCAGGTCCAGGCGCCCGAACTTCCGGCCCAGCCGGTCCGCGAACCGCCCGAACGTCGACGGCCGGGACAGATCGAGGGGAACGGCGGCCCCGCCGATCCGCGCCGCCAGGGCCTTCCCCTCGACGGCGGAGGCGCGGTACGTCAGGACGACCTCGTAGCCGGCCTTCGCGAGGGCGCGGGAGATCGTCGCGCCGATCCGCCGGCTCCCGCCGGTGACCAGCGCAACCTTCCGCCCCGCGGCGGGCATCAAACCTGGACGAACTTCTCGCGGGGCGCCCCGCAGATGGGGCAGTTCGCAGGGGGCTCGTCCCCCTGGTGGATGTAGCCGCAGACGGTGCACTTCCACTTTTTCATCGGTGGGCTCCTGTGGGATGATGGTTCCCGTATTCTACATCAGGGGGGAACGTTGAGAAACCCGATCGGCGGCGACCGCTTCGTCGAGATCCCGTACGTCGCGGCGGACGTGGAGACGACGGGACTTTCGGCGGCCGACGGCCACCGGGTCTGCGAGTTCGCGATGCTCCGCTTCCTGCGGGGGACGGTGATCGACTCCTTCGTGTCGCTGGTGAATCCCCTGCGCCCCATCGACCCCGGCGCGTCGGCGGTGAACGGGATCACCGACGAAATGGTGGCCGGCGCACCCACCTTCGCCGACCTTCTTCCGCGGATCCTCGACTTTCTCGCCGACGACCCGCTCGTCTTCCACAACGCGCCGTTCGACCTGTCGTTCCTCCGGAGCGAGGCGCGGATCGCGGGGGGCTCGTGGCCCGGGAACCGGGTGATCGACACGCTTCAGCTCGCCCGCCGGACCGGGCGGTTCCGCTCCCACTCCCTCCCGAACATCTGCCGGGAGCTCGGCATCGGCTCCACCTTCCACCGGGCGGAAGCGGACGCCTGGGCCGCGGGGAAACTGTTGTTGCACCTGCATGGAGAAAAATGACGCTTTTTCGAACCAGAATTTACACAGCTCCGGGGCAAGCACGGAACAGGGCTAGGGAAATAATGCCCAAATAAAGGAATTAAATTACCTACACCTTCCCGGCTTGGGCCCTCTCATCTTCACGCCCAAGGATCATTTTCCCGTAACTGATTGATAACAAATGTCAATAAAAAACCCACCCTCGCCCCGGTTCCTCCGGCACGCCTGTTGCGAAAGAATATCGGAAGGATATCGGTCGGAAGGCCGCCCATCCCCTCATCGACAAGGGGATTTCGGCGACCGTTTTTCGTGCGAGTATTTTTTTCGGAGGATGCTAGCATTTCCTCCATGGGATCCCAATGGAGAAGCAAATCCACTTGCCAAGGAGGCATCGGTAAATGAGAAAAGCGACCGGAGTCCTGCTCGCTCTCTGTGCTTCAATAATGTGGCTCACGCCAACCTTTGCCGCCGACTGGCCGAACTTCCGGGGCGGCGCCGGAGCCACGGGGGCGTCCACCGAAACGTTGGCGCTTCCCTTGACGGAAGTGTGGCATTCGGCCGCGCCAAGCGTGGAAGAAAACGGAGGAGTCGTTTCCAACGGGATCGTCTACATGTCCTCCGACGCCAACAAGCTGTACGCTTTCCACGTGGCGACCGGGCTAGACGTCGCCGGCTTCCCCGTGGATATCGGTTTTTCCTACGGCTCTCCCGCCGTGGATGCCGCAAACGGCAAGGTGTACTCCCTCTCCTCCACGGGCCTGCAGGCATTCAACCTGAATGGAAGTGCGGCGTGGACGGGTCCCGGGGCGTCTGGGACCAACTACAACCAGGGGCCTGTCGTCGACGCGGGGTACGTCTACGTAAATGCCAACGGGACCCTGTACAAGTACGATTCGGCAGGAACATTGCAGTGGTCCGTCACGGCGGGCGGTGGGAGTTCGCAACCGGCGATCATGGGCGGTTACGTGTATTCGAACACCGGAAGCGGGAGCATCCGGAAATTCGACAAGGCGACCGGAGCGGAAGTCACGACCGGCGGCTTTCCCATTTCCACCGGGACGCAGACAGCAAGCCTCGCTGCAGTCAACAACCGGCTTTTCTTTAAAGCCAACGTCCTGTACGCGTACAGCGCCGACAACGGCAGCCTGCTCTGGTCGCAGGCTGCCGGGGGGAACGGCTCCTACAACGATTCCCCGGCCGTCTCCGGCGGAGCGGTTTACGTGTACGGCGCGGATGGGATCGTGTACGCGTTCGACGAGGTCACCGGCACCCCGTCGACCGGGTTCCCATCGGTGAATCTTGGCTCCTCCGTCGCCAACTATAGCTCCCCGACGGTCGCGGGAGACTATGTCTTTGTCGGCGCCGGCAGGACCCAGAAACTGGTCGTTCTGGGAGCCGCCGGCTCCGCGCAGGCCGGGCAGGTAGTCGAAGAGCACCAACTGTTTTCCGTCGATACCCAGGGGTTCGACCTGTGCTCGCCCGTCATCTCCGACGGCTACGTCTTCGCCATGCTCGACGGGGGAGGGCTCTACGCGTTCTATGCCGGCGGGGGAACGGTGCCGACGGGCGCGTTATCCATCAACAACGGCGCCACCTGCACTGCGTCGCCGGACGTCACGTTGACGCTCGACAACAACGGCGACACCTCCATCGTGTCGATGAGGATCTCCGAGGATTCCCAGTTCACGGGAGTGGCGTGGGAGTCGTATTCGCCGACGAGGAGCTTTACCCTTTCGACAGGGTACGGGACAAAGACCGTTTACGCCCAGTTCATGAACAGTTCCGAACAGCTGTCGAACGTGTTCACGGCCACGATCGATTACACGTCGGCCTGCTCCGCACTCCAGGTGCTCGCGCCGTCGGGGCAGACGGTCAACCCGGGGACCGAGGTCCTTTACTCGTTCACCGTCGGCTACACCGGCACGGGCACTCCCAGGTACGACCTGACGGCAGTGTCCGAACACGGCTGGACGGTCGAGACCCGCAACACCGGGGGATCCCCGATCACGTACGTTGACTTCGATGGCGACGGAACGGAAACCGTCATTGTCGCCGTCGCCGTCCCCTCCGGCGCGGCCGGCGGGACCCGGGACCTCGTCACCCTGACCGCGACGGACGACACCGGGGAAGGGGAGACGGGGTCCGCTTCGACCACGACCGTCGTCGCCTCGACTAATGGTGAGACAGCAGTAATGTGCAGTCCCGCCGCGATAGGCGCGATAGCGTAGGCGATCGTATCTGGCAACTCCACATTACTATCGGGCACATCAGAGGGCTTCGAGCCATGCGAGGATGGACGCGTCGGTCCGCCAGAACGCCGCAGTGGGCGCGGTGTCGTCAAATAGCTTGACCTTGTTGATCGCCTCGCGCTTCATCTCAAGGTCGACGCTTGCATAGCGGTTTGTCGTATTGACGCTCGCGTGCCCCAGCCAGTGACTGATGGTGACCAGGTCGACACCGGACTTGAGGAGGTGGATTGCCGTGCTGTGGCGCATGCTGTGGGGGTGAAGCCGCTTTGGAATGAGAGTTGGGGTCGTGGCGCGGGCGCGGTCGCAGTACTTGGCAAGGATATAGCGGACTCCGAACCGCGTCAGCGGTTCCTTCCGATGGTTGAGAAATAACGGCTCATGCGACTGCACTTCGGTCCCCCGCTCTGCGAGCAGGTCTCGAAGCAGTTGGGCGGTCTGGGGCCACAGCGGGCATAACCGCTCCTTGCGGCCCTTGCCGACGAGGCGCGCGTGGGACGGCTTGACGAGCTGCAGGTCACATGGTCTCAGGTCAAGAACCTCCTGGACTCTGGCACCGGTATTGAACATTGTGGCAAGGAGGGCATAGTCGCGCCGTCCGTCTGTCGTCCTTCGGTCCACGGCCACCAGGATCGCCTTGATCTCGTCGTGCTCCAGATACTCCACCAGACGGGAGCGAGCCCGTTTGAAGGGTATGCCGAGTACCCGCTGAAACTGCTCCAACCGCTCGGGATGCTGGCCTGCAATATAGCGAAAGAATGCGTGGATGGCGGCAAGGCGCACGTTGCGGGTGCTC